>Ga0153938_1000571_pt1 | contig 15154 bp, 14 predicted proteins | sample TSNY022MetaG_FD_104740 | JGI IMG/M metagenome (GOLD analysis project Ga0153938, IMG submission 104740) | Attine ant fungus gardens microbial communities from New Jersey, USA - TSNJ022 MetaG | ecosystem: Host-associated > Fungi > Mycelium > Unclassified | place: USA:New Jersey: Brendan T. Byrne... | reverse complement strand
CCTCAAGGACAAATTTCAATCAACGTGGGCACTGAGCATCTCTTGTTTCCGACTTCTACTCATCGATTTCATTAGGTCTACGAGCTCTATCTTTAATTCCAGTCATTGGGAATTACTTCTGGATGTGCTTACATGCCAAGGTCCTCTCTCAACATGGCTTCCGTCCCTCCTTTATCGTACACCTCTTCTGCCAGTTCTGTCTGTCTTTATGTCAAAATTTGGAGAAGCTGGATCTCCAGTGGAACTGTCTACCGTGGTGTACTCGTGTGTCAGTAGATTATGGACTCTCGCCGAATCCAAGATGTTACTCGAAGACTTAGCAGAACTCTTCAGCTTGGTATTGCGAAAAATAGATGAAGGACATCTGACTTCGGGGATTATCAGCATTGGTATCCTTGTTACCTCATCGTATCGCACCTCACTAGGGAACGTCGCAAACAAGAAGAAGGTTTGTTCCCCCGCACTGACAATTTGTAGATCTTTCTGACCGTTTATCCCTAGTTCTTCAATCTATTCTTCCAATCAGTTTTTCCCTGTTGGCTGCGTGTTCTTTCGCAATCCCTTCCATTATTAACAAACTTTTCGCCCGAAGAAGGCAGGGCCGATTCTCTCTACAAAGACATATACGATGCAGGCAGGGATACGCTTTTTAATCTTGATACCCTCCGTCAATTGTGCGAAGATCACCCAACAGATCAATCTACCACACTCTTCAAATACCTCCAGACAGCTTGTTCCTCTTCTGAATCTCAAGCCGTTTTGTCAATTATACCAAGGATATTTCTCTCGTATGTGCAAGCAGTCAAACGGCACCGTGGCGTTCTTTTCAGTCAAACTTCAAAGGCTATCGGCGCCGGGTTGAATGACGGGATTAATGCTGCATCGATCAGGTTTCTTGTGAATTGCGAGGCAGTAATCGCTTCCGTTGATAAAAGTGGAGAGATGCGCAAGGAAGTCTGGGATGCAAGGTTCAGACTGTTGGAGGGCGTTTATGAGGAAAAGTTGTTCTATACTCAACAAGGAGATGCTCTCCAAATATTGGGAACCATTATTCAGGGTGCAATGTACATGCTTGAACACTCGTGGCAAGGTCGGTCAGTCTATTTGGCCATCCATGCAAACTTGATTCATATTCTCTCATTAGCTGAATACGGAGACGCGATCTCGCTTGCTGTCAAATGTCTATTCAAAATTGGTCAAATCGATTGTGACCTTCTCCTCCCTTCACTTCCCCGCATCCTATCACTTGTACTTCCTGTAAGTCTTTTGCCCTATTCTCCTGACACTCTGATGGCTTTTACTATTAGATATCGTCCACAGACTCAGCAACAGCATCCTTCCTTGACCTTGTTCTCGATTATCATACCAAGACCCGTACTCTCAGCGACCACATTCATAATCTCTTTACCGCCTTCTTATCAACCTCCTTCCCGTCTCAGGATATTGGTGACATGCATGAAATATATATTCAGTGTTTTTCAGGTCATGTTGTAAGTAACCGGCATCTTGGAAGGTTGGGCCGCGCAGTCAGGACGTTCTTGACACCTGGACAAACGCTCAGATGTGTCGAGATGATATTCGAGACAATAAGAAATAGCTGGCAAGCCTTTTACGATGTTTTGAAGGGAATGGACGGTGTCAAGGAAAATGCGATGATTGTTGATTCTGGGTTTGATTTTCAAGGTCCTAAAGCCCTGGCCGTGTCACTCTCATTGCAAGTATATTTAACTCTTTTCATCCTCTCCAATCTGTCAATGCAACATCTTACGGAAGAGTCGGCGAAGAGTGTGTGTTGTCTGGTTTCTGACTTTAGGGAACAGACTGTCCGCAAGGCTTTGCTCAAAATACTCAGAGTGAAACGACTACTCCCCAGAAGAGGGAAGAAGAGAAGAAAATCTGTAATGGCTACAGATGGGTGGGAAATGCAGATCGTTGCTGCTGCCCTGCTGAGGGTTGAATATACACTGAGTATTACAAAGATTACTACCGCACAGGAAAGTATGGTGAAAGTCATCGAGCAAGCGAAGGAGGTTATCAGCCCAAACGGCAGAAATGGTCAATTGATTGCAGAATTAGAACTTGAGATTGTGAGTCGTGATTTCGAAGTCGATTACATTTTGTTCATATCCTCCTTGGCAGTTCAGGATTCTGTTACACTACCTTTCTCAGATTGATGTCCAACAAGGCGCCTCGTCTCGGATTCTCGATATTGTTCTCTCATACCTCAACGGCGCCTTCAAACCCACAGGCACGACGTGGTCTGGTCTGCCTTGCCACTTGAATAGCCCCGAATCAGGTGCATTAGCTTTATTACACCTCGTTCTTGAAAGATGGCTTTTCTTGATAGAGTAGGTCTTCTTGCACCAGTGTTGTCCAGTTGTCTCATATCGGGATTAGTCAACTAGCGACCTCTTTCCAACTGACCAATATCATTCAGCTTATCCTGAGCATCGACCTCAAATCTGTAGCAAATATTCAAAATGAAATTGATACGGAGTTACGTCCGGAGTGCCTCCTTCTTCGTCTTCTTCATTCTGCTGAATTTTGGGAAATGCAGAACCTGAGATGTAAGAGGTGTCCTTGTCTTGGATTTGTTTTTTGACTGATTGACTGTAGCTGCTATGTTATCACATCTTACTGAGGTTACCAGTACCACAACTGCTCAAATTCAGAAGAGTGAATTGGCTGTATATCACCTCCTCCTTTATGTTCCAACAGAGTACCTCACTAAGAATGCTCGGACGTGTCTTGTCAAAAGAGCCCATGAAGCAGACTTTCAGCTGGTCAAGGGTTTCGTCGAGAAGGAGAAATGGATGGAGCACGACTCAGACCACCAGAAATCCACACTACGAAATCTAGTTACTCTGCGAGTGTTCCTAAGGAGGATGATTGGACTCGTGAGTTTTGAGCGTATATCGGTGAGCATGAACCATGTCGAGGCCTCTTTTCTTAGCTCTGATAGATGACAGGATGTTGACTTGGGTGGATTTATTGTCCACCTCACGACATTCGATTGTGGAATGGAAGGCCCAGAATATGATTTTTTCGTCCAGTCTACTCTTGATCTGACTGTTACATGTTTCAGGTGTGCTGATGACTTTTTTACATCGGTCGAGTCCTAACGCCTTTACATCAGCGAAATCCTGAGAAAAGCAAATTCCTATCCAGATTCTTTGTTGAGGATCTTCTCTTCCTTCAATGAGTGTATGACTCTCGTTAGAAACGATGGTGGTCGACAGCGCTTACAGTCTCAAATCATCTATAGTCTGGTAGCTGAGGTTCTCAAACTAAAGGATAGTGCAAGGTAATCTGACCTCTGCTACCTGGGACGGTCACTGACAATCCCATCAAGTCTGCCTTCTGATTGCATCAGTTCCTTGCGTACATTCCATAATCGTCTAAGCTCGACAATCTCACATTATGTGAAGCATGTCAACCCGTCCAACCTGACATACTACTCGGAGAGTTTGACTGGATGGTGCTGCGTGCTGAATTTGAGAAGATGGTTGGGCGAGAATCACCCTGGTGGGTCCTTCCTCATTTACACCACCTGATGCTGACCTTTGTGGTCCAGAAGATGACACCTATATTGGAAAACACTTGGTCTCTGTTGCTACTCGATCTAGCCAGTTAGCGGACAATTGTAAAATCTCGATATTTGCCATCCTTCGGGCAGAAATGTCCCTTCTAGTTGAAGAGGAAAATCGACGAAGACAGTTGGATCTGATGATTGCGGCTTTCGTTGTGTTTCATGGTACTTGCAGCGACGTTGGTGAGTTACTTTGTTAGCTCTTTGTCCAAGCTACTCATCATCATTAGCTCGTAGAGATTTAGATATCCATGTATCTGCGACATCTAAACTTTTAGGGATAGATGACTACTCATATACCCTTGACTTAATTTTAGAATCTTTGTCGCCTGGCTCTCTACCCGTGGATAAACTTGCAATTGTTGTCCATCTCGCCAACCTACTCCTCAAGAACAATCCACCTTGTGAGTTTGAACCTGGAGTCTAGTTTTTACTTCCTGAGAAAGCGATCTCTGAAAGATGCTTTCAGATGCGCTCAGGTGTATGCAAGCATTCTCAACTCAGTGTCTGAACAAGTTTTCCGAAGATAGCACATTCACGCGGGAGAATGCCGCACTGCGTCTACTGATACTTGAGTTCGTGGAACAACAGTGCTCCGAACGGGTAGGTGCTTGATTTTGTGGGTTTTATAGGTTGCACTAATTTCGGAGAAAGCCTGCAACGCTGCGTCCGATCGATATCGGAAGCATATTCATGATCATTTTTAGCTTCCTCAGACCTTCAGAAGAACATGATGAAAGGACTATACCAGAGGTCTTCCACAAGATTATCACTAGCATCAGTGCTCTTGTCCGCCTTCGGAGAGACCTCATGGTCTCCGTCCTACCTCATTTCAGCCTCGTTCTAACCAAGTTGATCTCTCTGATACGCAGCTGTCGCCCCCAGCTAGGCTCCAAACAAACAGATATGGTTATGCGGAATTTCCCTCGATGGGTAGCCATCGGCCAACCTTTAGGACCGGCAGAGGGCCGTATGTTGTCCCGCCTGCTCGAGACTCTGATCGTGAAGACTGTGGTTCGAACTCATGTCTCCAGCAAATTACAAAAGGCCGAATCACTTGCAAAACCATTGTCAAAGCACGCAGCCTACGCTCTGGCGGCCTACATCGAGGCATTCAATGATCCGCTCTGTATCATCCAGATGGAGATACGACAAGAATTTGAACCAGGGCTCTATGCTTTGTGTGAAATAATGGGTGAACATGCCAGGGATGCCCTGTATGTTAGTCTTGACAATAATGGCAAAGCTGTTCTGAAGATGATCTGGAAAGAATATGGGAAGCAGCGCTATGTTGGTAGAGGATAGATTATTAGATGACGTCTGTATGAGATGCGCGGTTGGTCTACCGTTCTGATAACATGTTCCCAAAGTCACAGCCTTCTTTCTCATGGACTGACTTCTATGTTATCGCTTCTGGGCATATTTATCTAAATTTCGTCACCACGGCCAAGTCGTCTCCCTACGCAACGCAGACACGCATTTCAGTGTCAGGAAAAAAACAGAAATCAAAGAGTATTTGCATTTGAATTCAGATTGGAGGGAATAGCTTTTCCTTCTGAGGATGAAAGGTTGACTTTTGTCCGTACCCTGGAAGAACAGGATCGAGTAGCCAGAAACCAATTATTTACATTTCAGACAAGATAATTAAAAAGGAGGATCTCATTCCCAGGAATGGATAGGAGAGTTGCGGGCTTGGGAAGTTCACAATTGTGATATGACATCGTGTTAGATTCAGAAATAATTCTTTGCCTGATGAAAAAAAGAAAATGCCTCAGGACTAAATTTAGATATGAAGGTGTTCAGGGTCCTGGATCAATTGTTCAGCCAATCGCAGAATTGCGACCAGCTCAAAGGCCTCTCAGCCTGCCTGTTTAGGAATTGACGGGCTTTCGCATATAAAGCCTGCGTTGAAATTCCTGTGCAATCATCCGATCTTTATCCTTCCCTCTTCCTCTCCCTTTCTGCCCAGTTTTCCTCATACGGTCTCCTTTCTTGTACATGACCAAGGAGCTCCCTTACTCCATGGCTTTGGCTTCTAACTTGGGCGCAAGACCTTATAATTAACGATATTCGGCATCCGTGCTCGTGCTCGTGCTATACCTGATCATCACCCTGGCAAACCTGCCAGATCAGTGCCATTTCTCAATTCCGCGCCAATTTTCTGACCATCCCATCCTTGCGTTGTGGACACAGCTCAAGTGTGAATGATGGTGAGGGGTTTCCTTGATCACAGTTGTGCCGTTGGACCAGCCTCTAAACAATAGAAGGACATGGAGCATCATCATCGTTGCTCATCAATGTTCTTCAATGTTCCTCTCTGTTCGTCACTACCTGACCGCCGTTTGGTCTCTGCAACTAACCAGCAAAGGTCAAGATTTTTCCTGACCTCCACCACAGCCTCGCTCAAGTGCCTTGAACCTACTCATCGTTGTCCACCACGTGAGCAGTTCCCGAGTCATTCCCCGAGTCAACGCCAAGCTTTTCGGGTCGCATGGTTATCCCAACCGCTGTTTACGGTGTCAAGCAATCGTCAAGCAGTCATCGGTCTTCGTTCATGCATCCCTTATTAGGTGGAGTTCCCGAGTCAACTCTGATCATGCAGATGGCTCGGGAACGCAGAGGCTGGCTCGGGAACTCATCACATTTGGCTGTTCGTGGTGTCTGAATTGAATTCAAATTGATACAGGCGGATAATCCGATGCGATGGATTGTTTACATTTCAGATTACCCGCAAAATACTATCGTATTAATAATTTATGGTTATTCAGGTATAAATTATCGTCTAAACGTTGATTTTCAGCCAATCGATAAACACTCGCTTGGCGTATCATTGAAGAACAGGCAGATTCTGTCGGTGGATGCATGATGCATGGTCTTGTTGAGTTGCCATAATCAAGCGCACCAGTATGCGCTTATCGATGCGGCAATTACTGGGTGTCCCTAGCTGCTTAGAGTCAGAGAGGATGGCCTTTGATTTTTTGAGCATTGTGTGAGGGAATAAAATTTATTAACTGAACATTAACGCTGACTTCAGAGTTTGTGGCAGCTTGTAACTCAGGTAGGTGATGTGTAGAGATTTGACAGTATGGCGTGTCATCGTAATCCAGCAATCTAAGATAGTGACTACTGAAGAGGAAATTTCAACATTATTTAGATACAATATTGATTTCTCCTGCTGTAAAACCTTGAGTGCTACGGGAGCAGGTAACCAATGATAACTCTTTCGAACAAATCTGAAAGTGGATCGTTGTTTAAAATGTAGAGTGTCAAGACTTTGTCTTCTTTCAGGCAATTAGTTCCGGACAGTAGCCTAGGTCAAATGTTTGAAATGAAATGAAATGAACTTGGGAAAAAATCCGGGCATTGCCGAGGTGACCAAGCCGAGCTCAGAAATCTCTATTAATCCTCAGCCCCTCCTCTTCAGTATGATTTATGACCCGACTACAGCTTCCAATCTTAAGCCATGGCTTGTCCGTACCTTAGAACCAATGTATGCCCATCTCGTGAATTTCTTCTGTGGCGGACGGCAACTCATGTCTTCTATCTAGATGCGACGCTGAACCGGGAGCATTGGCAGATTATATCCTAGCACTTTTAAAACATAATGTGGCCGAACACGAAATGCGGAAGGAGCTATTAGTTCAACTTGATGAATTCCTGGAAAAAGGTACACCTGATGCAAATTCAGGTTGATGAATCCAAGCTAACTGAACGTCAGAATGCCCATCTTTTGTTGAGACATTATTCACTGTTCTTCGAACAAAATCATATCTACCATATACTGCTGAAGCAACACCGCAAAAACCAATTGACAATGGCATTCCAATCCCACTTGACCTCATCGCATCTCCACCTGCAGACTCTGGCAATGATATGAACAGGAAGCGGGCGATGGAAGGCGATGACAGAGATGGTCGTCCGATCAAAGGAGCTCGTGTAAATACAGAGGATCAATTTTCAAGATATGGGAATGAAGGTCGGTCGAGTGGCCAGTGGGAAGGGAAGGGAGGCGAAGGCAGAGGACATGGTTATATTAACGGAGGGATGGACAGCTACAATACTCATATCATGGGACATGCGAATGGGAGCAGAAGGCCACAATCTTACCAACCGCCTGATCAGAAGAGGGGAATTTGTAGGGATTATCACAGTGAGTTTTGACTCCCTCTCAAAACGAAACATAGTATCTGATCAGGCTTCTAGACAATGGATACTGTGTCCGTGGTGTGATGTGCAAATACAGCCATGGTGGAGATGCTGTGATACCGGGGCAATTATATCCAATGCCATTCCTGCCAATGTTTCCTCAAGGGATGCCTTTTGTACCGGGCGGTGGTTATGATCCAAATGATTCTCGAATGGATATGCGCCCGAAGTACCAGCGTACCCCTATGCTCCCACGAAGTCAGCAAGAAGAAAGTGGTTTTGTTCGCGTTTCCGGTGAATTGCCCGTCATCCAGGATTTGACGCCTGCTACCCCAAGAGATCCCACAGACACTTCTTCCTCCGAAAACCAAACTCCAATCGAGGATATCTCAGCGGTTGGAAATGATCAAATGCAGTTCAAATCATCCGCGCCACAATTGGATGCGCCTTACAACACACAGCAAACATTTTCTGGAATGCCTTTCATAAATTTCATGCCTATGCAGCAAGCAGAGATGGGAATGGGCAACAACACCCGGGGTGGTTTTCGTGGTCGAGGTCGGGGTCGAGGTCGGGGCACGTTCGACGGAGAGGTGCATAATTTCCGACCCGAACGGAGAGATAGCAAAACGCTGGTCGTTGAAAGGATTCCTGAAGATAAATTATCACTGGAAAATGTTAATGATTGGTTCAAGCGTTTTGGCTCTGTGACGAACGTCGCTATTGATAAGGCAGGAGGGAAAGCGCTCGTCAGCTTTTCCTCGCACGACGAAGCGCATGCAGCTTGGAAGTCGGAAGATGCTGTCTTCAACAACCGGTTTGTAAAGGTATTTTGGCATCGACCAATGGAGGGACAAGGTCGGATTGGTGCCCGAATGCTGGCTGCATCCGCCGATGTATTAGCAAATCTGACAACTAATACGACACCATCTACTTCAATGCCTCTTTTGTCGCCAACAAGTGCGAAAACGAAGACGTCCTCTATACCTGCAAGCTCTGCTACCTCAGCATTAGCTGCAAAACAACGACAGCTTGAGCAGCAGATAGCTGAACAAAAATCGCTGATGACTTCACTCGAATCTGCGACGCCGGAGGATAAGAAGAATATCATGTCGCGATTACGAAGATTGGGCGAAGAAATGCGAACAGCCTCCGCTACTTCTCCATCAGTCTCGCAGACGAGTTTAGAACCACCTGTGCCAACAACTGATAATAAGGAGAAGAGGGTACGAGACAGACTTGACAAGGAATTAGAACTTCACAGTGCTTCAGACCCATCGTCATCTGTTCCAACATCGACAGAGAAGCAGGAGACGACCGAGGAGTTAAAGGCAAAACTAGAAAAACTTCAAGCCGAGGTACGGTCCATCCTGTATTACTGATTTTTCATTTTACTCAACATTGGACTTTCAAAGGCAGCAAGTCTGGGCTTGGATACGGGGCTCCCATCGGGAGACTGGCAAAGCAGCGCATCTCATAAAGGCGGCTACCGTGGACGTGTTAGAGGACGCAGTTTCTTCCGCGGTGCCCAACGGGGCGCACCACCAAAATTCAATATGACGCTGGACAACAGGCCAAAAAAGCTGTTGTTGAAGGGTGTGAAGAGCGAACAGATACAAGCAGTCAAGGATTGGTATCAAGTACGGCATTTTCTCGCCCTATGGGCCAAATATCCACTAAGAATCTTTAGACTACAGGTCAGTTGGATATGGTTGACTCTCAGGAGAACGGAGATATCGTCGTGTCCTTTAAGACTCGCGCAGGTGCAGAGCAGGTTGGTTCGATCTTGTATACCTTTATATACGTAGTCCTTATTGAGTGGCATTCCAGGGTCTCGCAAAAGGGCAAGATATCTCAACTATTGGTCGGGTCTGGCTGACCTGGTATACCGGAAAGTCTTCAGCAACTTTGGTCCCAGTTTCGTCTGGCAAGGTGCCTACTGAGACCTCTGCCATTTCTGCGGGAAGCGAAAGTGGTCGACTTCGGACACCGGAAGCAGAGACAGAAGAGGAAATGGTAGTCAGAGGATGGGGCGGTGATGATGATGGAGATGGAATGGGGATGCTTTAACGATTTTCTCTTGCCGATGTTTGAGTCGTAATATCGGACTCGGGGGAGATAATTGCTCGTGATCTGTTCGCCCATTGCTCGCCCATTGCTCCCAGCATTTTCATCACTGTCTGTATTGCAAGTTCGTTTACTTCAACTTTGGCCTCGTGCTATTGCTCTCTTGTGGTCGTCTTCGACTGTATTTAACGTTATATAACAACCCAGTAAAGACCTCTGTTGGAACGGTCACTACATTGTGTGATGCTTTTCTTGTTCATTTTTTCAGGAGAACTTGTGTGTATCCTTCCTTGTATGCATGTCTCTTACCCAAGCAATGTGTTGGAATGTGAGTACATGATTACTTAATTTCACCTTGTATTGCCACTCCACTGTTTGCATCTCTGATTCTTGGTTACTTCTGTGCATGGAGAGCTCCATAGTTACATCTAAGGCTTTTTTCATAATTACAGTAAATACAATAGTGCACTAGGATCAAGTTTCTCCTCTTTGGTGTTGCAGTATGCATTGAGGCTGGCTCAGTGAAAGGATTTGAACTGTTACAAGCAAAGAAGAGCAATTATGGTCCTCAATTGCATGCCAAAGAGTATCAGGGATGAGAGATATGTCAAGTAGGAAGGGGATAGCAGCATGGGAAGGCTATAATATGCTGTGAATTACTATGATTATACTATGAGTACATACTCCAGGTTCTGGAAAATGATGCAATGAGTGGAGTTGGAGAGTGGAACATGCTACTTGGTGAAATAATATATGTTGCTCTCCTGTCCCATGGTTTTATAGCTAGTCCGGAGGGAATGCAACAATAACACAGAAGTAGAATGACCTTGGCCTCAGCTCATGCACTGTGCCTTGATCTCCTGTTGCATGTATGGTCACTTATTTTAGAGTAGTGGAACGTTGTCTGAGAGAGAGGTAAATTCAGGAATAAGGAGTTATATAGCAGAGAGCACTACAGGAATATGGGGGAAGGTAGTTTAAGGCTTTAGGAAGGACTTTAATCTACGAACTAGATTACTACTATGTATCTACCCCATATATATACCAACTGGAGTAGGAGGGAGTCAGTCTGAAACATAATACTTCTAGTCTGAAATGTAATACTTCTATAGGAGATAAATAATAATAAAGAATGTGAATATAAATATTAATTTATACCAAATTTTCCAGTATATAACAAGGTATAAGAAAAGAATTCAAAGTAAGCACAGCTTATATATAAAGTAAAATAGTTGAAAGAAATCCAATCTACAGTAACTTTCAAAACCAACCAAATGTTTAGTGTTTTTGAATTGATCATCTAATACTACAAAAGATATGAATCTCAAGGCCCTGTTCTGCAACTCAAATAGGATAAGTGGTTGTCTGCCAAATTTAATATGTAGGATAAGACAAGGATATAAAAATATTTTGACATTTTCATATTGTTATCCAATATAAAAGTGTTTGGAAACTATTTTTTGACATGAGAATTAGTCTAACTATGCACATCAGCTCAAGTTGTCAGTTTTTTTCTCTTTGTTTTCTACCACAGCAATAGTAACAGTACCTGTAGTAGTAACCACAGCAAGTGCAGTATATTTTATGTGAATGCTTATGATAATCTTATGCTTTTGGGGTTTGTTTCATCCCATTAATTTTGTGATAGTTGATATATATGTACTGATAAGTCTATTATTCCCTTGTCCTGTGCTTATTCTATGAAATAATCAAAAAAATATTTTGCTTATCCTATCAAATAATGCTTATCCTATTTGAGTTGCAGAACAGGGCCTAAAACTCTAGAATTAATATATGTTATATGAAAATCAATTCTCTATAGATGAGCCTATAAGTTATATAATTCATATCAAAACTGGCTGAGTAATAAAATAAACAAAATAAAACATTTGGTTAGTTTTGAAAGCTTACTCTAATTTACTATTTATCCCTTAGTCTTAAGTATAGTCTCAATCATGCCTTTTTTTCCTTTTACCACCACCATCCCCTCTCTATAGTAGGAGCAATTCCTCTTGGGGGAGCTACTACACTACCAAACCTCTTATACTAATATTGTTATAACTCATTATCTGTGTTTATATTTCTTTTACTTATGTCTTAATACATGATTGTTACAACATGTGTTGGACACATTGACCTGGTGGAGGTTTATTTTGTTAAGAATTCTTTTGGTTGGGAAGTTGGGTTGGCAGTATTGTTTGGTGTAGATGGTTGTCTTAAGCACTATCTAGCTAGGTATTCTCTTATCCAGGAGCTCTAGGTTAACCAGATAGTTACTTATAGGGTAGCATAATAATATCACTGAGACTTCTATACTTAGAGCAGCTATGGTTTTCTACAACCTATATAGTAGAGATGTTCTACCCTTTATTTTTGTTAGGTAAGAGAGAATAGCAGTGTAGGAAAGCTAGAATATACTGTGAATTACTATGAATATACTATGAGTACATACTCTGGATTCCAGAAAGTGATACAATGAGCTAAGTCAGAGAGTAGAACACACTACTAAATAAAATATGAGATGTTGCTTTCCAGTTTTATGGTTTTACTACTGGTCTAAAGAAAATGCAACAACAATACAGAAGTGGAATGACCTTGGCCTCAGCTTGTGTACTATGCCTTGATCTTCTATTATATATGTGGTTGCTTATTTTGGAGTAGTAGAACATTGTCCAAAAGAGAGATAAATTCAGGAGTAAGGATGTCATGAGTCACCCTGACTATGATAAAGTACTATAAATAGATTGGACATGAACTGGAGTTAAACCAGTAGCTGATAGACAGCTTGTAGTATAAACAAGGACAAATAGTATACCTGTATATATAGTAGACTACAATTAAGCAAGAACTCTATTGAGTTCTCTTTTAATCCTAAAGAACTACCTTGAGTTAAACCCTAGCTTAAGGTTTCTGAGTCAGTCACTGACAGAAAAACTCAATACCATACTCTACACACTGTTTGCTCTGAACCCTACCTAAACTTTACTCTTTTATTGTCCTCAATTAACAATCAGCTCAATTACTGGTCTTTTTGAATAGTAGGCCCTAGGTAAAGGGAACTTGGTAGTCAGTTAGAGACTACCAGTAGAGACTCAGTACCAAACCCAGGTATTATGTTCAAGACCTGACCTAGTAATTGGGTAGTGTTGCTTAGTAGATTACCTATACCTTTTTGATTAGTAGAAATCTTGTGCTAGAGGTGTATTGCCATCCATACACACAGAGGAATAGCATTGACCCCTTAAGAAGGTACTATTAGAGTAGAGATCCTCTTCTTGAGGTGATCATTTACTATTTGATTAGAGCAGTAGTTAGTATGGCAGTAGGAGTCTGGTTGGGTAAGAATCTTGCACTCCAATAGATATAGTTGTAATTAGTGAGATTCAAAAAATCCTATTTCACTTTAAGAGTTATAATACTATGTCTTTTAAACAATATAACCAACTTATAAGTGATATACTCAATTAATAGCAGACCCTTACCAAATTAAGGACAGAACTAGAGGGAAGAAAAAAGAGAAAGTGTTTTGGTTGCAAAGGGTTTGGACACCTAGCCTATAACTGTAGAAACCAGAGGGAGGTGGAAAAGGAAAGGCCTATTCCCCATAATAAGTTTGAGGTATTGGCAAGTAGAGTAATGAGATATAGTGTAAGAGAGAAAGTAAAAATGAGAAGACAGAAGAAAAAAGAGCTATGATATTTTAGGTATTGGAAAGTAGGGCACTTCAAGTGGGACTGTCTGATAGCAGTAGCAAAAAAAAAGAGAAAGAGGTAGCATGTGTAGCTAGACCACAAAAGGCATAACAAAAGCCAGTATATCCCATATGGAAAAAGACATAGAAGTACTATGATAAGTAAAGTATATCTCTAGAAAGCACTCTTCTTGATAGAGAATGGGTCATAGAGGAGGTAGTAACAACCTATGTAAATTGTGGAGGATGTAACAGCAGAGGGGTACAAACCTATGAAAATTGAGAATAAGGCTTTTTTCTTGAAAGACGAGTAAGAAATATATAGTGTGACCTTTGTCAAGAAGCATGGAATTGGAGAGAGGGAGAAGCAAAGAGAAGAGAAATAACAAGAGTACAATGTATAGAATGTAGAAGAAAAAATGCTATAGAAGAAAGAGTGTTAAAACAAAAAAGAAGAGAGATCTTGTATTTAGAATATAGAACAGAGGAAAAGAAGCTATGGTGGAACTAGAGAGTAGCAGTATGCTCTATAGAGGGAAAAGTACAATAGAGTAGCACATGGACAGAGGTTCTGAGAAGCACAACAAAAGAGAAGGATAAACAGAGAAATATCCAAAATGTTAAGAGACTGTGGCTGAATATTAGAGTAGAGAAAGTAGACACATATGAGAGAGTAACAGTAAACGTGCTCTTAGATAATGACACAACAGGAATGTTTATGAATAGAAAAATGGCAGCAAAACATAGATTTAGATTGCAGAACTTAGACAGACCAGTGACAGTCAAAAATATAGATGGTACAAATAATAGTGTAAGGGCCATTATACACCAAGTAGAAGTAAATGTGTACTACAAAAATCACATAGAGAAGATAAGAATGGGTATATGCAACTTGAGAAAGACAGATGTGATACTAGGAATGCCATGGTTGTAGGTACATAACCCTGAGATAAATTGGGAAACTATCACAAATAGCTACTTTGTCATAAACTTTATTTGGACCATAACTCTGGGAATACTTGACCAATTTCAATGATCTAAATAGCTACTGAAAGCCCTTAAGAAGATCTTTCAAACAGTACCAAAAATGTTTCAAAGCAATTACCATTCACTGAGTTATCCTCTATTTCAAGAACAATAGTACTCTTATATGTAGAACAATAGATAGTAATCATGTGGTAGGCTATCCTGGTGTACAGACCACCACAATTATGTATTTAAGGACTATATATCTAAGGTTTATTCTCAGACATATAGTTCTTAAATATATAATTGTAGTGGTCTGTGTACTAGGATAGCCTACCATATGATCACTATCCAATGTTCTATATATAGAAGTGCTATTGTTCTTGAAATAGAGATAACCTAACTATCTTAGAGCAGTTCTTTGTTCTATTTAAGAACAGATGATAATCTATAGATAAAGATCAATATCATATATAAACATTGAGGACCTTGTATCTCTATGGGATCTTATTACCTTAGATTCTATTTATAGCCAAAAGAAGTATATTGAAGAGAGTTTCACAATGGTTATTGAAGCAAACAATTATATCAAGTAGTTCCCAAGATATCAGTGATTTAGTATCTAGTGACTTGGTGATTATAGACTAATTTGCTGATAACTTAGTAAATACTGATTGCCTTGAGACATTTTTGAT
>Ga0153938_1000570_pt1 | contig 15155 bp, 18 predicted proteins | sample TSNY022MetaG_FD_104740 | JGI IMG/M metagenome (GOLD analysis project Ga0153938, IMG submission 104740) | Attine ant fungus gardens microbial communities from New Jersey, USA - TSNJ022 MetaG | ecosystem: Host-associated > Fungi > Mycelium > Unclassified | place: USA:New Jersey: Brendan T. Byrne... | reverse complement strand
AACTTCACTAAATCTATAATACCTATTTGTATTTGATAATTCGATTAATTTAAAATTGTTTTTTTGAAATAATGCAATCATATAATCATTACGACTCGAAGAAAAAATAGGTCTTATTTGTTCTTTTTTCAAAAATATATCTAGCATTTCTTTTCCATATTTTTGATTTTGATATTTCTCAATTATTAAAACTATTTTCAAATCTAAAAAATCATTGTATTTGCGATACAAAATACAACCTACAAAATCTTCATCATTATATATTTTCAAAGCATTTAAAGATTCTAACTCTCTTTTTTTATAAGCAATAATACTATAGACTTTTTTTATTTCAATCATTATCTCTTCAAGTTCTAGATTATTTAAATGCTCAAAAGTATATTTCATATTTTTCAACATTAATATCCTAACGTTCCTTGCAATAATTCATTATGTTCAATAAAAGTTTGAACATCAATAATAGCTCCAAAATTCCTTCTTAAACATGTTCCACGTTCTGCAACTGATTCTGCAACATTTAAATAGTAATTTATCTTATTAATTCGTTTCATCAAAATACATCCTACCTTTTTGTTATAATATCGTAAAATATAGTGAAACACAATTATTTAATTCTATTTTAGTTTAATAAATATTAAAAAATTCATCTTTCGATGAGTTTTAATTACCATTCTGATACATTAGATTAAGGTATTTTGCACCTATAAGTATATAACCAGTTGTACATAGAAAATGCTTAATTTTGATCGTACTATTCTTTAATTCTAATTACTAAATATTATGTAAATAATATCTATATATATTATTTTCCTTTATTTTTCTTTATAGCTTTCAGTATAAAACTAAAGCCAAAACCAAGCATTGAACATGCAAATGGCAATAAAAAATTATCAAAAGCAAAAGCTAAACCTGTACCAACAATAAATCCTCCTATCCATAACCAATCATCAAATTCATCAGTATTGGAAGCTTCAATGTCTAACATATTATCTATAGAAAATTCCAATATTAATGCTAGATTTCTTAAATTTTCAATATCAGGCAAAGTTTCTCCTGTCTCCCATTTAGATATGGTTTGTCTAGAAACATTTAGTTTCTCTGCAAGTTGTTCTTGTGATAATCCTTTTTCTTTTCTTAATTGAAATAACTTTTCTTCTATTTTCATTTTTTCCACCTCACAATAATCTTATTACTTTTTTAAATATATTTGTATAAACATATGTTGGAAGTTTAGCACTTGAACTTAACATTATTAATAATTCACAATATAATTATAACAATTTTTTAGTAATTATAGAATGGTTTGAGTAATATTTATATTAATACATTTCATAGCAAATAATTCAGTCAGTTATATTAACTATAAACTATACCCTTTCTTTTGTTGATTTTTTCCAAATAAAATGGACATAAAAAAACTCATATAATTATGAGTTTAAATTGCTTTCTGGTGCGAAAGTGATAGAAGTATAACAACTTTTGCACAAATACTAACTTTTATAAGTTATCATTTTTTTAATTATTTCAACAATTTTCTAAATTGTGGTGTTTCTTTTTTAGGTGCAACACCAATTAAACCGTTAAAATCTTCTTCTGATATTTCAATTAACCACGGTTGTTCATTTAAATCTAATTGATGTGAAAGATTTAATCCAGGTGCAGCAAATTCAACAATACTTTGAAAACTTTCTTGATAAGACTTATCTACAAAACAATCAGGTTTCCAGCAAATAGCATATCTTGTATTTTCTCCAATAGTACATTTACCAACAAATACTTGTCTTATGCTTTGGTGATGTTTTGTTTGTCTTACGTCGACATTACCACCAGCGATTCCCAATAATTGAATTGGTTTACTTTCAGCTTGTTGATGCCATTCTCTTAAATGCTCAGGGTCTACTGTTCCAACTGGTATAAACTCTTCATGATATAACATCGCGCCAGTTTCAACATCAATAGCTTCAGCAACTCTGCAAATCTCATTTATATGAGTATCAAATATTGAACCCATATAACATTTCCAAGGTTTTTTTCTATTAGAAGCTGTAGTATGTTCTACAAGAACTGTCTTTTTATCTTCACTTAATTTCATTGCTAATTCATAAAGAATATCATCTCTATCAGAAGAATATTTTTTATCAAGTTTTTCATTTACAAATGCAAATATCCAAGAAAACTGTAGTGTTCCATCTTTTCCTAAAGTCATACTCATACTATTTTTATCAACGTAATCTGTTCCTTTAGTAGTACATTCAATAGTAGTATTCCTATTTCCCTCTGCTTCTGATACATCAAAACTTTTAATCCAATTAGAGTCTTCATCTATTCCCATTTTTCGTTCTATTTCTTCAGCTATAGTCTTTTTTCTATAAATATCAGCTAAATGCCATAAAAAGTATTCGAACCAATAATTGTTTTTAAATTCATTTGGAATTAAATCGTATTGTTTTTTAAAATCAGTACCTAATAATAAATTAATCCTGTATTGTTGATGGTCGTTAAAACTCATTTGCAAAACCTCCCTTAACTATTTCTATTATACTACTATTTTTAAAATATTGGAATACACTACATTACACCATTGTATTAAGTAACAATCATTTTATCCCGTTAACTTTTAAAAGGCTTTAAATAAGCAATGTTAGTACCTTTTATATTTATAATACTACCATTAAAAAATAATGGTTTAGCACTAGCAAATCTACATATTATTTCTATTTTCCTTTTTAATTCAACACTCACAATTAATTTTTTTTCTTCAATTTCTAACATTTCAAACACTCCTTTAAACGCAAAAAAATACCAACTATTTATTTTAGTTAGTATTTATTATTTAACTCTGTGTCCGAGTTTGTTGTCTATTTGGTGGCTTCAGTGGGAATTGAACCTACGACACAAGGATTTTCAGTCCTCTGCTCTACCGACTGAGCTATGAAGCCATGGCGGTTCCGACCGGATTCGAACCGGCGATCTTCTGCGTGACAGGCAGACGTGATAACCGCTACACTACGGAACCATTTGGTTGCGGGAGCAGGATTTGAACCTACGACCTTCGGGTTATGAGCCCGACGAGCTACCGAACTGCTCCATCCCGCGATAATAAAAAATAAATGGCGGAGGAAAAGGGATTCGAACCCCTGCGCCGCTCACACGACCTTCCGGTTTTCAAGACCGGTCCCTTCAACCAGACTTGGGTATTCCTCCGTGTCATTTCCTCAACGACAAATTGATTATAACACAGTATATTTTAAAGTGTCAACACTTAAATCATTGAAATTATAAGATATTATGCTCTCTAAAATACATTTCAATTTCATACCAATCATTTACTTTAACAACGTTATTTCCAATACATTTTTCATTTTGAAGCCCTTTCAAAACAATAACCGGAATATCTTTTGCAACTTCAATAATATTATGAGGTTCATCATCTATTAATAATTCTATTCCATTTGCTTTACAATAAGTACGTTTATCAGAACATTCTACAACTAAATAATCATAAGGAATTTCTTTCCGCTTTAAAGTAGCCTCTGAAATCTTATATGGATCTTTAAAATGGGGTTTAGATCGAGCTGTTATAAAATGAATTTCATGACCATTCTCTTTTAATAATTCAACAACTTCCTTTACATGTTCAAATATTTCAGAAGTTGAAACAGTTAATTCTAGATATTTCAAACAAAAATCATATTCATCTTCCCATACCCAGTTACATAAATTACTAGAACAAAACCCATTTTCATTCATAATATATCCTTTATCTAAAATACGAATATAATTATTTATATATTTTTTAAGAATTGGCAAAGTATTTAAGATTGTATTATCAATATCTATTCCTATTTTCATTAGTATCACCTTTTATATCTTAGCTTATTTTCTTTAAACTAGCAATCTAGACTTTATCTTAAAAAATAGGTTTTCAAAAAAAATAAAAAAAGCGCTTGATTAATTATAAAAAATGTATTACAATTTTATTGTCTTATGAATTAAGACAGTGCCTGCCCAAGTGGCGGAATCGGTAGACGCACAGGACTTAAAATCCTGCGAAGGTTATACTTCGTGCCAGTTCAAGTCTGGCCTTGGGCACCAATTAAGAAGAGACCGTGGACAAGCCCAGCATTTAAAAGGGCTTGTCCACTTTTTAATTTTTTTAGCTATTGAATTATAAGACAAATTTGACGCGCAGGATTTTTAGAGGTTTTTAATCTTAATCCTGCGCGTTAATTTTTTTTGAAAAAGTAAATAACTCTTTACATCACGATACAATATTAATATTACCATCTACTTCTAATCATCCATCGTCACTGCTTTTATTTGCTTGGAAAAAATGAAATATTAATAACAAAATTCTATTTACTAAATATAACCTATGCTATAATTATCTTAAGATAATATAGAAAAGAGGAAATGTAATGGAAATTAAGAAAATATCTAATCCAGAATTAAATGCAACTATTTGTAATGATATATTAAAGAATCTACCTGAATGGTTTGGAGTAGAGTCTATAATCAATGATTATAAAAACCATGTGAAAAAAGCCCCTTGTTTTGTTGCTTATATGGATGAAACCCCAGTTGGCTTTTTAACTCTAAAAATACATAATATCTATACTGCTGAAATTTATGTAATGGGAATTTTAAATGAATATCAACGAAAAAATATTGGAACTGATTTAGTAAAAACTGCCGAAACTTATTGTAAAGAAAATAATCTGAAATTTTTAACAGTAAAAACACTAGATAGCTCTATTTCATATGAACCCTATGAGAGAACAAGAAACTTTTATCGTAAAATAGGATTTTTTCCTTTAGAAGTATTTCCTCTATTATGGGATAAAAATAATCCTTGTTTATTCTTAGTCAAAAATATTGATTCCAATAGCTAAAAAAAGATGTTTAATCATCTTTCTTTTTTTTACTTTTATTTTTCAATTCATAAACAATGTCAGATCTTTTTGCTAAATTATCTGAGTGAGTTACAATAATAATGCATTTATTCTCTTTTTCAGCTAAATTCTTTAAAATATCAAAAATTTCATTTTCTGTTTCTTTATCAAGATTTCCTGTTGGTTCATCTGCAATTATTATATGCGGATTATAAGATAAACTTCTTGCAATCGCTACTCTTTGCTGTTCTCCACCAGACAATCTTAAAATACGCTTATCAGCATAACTTGCAGGCAATCCAACACTTTCCATTAATTTAATAGCTTTAGCTCTTTTATCATCAACTTCTACTTTACTGATATCCATTGATAAAATAATATTCTCAGAAGCGGTAAGATGAGGTAATAAATTATAGCTTTGAAATACAATTCCAATATGATTACTTCGATAATAATCTAAATCGATATTACCCAAATCTTCTTCTTTAAATAAAATTTTACCTTCACTACAGCGTTCAAGTCCACTAATAAGGGAAAGCAAAGTTGTTTTACCACTTCCACTTTTTCCTTTAATTGCATAGACTTTCCCTGATTCAAAATCAAAATTAATATTTTTTAGTACAAAATCATTAGCATCCGCATCACTATATCGATAGCCAACATTTTCTAACTTTAATATTTCTTTCATGTTAAGTTCTCTCCTTTAAAATCGTAAGTGGTGAGAACTTTTGAATACTAATCATCGAAGCCAAACCACTAAGTATTGTAAGTCCAATCCCTACTAATAATAATTGTCCTAAAACTTTCATATCAACAACTGCATCAATTGAACTATAAGCTTGAACAGAAACTCCGCCAAAATTTATATTTGTTGGAGCATTTCCTCCACCAGCCATTTGTCCACCTTGAGCTTGATTCATATTTCCACCAAAATTCTGACCTATTGAATTTGATTCATTTTTGCTTGATTCTATTTCACTTGCAAGTAATGAATTTGAAACTGGAACACTTATGAAAGAACCAATCCCTGCCCCAACAAGTAAAGCGACCATTGAAATAACTAATAATTCAATCATAAACTGAGCTGTAAGCATTTTCTTTTTCATTCCGATTGTACGTAACACACCAATTTCATATTTTCGTTCACGAATATTTATCATATTAATAACTAATAACACCACTCCACCTATAATTAACGTGATAATTAAGAATGTTGTTGCAAACGATGACACATTAGATATGGTTGATGTTGCATTCTCTACTTCCTCAGAGTTTGTATTAATTGCTAAATATTCACTTAATCCTTTGTTTCTTAATTCTTCTTCATAAGCATTCAAATCTTCTTTATTATTTAAGACAAAAGTTGGTGTTAGACTAGAAGTCAAATCATCATCTTCTGAGGCAATATTAGAAACATAGTTTGCGTTTGTAATAATATTGTTTACCGAATTACTAAACATGGACATACCACTTGTTCCATCCTCTTTTTCGGTATAAATACCACTCACAATTAAACTATAAGTTTTATTATTATTACTATTAACAAATTTGATTGTATCACCAACACTAATTTCATTTAATTCGGCTAATTCTTGATTAATAACACAATAATTACTATCAAAATCAGTTGGTACCTCGCCTTCAACTATTGAATAATTACCAGAAATAAATTCTGTCATTGCAGAAATCGAACTATAGCCAGTAATCGTAAAATCACCACTGCTAGTTGTATTAGTAATTGTTGTTTTATTACCACCCATACCACCACGATCACCATTTCCAAAGGAACTAGTTGCCGCCTCCATTTCATCAGAATCGAGCCCTACACTTATTGTGTAATAAGAGTCTTTTAAATAATTGCTATTAGCATATAATTCAAAATCATCAATTGTAATGCTACTTACATTTTGAAATGCCTTCATCATTTCTTCTCGGGAACTTTCACTACTCATATCGAATTTTCCCATCATATTACTTCTATCCATTCCAATCGATACTGTTAAGTCAACACTATTTTCATAGGCTTCAATTAAAGAACTTGCTGAACTTCTAATCGCTAAAGTAACAGAAGTTGCACAAGCAATTACTAAAATAATAATTCCAATAAAAATATTTCGACCTTTATTTCTCGTAATAGATACCCATGCATTTTTAAAAATATACATTTAATCTTCCTTTCTTAAAAACAGTTTATCCAACAATTGTGAAATTAACTGAATGGTTTTATGAAGAAACTGCGAAATTATCTAAAGAAACATAAAAAAACTCATGATATTTATCTATCATAAGTTTTCTTATTCATTTCAGCAATTTTCTCATCAATCCAATTCGGCAAATTTTCTTTTAATGGTTGAAATCCTTTGTCTTTTTCTTTTTCTTTATTTTTAATAAAATCAGAATCTTTAATGGAACAACTTATCTTTTTCTTTTCATGATCAACTTCTAAAATCTTACAAGGAATTTCATCTTCTAACTTTACATAGTCTTCAATTGTCTTTACATAATTATTTGAAATTTCAGAAATGTGAATTAATCCTCGATATCCGTTTTCAAAATTAACAAAAACACCATACCCTACTATTCCACTCACAATCCCATTAATTATATTGCCTTTTTCAATATTCATTTTCTCACCTTTATAAAGTATATCATAAACTTCCTATTTACAGAACCAATTTTCTTAAAGTATAATAAAAAAGGTGATTAAAATGAAATCAGTGGAAAATAACAAAAAATCCAATATTGAAGAACATATAAAAGAAATATTAGATGAATTGCGATTCTATTTATCAATGCATGGTGGGGACCTAGAATATATTAGATATGAAAATAATTATGTTTATGTAAGAATGACTGGAAGCTGTTATGGTTGTGAATTGCAAGAGCACACTTTAAATGATGCGATTTTTGAATCGTTAAGAATTGAAATACCTGAAATAAAAGGAGTAATAAATGTTGATTTATAACTCCTTTTTATTTACAATCCAATCTATTTTTTCAATCGGACATTTTTCTAATATCAAATAATAAGCATCTTTTAAAAAGTTTTCATATAATTCTACTTTGTCAATTATTTTAATTAATTCCTTTTCTTCCTTATATCCATTCATTATCATTTCATAAGAATCAAAATAATAAGAAGGATATAATAACCTTGCATATAACATATGATAACCAAAAATGCTTAAACGTCTTTTACTTAAAAAAGTTTTTAATTCAATATAGGCTGTTTGAATATCATGAAAGAAAGCGGATTTGATATATTCTGCTATATCTCTTAATTCCAAATCAAAAATAAAGTTCAATGGATTCATAAAGTCTTTACTATAATTTGGAAAATAAACACGTCGATGACTCAAAGTGATTTTTTCAGTAGATTCCATTGGATATTTTTTACTTGTATAATTGGCATAAGTTATTGCATTCTCAGCTAGTCCAACATAATAACTTAAAGTATTTAATACGGTTTTTTTATCTTTTCCTAAATTACGAATCTGATATTCAACATAATCAACTTTTGCACTCCACAACTCAACCCAGTTATTTCGATAAAGTTTAGTTTTATCTGTTGTTAAATGAAGTTGATTATTTAAATCTAAAATATCAGTAACAGTATATTCCTGTTCTTCATTAGGAGGCAATTCCAACAAAACATAATATCCTTCATTAATTTCTGTTAAAGCTTTTCCATAAATATTATCAATAATAAGATCAATTGCATTACCTCGATTATAAATCTCTCTGCTTATAGAAAGAATATCATTTAGTTCTTCCATTGAACGAGAAAAAGGAAGAAAATAATAACCACGATTTTTCCATTTAAAATAGTGTCCATTATTGATTTCCTGAATGTCTTTCTCCAAAAGCTCTACATTATAATTTAAATTGATAAATTCTCTCATAATATCACTTGGTAGATTATATGAAAAAAACTCTAAGATTATATCTTAAAGTTCATTATACTTTTGTAAAATTTCTTTTATTGCATTTTCATGACGTTTTAATTCTTCTTCCAATTCAGAAGTCCTTAAATCAGCTGAATTATTCATTTGTTGCACTGGGGTTTCTACGAATTGGTTTTGCATCATATTACTTTTTGGCACATCAATAGGTGTAACAAAATCAGTAACCGGAGTTGGAATATCTATTACTGGATCTGTTCTTACATCCATACCTTGTATTATCGGAAGATCTACAGCAGGTGTTTGTACATTCACTGCTGGTAAATCTATAATTGGAGCATTATTAACACTTGGTTCAAACGATGGCATAACCTCATTTTCAAGTGACGTAAATTCATTCATCTGCGTTGGATCTGGAATTGGTGTAACATTAACCCCTTGTAATCCATTTAAAATATTTTGATATTCGTTTTCATCTACTCTTTCAAACATATCAGCAAAAGAATCATCACTAACTAGAGGTTCATTCATTGCTTGAGTAACAGGCATTTCAGCTTCTAATGGGTCAGTCATAATCGGAGTAGGAATATCTACTATTGGCATTGAATTAGCATTTAAATCCGGCATTATTGGAAGTGACTGCTCAGTAACTACTATTGGCATTGAATTAGCATTTAAATCCGGCATTATTGGAAGTGATTGCTCAGTAGCTTCTATTGGATTGTTAATTACTTGATTATTAAAATTTGGCACTGGTTCTAACGAAGGCATGACCATTTCTCTAATTGGATCGGTTGGAATATTAGTATTAAGATCAACCATTGGATCATTAAAATTAAGCTCATCAAAAGATAAAGTATCTTCTAAATTAGGTACTACATCACTTTCCATATTATCTAAATACATTTTTTTCATTTCATCAATCCGTTGCAATTTAATTGCAAGTGGTCTTCCCTTTGCATCAATATTTGTTCTATATTCATTTAAAGGTTTATTAAAAATCAATTTATTTAAATATTCGCTTCCAGGTTTTGTTGCCTCAATAATTATACTTTTTACTTCAGACCAAGCACTTTCGTCTTGAATTGACTGAAAAATACCTTCCATTTCCCAAAATAATTCTGTAACAAAATTAGCTCCGTTTTCCATTTGTTTATCAATCATTAAAATACGTTTTCCATAAACAATTGATTTATCTTTATCATCAATAGTAACGTCCCAAACTATTTTTTCGTTAACACGTTCATTTGTCGGTTTTACTAAAACTACGCTTTCCATTTTATATCCCTCTCTTTATTCTAAAGTTATTATAGCAAATCAAAAAAAAGAATTCAATCTTTTATTTTTGCAATAATAAAGTAACGACATCCATAAGCACAATGTGCCTTAATATAATCATCAACTAGATCAATATCATTCATCTTATTAAAATTTTTATTTTGTTTATTATTAAATCCTTTTAATCTTAATTTTCCATAAGCCCAATCGCCAACAATATAATCAAATGGTTGGAAATAATCTGTTATTTTCTGCTCAAGAACCTCAGTTGATATAGCCTCTTTTACATTTTCTATCACATGATATCTTTTATCATTAATAATTAATTCTTTCATAGTATCCTTTCTTAAATAAGTGAAATTATGATCAGTAAAATAAGAAAAGCCGTGGTTGCCATTGAAATAATCAGAAATGAATCGGCAAATCCTGAACCACTTGTAAGTTTGTTTCCATATTTTTTATAATATGAAAATTCTTGCTTTAATTTAACTATTTTATCTTGATCATTTAAGCCTACCTCAAAAAAATTATATATCTGTTTGTTAATTTTTTCAACTTCTTTGGTTGATTTTTGACAAATATCATATAAATCATATCCCATATATCCATAAAGATCAGGCATTAATACATTGTTTTTCGTTCGAACAACTAAGCTCTGATTTTGTAAAATTTGATATTGTTTTCTTTTTCTTAAGTAAGATTCTATAGAATTTATTATTTCATTTGAAACAGTTACTTTCATCTTAGAATGAATTAAATAAGGCTCAAATTCTTTATAATCTTTTTCTGTTGGCTTTTCAAACTTCATAAAAAACATATCAATAAAAGTTTTTTCTATAGTTTCAAGCCTTGATTGATCTCCATTAAAATAAGCAACTAAATCATACAAGAATAAATCTACAATTTCTTTTTCAATTTGATGCTTTTTCATTACAGCATAAAAAGACGATAAATTATTTTTATTTATAGAATAAATTAAATTTAGTTCTCCAACCAAATAAATTAAAGTTGAAAATAAAATCTGATTCAAATTTCTAGTATTTTTAATATTAATCGGTTTTTCTTTCATATATTCAATAGTTAAATAACTTAATACATACTGAACATCTTTCTTCTTCACATGAATCATCCTTTACTTAAAAGATGATGTAGCTACATTACTTTGAGAATTTAATATTCCCCCAAAATATTCTGGAACACGGCCATTAATTACTTTTGCTGCAATTAATGTATCAAATCGAATTTTATTTCGTTCCGTTGAATTAGGAATAATCATTTCATACTGAATTTCAACTTCCAAATAAACTTCCAATAAAGCATTATTAAGACCATAATTGGTTACCCTTGTATTAATATTAGTAAAGATACTTTCAATGAAAGAAACCTTAACAGGAATCTTAGGTCCTAAATTATTTATATAGGTATGGTGACTGGCAAGTCCAAGTGGAAGCATTAGAATAAAACTATTATCCTCGCTACTGATCATCTTATCATAATAATCAATATTAGTTTTACCCATTTCTAGATTTTTTATTTCTTCTTTTAATTTATTAGTTAATGCTTGGGCGATTGTATAAGTTTGTTTCATATTATAATCAACAGCAAGTATTTCATTTTTATCATTTTTTTGAATTTTAAAAATAGAATTTAATTCTTCATCACTAAAATCTTGAAATGCACTAAAATCAGCAACAATATGATTCGTAAATTTAAAGATACTCATATCAGCGACTTGTAAAAGTTTACTTGATATCCCTTCACTTACAATAAAAAAGAACCTAATAGACAAAGCAAAAATAATTATCAACACAATTAATAAAAACGTTACATAATTATTTTTTTTTCTTTGTTTAAAATAGGTTCTTCTCATAGTTTATTCTATGATTAATATTTATTTTCTAAAACCAGCCTAAATTCAAAAATGAATTCAAAAAGAATAAAATTCCTCCACATAATAGCAATGCAATAATAACCGCAATCACTTTAAATATCCAATTATTATCTTTCCCATCATATAAATCTTCAAAGTCTTCTTTATTAAATGACATACTCTTACTATAAAAAGAATCTTCTAGCTTTTTTTCATTTATTGGAACTTCAGTTGTATCTTCTTTTTTTTCTAAACGAACCATTTCCAATTCATTTGTAAAATCATTTGCTCCAAGAAGAGCGGTATTATCATTACCTTTTAATTCCGTAAGAATATCAAGAGGATCCAATGATTGCGTAGCCTTTAGTTCAGTAAGAATATCTAAAGGATCAATTGACTGTGTATCCTTTAATTCATTTTCTGTTATCGTATTAATTAAAGATAAAATTTCAGAATTTGTTTTTGCAGATGAACTCTTTATTTCTACCTCTTCTTCAGGATTATCAAAGTTTAAGTTTTTTAAAATATTATATTGAGTATCTCGAACTTTTTTCAGTCTTTCTTCCTCATAATCAACTTCTTTTCCTTCTTTTGCCTTTTCTAAAATGGTATTAATATCATATTCTCTAGTCTTTTCTAACTCCAATTCAACAGGTTCTTCTTCGACATCAAATTTAACTTGACTACGTTTAGGATATTCATGATAATTCTTTTCCAGAATTTCTTTTATTTTATCAACATTGATTAAGTTATTTTCGCTTTCACCAATTACACGAGCATTAGTCCCAATTTTATAATCTAAATCTTCTGTTTCCACTTGTTGATATATATTTTCGTTCTTTTTAGTTCTGCTTGGAATCACAACTTCTTCCATCGATTCATTTGTATACTTTTCTACTCGTTTCACGAAAATCATATCCTTTCGTATATAGAATAACATATTTTGTCGATTTATAAAATAGGTAAATGAAAAATAGACAGTTATAATTAAGTATGAAGAATTTGCACGAAAAACAAAAGTTTTAATACATATTCAAAAAAAGACTTTTTTGCTTGAAAATTATTTATATCTCTGATATTATACGTATTACATTTTATGAAAGGGAGTTTTTAAATGAATAGAAATGAATTAATTGCTTTAAAAGAAAGTTTAACAAAGAAAAGAGAGAGAAAATATGTTGTATGTTATCCTTACGATGAATTTTGTAAAGGAATTTTTACCGAGCAAGAAATAAGAGAGCGTTCAAAAACAGATATTGAAAAAGTAATTCCATTACTTGAAAATAATTTTGAAGCAGCAATTAGATTTTTATCAGATATAAATAATTTTTTATCAGAAACGAAAGACTACGATGCTATGAATATTCCTATTTATTTAGGCGAATTCGTTGTTGGTTATGAAGAAATTGAAGAAATTTGGAAACCATTAAAACCCATTGAAAAATTAGAAGATTTTTTATGTATAGATTTTCCTACAACAATAGAGATTAGTTTAAATAATGAAATGGTTGAATGTAAAGATTTTGACATACCTGAATTTGATGATAAAACTAAATTATTTGTTTCCCGTTCAGCTTTAATTGCTAAATTAGAAGAAAATGGTTATATAGTACAAGATCCAAATCATAAAGTAGAAATTCGTCCAACATTAGATTTCAAAAAAAGAACACTAAAACCATGTAACTTTATCTAGGAATAATTCCTAGATTTTTTATTTTCCTAATACGATGTAATAAAAAAATAATTGCTTTTTAAACCTAAAGTATTTATAATACCGATAGGAGCTGAAGAAAATGAAAAAAATAGTTGTAAATACTGATCAATGTATCTCATGTGGAGCTTGTGTTGCACTAGATCCAGAACATTTTGAGTTTGATGACTCAGGATTATCTGTTGTAATCAGTCAAGAAAACTTGGAATCTGAAGAATTGATGAATGCCATTGAATCTTGTCCAGTCGCTGTAATTTATACAGAAGACGTAACTGAAGATACTGACAATAGCGATATCCAAACTGATGAAACTAAAGAATTGGAAGAAGAATGCGATTGTTCTATGTGTGATGAATGCACTCAAAAAGCAGCTTAATTGGCTGCTTTTATTAAGTCTAAATTATCGGTTTCTATCTCCAATTGCTTGTTCTAAATTTTTAATAATTTGCAATGTCTTTACAGAATTAAAACCAATATTCTGATATTTAAGAGAATTATGAAAATAATATTTAATTTTTTTCTCTTCATTTTCAATTGTTTCTTTTAAAACTGATAAGTGGCTTTTTTGAGATTCAGTATCCAAGGTTTGAATTTCATTTATTATTATATCTAATATTTTACTAATAACATTTTCAGAAAAATATTTATTTAAAATAATTAAATTGTTAATATGTCCAAAACGATTATTTTCATAAATAATAAAAATTTTTGGTATTAAATTTAAGTCATGAGTTAATAAATATTGTTGAAGTAAATATTGCATTTTTTCACTCTCAAGCCTAGCACATTTTTCTCTATTAACTACTCGAATAGGAATATTAAAATCTTTTGCTGCTTTTAAACTTTCTTGCCATTTAGTTTTTAATTTTTCGCTTTGCTTTTGCATATATTGTAGAAATGTTGAATTTTCACCATATTGTTCCTCAAAAATTTCTTCACTTTTCATTCTACCCCAAATATCTTCTTCATTATCGTAATAAAATCGAATTTGAACAGGATTCTCTTCATAAAACTTTATATATTTATCTGCGTCTTCATATTCATCAATAAACAGAATATAATCTGGATTCTTTTTATAATTAGTTCTATCTTTTTTATAATCTCGCCTTTCATAATCGAATTCATTATAATCCCGAGTATGATCTAAACAAGTGTCAAGATCCATAAATTTATTTGCTATATGTGCATCCATATAAAAATTTTGTGAAAATCTACCAGTAGAGCCTAAATCTTTTGGAGAAGCAGCATGTAAAGAATGCTTTGGCATATCTAAAAAACCAAATACAACTTCTTTTGGAATAACCATTGAAAAATTAGTATTTCCAATTAAACTACAAGGAAGCGCATGTGATTTGATTGAAGTATTGTTCCAATACTGTTTATAATTTTCTGGTTTTTCAAATTCTCTATCAAAAGCACCAATAGCAGTAACAAGAGCTTTAAAATCAGTACCCATATCATATATTTCAATATCATTTATTTTTTTTATTAAAATATCATTT
>Ga0153938_1000565_pt1 | contig 15226 bp, 19 predicted proteins | sample TSNY022MetaG_FD_104740 | JGI IMG/M metagenome (GOLD analysis project Ga0153938, IMG submission 104740) | Attine ant fungus gardens microbial communities from New Jersey, USA - TSNJ022 MetaG | ecosystem: Host-associated > Fungi > Mycelium > Unclassified | place: USA:New Jersey: Brendan T. Byrne... | reverse complement strand
GAGCGTAGCCCTCGATATTCGACCGAAAATTGTCACAGGCTGTTCAAATAATAAATATGTTGATTTGAAAAAAAAGACTATTCAAGATTATAAATTGTCAAATCAAAAAACTATTCAAATAATTCACGTCTCTTGGACATCATCGCTTTCCTTCCACGGTCTGCCATCTGTGTAATTGGTCGCTGATTTTTATTTTTAAAAAAATCATCACTTTCTCCAAGAAAACACTAGCGTCTTCTGCTTCCCAGACTAGCATAGCTATTCCCCCATCTATTGTCTACGCCTAGTTCCTTTTCTAAGTAGGCCTGTTCTCACACACCGTGTAACAAATTATTGATCAGAAAAACTATTCAAATAAATCTTCTGATGCCCGCTTTGACTCATTCTGACGACGAATAGCTGCAGCAATCTCGTCCAACTCAGCCTCCTTCCCTCGACTTTCTTCCACAGCCCAAGCTTCCGGGTTCCGGAGCCCTCGTCCCAGCCTGAGTTTAGCTAGCGCCGTGTAACCCACCTCACTAGGGTGTCTCGCAAACTGATCCAAACGCTGTTGCTCCGGCGACATATGACTCAGAACATGAGCCGGAGGACCTTGACGTAACCGTCTGCAGAGCGAACGCGTCATCTCACCTCGGATCTCTCGTGCTCGTTCTTTCGTCTTGTTTCGGATGCGCTCTCTACGAGCTTCTTTCATCTGATCAAGCAGAGCCTGGGGAAAAGGTGTCTGTGCACGTCTGGTCCCGCGCTCGTACGCCTGAGAGATCAACGTCAATTGTGCTTTATATGGTTTTGCTGATCCACAGCATGTCAATGAGAAGATGGCGATTCATATCAAGTGAGAAAAGAACCTACTCCATTCATCATAATATCCAGCAAAAACAGTATCCCTCCGTTGAGACGGTGAGAGGGCTTTGATAGCCTCAGCCTCTGCATTACAATCACACCGAATGTCAGCAATGGTCCTGAGATACGTCTGGTGCCTCTCATTTCGCCGAGCATGAGCCTCAATCCTGTAGCGTATCATTTGTGACAGCTTCACAGGCTGGTAGATCATACGAGGAAGTGGCTTGTGGTATATGGATGGAGAAAAGGCAGCCCCAGTCAAAATTGGGCGGTAACGAAGCTTTGCACGCCAGACCTGAGGACCAAGGTTGGTCAGTAAGCCGTCAGAGAAATAAGTACAGGAAGACACAGACAAGGTCCTTGGCTAGGAGATAATCCCAGTATTCTTTCTCGCAACGGACGTCAATCAAGCGAGAATATCGCATGAGAATACTTTGCAAGTGCGCATCTCCTGCTTTGGCGCGTTGAAAGGCCTCGAGGTACTGGGAAAAAAAAAAGAGTTCGTGAGCTGAAGTGAAGACGAGAGTAATTGAGACGTCAGACTTTGTAACCCTGACGAAGAGCATGTCGTGTATGTTCAACGCTCGTCAGAAACCGGTTCTCTCTCCAAAGTATTCGTACACGAAATCGAATCTGGTCTTTCAAAACTGCAATTCAGCAAGGATAAAAAAGAGCTTATGAAGAAGCAAGTCGAACAGCGTCTGTCGGTGCGTGCTTGAGAAGATTTTTGTACAGCTGCAGTGTTGGAACACGGTGCGCTGATATCTTCCAGAATGGTGTCCTCGGTCTAGCTCGGTGAAGAGGCTTGAGTAGCTGCCGAATGGATTCGCGAGTTGACGCCAGAGGAAGGTTCATAGCATAGCCATACGCAGAAATCTGTGATGTTAGCGTCACATCCAATTCCTATTTATACAAGTAGTTTCACTGACCCCTTACAGGAGATACAAATTGTACTTTGTATGATCATATCAGCACTCAGAACCGGACTACTTCATGACATGACTGCTCTCAATCGATGCGCAGAGAAAAGTCTCCTCGAGACTGGAATCATGTACTTCAGAACACATATGCTGCAAATGGTCTCCAAATTCCCGGTCATGTCGACACAATCTAGTCATCTTCTGAAATCTAAGCACGATCCATCGTCTGCTGCTTTGAACCTCAAGTCTTCCAAGTCATCCCACACATCAATCACTTCCTGTGATCGTCTCGTCATTCAATATCAATGAATCGTCAACCAGTCCCTTCCTTCGATCAATACTTGTCGATGAAATTAATTTTCGCTCTCTCCGATTAGACGAGCGCACCTTCCCTTCTGAATAGCTTCTTCTTATTAGATACTGACAGCCACTCTTTATTCTTCTCAGTTTTCATCATTTATACGGTCTTCAGACATGGTGACAGGACTCATCAGTCAAGTGAAAACTGTATGTGCATTATTCCGTCCTCTGAACTTCCATATCAAGGAGTGTGGATCAGGCACAAACTGAATGACTCTATGAGATACTTTCATGAACAACATACCAGAAAGTTCACCCTTTATAGACATGCTTGTGAGGTTTACTCACTCGAACGTTTCTCCAATCTACACTTTGCCCTCATTTGGTCGGTTTAGAAGAATGCTATCATTTCCACATTATCCATTACATGTAATGAAATGGGAAGTTGTCTGTAAGTTGCCGAAGCCGTGTGCAGTGAGATGAATCATACAAAGGCTACTTCTTTTTGAAGGAGTGCCACCAACAGGAAGATATCGTCGAACATACCAGTTGTAGTTGTAGCTGCGACTACAACCAAGATCATTTCTTTATCTGAAAATTTCCTCAGGTCGCAATCAGATTATGTTTGTAATAACGTTGATTCGACTGCTTACAGAAACACTCAGTTCAGCAGTTGCAGGGTGCTCTTGATTGAAATTTATGAGAGAAGTAAACAACCTGAGGGTTCAGACATCAGGAGTACACTGCATTCTATACTATACAGTACGAGCAATAAACATACAACTCATCGGATTTTGTCAATCATCATCGTCATCATCTAGACTCATTCTCCGAAGCGTAGCATTCTCCTCTTCTTCCGGATCATCTTCTGGATCATACATCTCTGCATCCTGATCCATCACTCTCTCCGATCCTGTCTTTCCCTTGTCGCTAGTGGCAGGCACAATACTTTCACCATTCTCTTCTTCAGTATCTGCTTTCTTCTTTTTCCTTCGTCGTTTAGGTGCAGCACCTCCTTCCCCTTCTGCAATACCCGGGACAGCTACCTTCTTAGATCTGCGTTTCTTCTTGCCCTCTACACTAGCTTCGGCCTCGAGGTCGATTGTTCCACCAGCGCTTGGATCGGGCACAGCCTCAACGATCTCCCTCAGAAAGTCAAACGTGTCTATCGTCTCGACAGCATGTTTACTAATGATAACGTGGTGGTGTATGTTGGGAGAGCGTGACAAGTGGAACAGAGAAGTGCATGAAGGGAATGACCAACCGAACAAGGCCCAGAGATCAGTCGGAACATGATGGAACAGGGAAGCACCAGGATAAGCTAAGCATGAGCTGGCAAGTGGTAGACTTACAGATGATATGCTTCAATTTTTTTTGAACCACGATCGACAGTGACTTTACCCGATTCCTCAATCAAGAGAGCCAGGAATAACTCAAGAGCTTTGGCTGTGGTCCCGGCGGAATGTAATTTTAGTATGGATCTTGTTTGGAGTGAGAAAGTAGTAGTAAATCGACGCACATATAACTATGGGTGTCGCTTGAGCTACTTTGCCCACTTCCTCGTCTTTTTGCATTATTTTTTTGATTCGCGCCTGAGAATCAATCAGAAATCAGAGGGTTGCAGACAATCATGACCATACGACAGGAAATTTCGCCTGTTTATTCTTGTTCTTCATGATTGTTTAGGCCGATAACTAAGAGGAGGGAAACTTAGAATAGTGGGAAATCAACGTCATCGGTAGTCCTGGGTGGCTGTGCGTCATCACCAGGCAATTCAACTTCTAAACAAATCTGCATGCCCTTTTGTCAGTTTCAGCTTTCATTCAACACTGTCATTTACAATTATTGGCAGTGGATGATAGTGGAACAGTAACGAGGAGCGACTTATTCTGGTCTATCAAGTTCGTTGGAGTAATGACTTAACGCTGATAACCAAATGGCACACAATGATCAGGGAAGGAAGCTGAACTGGATGAGGCTATGTGCTACCCTTTCTTCAGCGCTTGACCACCCACAATTCAATCAGACATGAATATGATGCTCGTTGATTAACCCTCTGTCATCGGTACTCTACAAGGTCGCAGGTCCAGGCGCAAGAACGGTTGAAAACTGACTTTACTTTTAATATCATTTCGCATCTCGCATCCTTCCTTTGATCATGCCCACCAAATTACTCGTGTTATACGGATCCAGGGGAAATGGTATCTTGTGTCCAGGACGAACGATATCTTCACTGCGTCGTAGTATGCCTTCCATACCTTCCGCTCACCTCGTGTTAAACTTGCTCAATATCGAGACCATATTATTCGGTCTATGTCGACTGTATACATCCGTAGGATTGCAGATCTATGAAGGGGTAAACCTTGACACTCACCATCCCTGGACAATACAGCAGACAACGCTTGTATGTTATCACTGCCATGTGAATGGGAATGTGTTTGCCATGAAATTTGGGCATTCATAGCTAGCATTCTCAAACTAACCATATCCTATCCATCATACATCAGATAACTCGTTGTCACCTCGACCTCGTCTACTATGCGCAGTATCAACATAATCTCTCAGTAAGCTAACCATCGGAGGAATCGACTACATCTGCTTCACTAATTTTCAAGTTTGCCAACAACAAGCAGGGCTCATTATACGGTACAAGTCATTGTGGATTCATTCGAATTTTCGCGTGGCAACTCTCTTCCACACATGATACCAATGTCTATACTAAAAGATATACAGAGTGATTTAAGAAGTTCAGTTATCTGACTAGAAGATGACTATGTGTGATTTTATTAACTTCTCTCAACACCCGATAACTTCCATCATTCCTTCTATCATCTGACTCCCATCTCTTTGCCTCACCTCTTGGCCAGTATGATCCTTGTCAAGCACGACTCTACGCTGCGGGAGATTGTATTCTGCTAATGCGACAGGTATCGTAACGTACTTGGTAGAAAGATTCGTCGATGGTGGCGCGTTTGCAGAGTCAGCTGCTTCATATCCTTATCATCAGTAACAACTTCAACGAGATTCTGGGTTCGTTAGAGCCCCGGATTTCTGTGGTTCTTATCTCACTTCTACCTGGAAAGTGTTTTGAGTTTCCTCGTGCCTACGGCCTTCTGCTGCTACCCTTGTTTCTCCACTTAACATTCCATTAGAGTACTATCTTTGACTGTCCCATCTCCCTTTCCAAGAAACTTCTCGATTATCATCTTCTAGTTTTGTTCATAGGGCTTACAGGAAACTCCACGGTCACGTCGCCAAAGCTGACAGACGCATACTTCATCGATCATCTGATTCACGATTTTATTGGACCACTGCTCGCCACTGGGTCTCGCCTTCCCGCTCACTTGTTGTCGGAGCTATACGTGGCAGGTTACCGGAAAATCTCTGGAGCTTTCACCTTCTATATGGTATAAAGACCCGTACTGCCGATTTGTACTCTGAAACTTGTCCGATCAGTATATGTTTAATGGGCTCAAGCCGGGCTAGACTTCATTTCCCTCGATATTCTTAAGTCCTGTCTTCTGGCACGAGAAGACATGAGTGACTCACGATATTCTTTTGACGCGACTCCTATTCCACGGAGAACACTCATCGTGGGATCAACATAAAACTATCGAGCTCTAGAGAATGGACGAGCTATTCTCATTAAGGTAACTGTGCACCCCAATACCTGGTTCATCTAATCTTCTATTCAGTAGCTTTCAGCAATTGTCGAGCGCTACTTTCATATAAACTCTTATTGGTAGCTATCAGATGCACTTTGATCGTGTCATCTGGTCATGATAACCCCAGATCCTGTTTAGCCGATGAACCCTGATCTCCCAATTATATTTACGTCTGCTCTTAATTCTATATAAAATATGAATGGTATACCCAAGTCGCATCCAAGTGTCTTTCGAAATCCCACTCATCTCACAACATCTGTAAGATGCTTCTCAAAGTTTTGATCAATATTTATTGACGCACGAAGGACAATGTCTGCCCGCCAGCGCTCCTACTATGGATGGCTTCCAGCCAGCCGTGCAGTCCGCGATGAATATATGACGCGCCTCCTAAATCGTGAACTATTTCGGAGGAGCCGACGACCCGAAATCCAGCACGAGCCTGCTGTGGAAAGCTTCAGGAAAACTATTGAGGCCAATCCTACTATGGTCGAGTTATGGGGGAAAATCTTCCTCCAGGTTTCCAAAGAAAACCAGGTACGCGCTCATCCATGAGGATAGACATCATAATTATGTTTGATTGGATAGGTCCCTGACTTCAACGCGTTGCTTGACTTACTTGACATCATTATTGTCGGACCTCCCGAGTTTGTAGCCTCTGGGAATGAGGGAGAACCTATTGGCGTTCCGATATACCTTCTGATGGACCTCCTCAGTAACACGGGAGCTGCTTACGACCTATTCCGTGTGACAGAGTTCAACAAGGCAATGAAAGAACTTTTGAATGACTGGGGAGGTTATCTCAAAACGATCGATTCCAGCAAGACATTGACTGATGGACCCAATGGTTGGTTCTCCTAACTCTCTATCAAACAGCTGGAAGCAGGTCGTGGAATATTCAACGAAACCTATGTCGTATTCGATGAGACCGCCGTTAACAGGGGATATGTCTCCTGGGACGAGTTTTTCACCAGACGAGTCCAGCCGAGCGCTCGCCCCATTATCCCACCGGCTGGGGACCAGTTAGTCATTTACAATGCGTGCGAATCCACAGTCGACCGTATTGCAAAAAACGTACAGCTCCATGATCAATTCTGGCTTAAGGGTATGGCATACTCCTTGTACGATATATTCGCCACAGAGGACGATGCAGTCGCTACACAATTTATCAATGGGACAGTCTACCAGGCATTCCTGAGCCCTCAGGACTATCACCGCCGGCATAGCCCGGTCAAAGGCACGATCGTTGATGCACGCGTTGTCGATGGCTCTTATTATGCTGTCTTGCCAGACGACGGTCAAGACGGAACTATTGACAGCGGTGACCCGCACGGTGCCATAATTCGCAGCCAGCCCTGGCTTACGGTAGCAGCTGCACGTGCCATAATCACCATCCAGGCTGACAGCACAGAAATTGGCCTTGTTGCCTTCATTGGAATTGGAATGGGAGAGGTATCGAGCTGTGAATTATTGGTCCGCAAGGATCAGCCGGTCGATCCGGGTCAGCAAATTGGAATGTTCCATTTCGGAGGATCTTCTCATGCGGTTATTTTCCAAGAGGACGTCAAGCTCAGGTTTACAGATGAAGTTGTACCAGGGCAACATATTCATGTAAACAGGGTTATCACAGGTGTCAACCAGTAGATTTTCGTGCTCCAAAAGTAACCCAGATGTAACTTTCTTCTTGGTATCACTTGTTTCTTACTGTGACGACCACTAAATTTTCCGCATAAATCAAATTTGGGTGTACTTGTTTGTACCTACCATTTATGATGTTTCTTGGCGTGTGCTTTCCTGATTGGCTATACAAGAATTTCAAATACGGCGATTGCCAGATCTCCTCGACGTTGTGATCGGCCCGTTAGAGGAGCTTTTGCGTTCCTAGGTGGCTTTGCGTTGAATTGAAGTCATGTATAATGAAAACCCATCCACCATAGGAATAAATCCACGGACGTCTGGCTTTGTTCGTCACAGGGATCTGAAAGCAGAAATTACCACGGCGGTAGTGTTTCCAATGCTGTTGTTGGACATCAACGTAAGGAACGACAAACATTGCAAAAGTATTAGCAAAATGGCAAGTGTTTTCCCCCCGAAGTACCATTTAAACAGGTAATTATGTCTCCGTAGCGCTGAGTACACAGTTTGATAGCGATTCATTGTCCACGGCTGGAAATGGGGTATAGTTGACGTAGTGATGACGCTCCGAAAGAACTTGCAATACTGAGGAGCAAAAGCAATCACAGTTATATCCTTGTAATTGGTCTTGTAAGCAGCGATCGACTGGGCAGAAACCCAGTATCATGAGTTCTAAGCAAGAAGCCCCATGGTAAAACAATGTGATCCACAGAGCTAGTGCATTCGTGTTTAGAGTCAAGCTTCCCAATTCTCAACTAATTTGCCACAAATTATATATTTGTTCGAAAAATGCTCAATCCATCCTGTTGAAATATAATTTAATTGCCACCCTGATTTACAACAAGAGATACAGACGCACCCTTCATGTTATCGCTGGATGGGCGATAAACATAATTAGCATTTGTCAGCCCGGATAAGAGTGGACATACATCTCCTCAGGCTTCAAATCCTCCAACTTATCCAACGGTTGGTCCACAGGCGTCAGCATCTCTACATACATGTCGATAGGCTCACTTCAAAACTTGATACGGCACAACATGAACACTCACCCACATCAAAACTCTGCTTCGCCATGCCTCTCGACGCATCCCTCCCCGCAAAGTTACCGTACATTCCATCTGCATTACTACATAAGCATCCAATGCCCGTTGACGGAGGGAAACCAACTTGCTAGGTCCATAGAAATTCCTCCCAGAGGTGACGTCAAATACGATCCTATTAATCGCCAACAAAATTCTTCCGTCCTTCTCGTTGCCGTTGAGTGGTTCCAATGACTTCGGCGTATACACTTTGAACAGCACCGTCGGTGGATGGGATTTCGGCATCCATGAGTAGCCAGCCTTAAATTCGTGAGGAATCCCTGTTCTTGTGTTGGCTACTTCTGAAGACGGCAACAACGGTCGTTTGGTTACAGAAGGAAACACTATACGCTGGACAGAGTACAGAATGTATATGAATAAAGCAGTGTTTACTGGAGTACCTAGATCAGAGGGCATGTTTGCGTGTAGGATAGTGGTGGTGGGAGTTAAGACAAAGTGTTACGTCCTTCGTGACACTATTGAAGACATATTCTCACAGTTGCGACAAATCATACTTGAACAAAATCTATGCAATGTGGATGATGCCACTGTGCACTCTTGTCTCTCCATTGCGTAGCCCAAAATCAGGGACTCTCGATATTAGTCACTGCGTTGACTAAATCTCAAAGTTCTTTCTCTATCATATGCATTCACACTTACAAAAAATAGGCATGGCAAATTTTTTGTAAGTTTCATTGACTATGGCTTTGTCCGTGGTCAAGCATGCAACGGCCCTCATTCCTGGGATCTCACAGACAAATCGTGTTGGCTCTGCTACTGATGTCCCGGAATTCAATGTGATTGCGGTTCAAATTAACAGGTTCAACGTTGAAATTCACCCGTTCTTGTAGTCAAATTAGTCCAATGTTTTGCACAAACATAGCATTGGTCGTAAACTAGCGCATCTCAGTACTGAATGTATCATCTCAACGTTCCCGCTACCGTTAGCAATGACCACGCTAGCGATTATTAGGGATCAAGGCTGAGGACCTTGGATCGTGTGCTGACTTGCGCACACCTATCCGAATATCCTCTACTATTAGCCGTGGTTGCAGTTACTACACGTCTTGATTTGCTGTAGCTGCAGTATAAATTATTTCACAAGATGCATGTTTTATCAAGGGCGGTGATGTGTACTGTCCTATCCTTTGGCATGATCTTTGGGGACCAGGCGTTGACTTCGAGCTAGCTGCGCAAGTGAGAATGGTCATCTCGTTCGTTGCATGTGCTGATTGTATTGATACTACATCCTATTGCAATTATTGTAGCTTTTTTCAAATCTTTCGTTGGTGTTCGATCTTGACAGCTAACTTACAATCTTTTCACTCATTCAGCGATTGAATGAAATACCCTTGCTTCTTACTGTTACACTATAATGTTCCTCATGAACGGCTATCCAATGAGCATTTCAAATAACTGTCTCGCCAGGATTCAGTGTACCTGGTCTCCTCGAATTTGACATCGTCAAATTGCGCTTTTGGTGTCTAACAAAGATTTCTACTATAGTGCGCGAGGGAGACGATGCGCAGTGATAATCATGCTACCCCAACTTGGAAAGACAAAATAAGCATGTTAGAAAGGCATGCTCACAAAAGTTCTAATCATCTCCGTGCAACTTTCTCGCAACTTTTTCTTCCCCCTCGGCCAATTCCAGATAGGGAAATTGCTTGGGCTATCATATCCTTAGACACTATTCAGGTACAGGTGTTCCTTCCATATCCAGCGATAGAACTTGTGTTGCAGCATCTTGGAAGTACAGTATATCAGCTACAATGAGATTTTATTTTTGAAAAGATTAAGTGTTCTATAGGCAGAGAACTATATCATCGCCTTAAAGAAAGGCCAAAACAAAAAGGAGAAGGATGAGGAACTGAAATTGCTTTGTAAGATTATATAGAATACAGTTTGAAACCATACGGTGAATGTAGCTATCAACGACACACAGACAACCAAAGAAAAATTGACAAGGGAAGTTAAATAGCAGAGGGTAAAGTGGATGCATCAATGAAAGGATGAAGTGAAGGACAAAAACAGGCCACGCAAGCATACATAGGGCATATGAGAACATGAGAGGGGGGAGGGGGTTGATGGATATTAAAACCCGACCTGTGAACTACCAACAACCTGCTGCTGCTGCAATGACGGAGAGGCCATTGTCATGGTTGGGGTCATAGGTAGGCGAGGAGGGGACTGATGAGGAGGAGTATGTGGTGGCATAGGTGACATAGACATTTGGCCATTTGATGGAATGCGCATAGCTGGTCGTGACCCGTTCGTCGTTGACGCCGTGGCAGGGATAGGGTTAGTCGTTGGAGTCGATTGTGCTCCATTTACGCCGTTTACAGTATCCAGGCCAGTCCCTGTTGACGTTGGCCGCTGGAGAGGTGGGTTTGTCCACTGTATCTGTCGCATTGCAGCTGCCTTCAAGCTGGTATTGGGGTTGAGGGCAAGTGCGGACATATACGGCATTCGCTGCAACTGATTCTGAAAATTTGGAAGATTAGCAAAGGTCGATTTCAAATTCTGCAGATCAGCAGGGCCCAAGTGTGCATACGTGCTGGGTGTGAAAGTATTGTTCATTTGCGACGGACCTGGTGGTAAGTGGCTGTGTAATGTAGAAGGGAATGACACCTTCTGCCGAGCAGGAGAGTTGTTTGCTGAAGTTGACTCCTGCTGCGTAGAGTCGGTCTGTTGTATTGAGAGAGGACCTTTTGTCAGTACAGATGGCTGGTGAACCTCAGTTTTGACAACATCGACGTGTGGCATGGCAATAGCGGGACGGCTGGCAATTCCATTAATGCCATTTGGCGAAGTATGTCGGGGGACGGGGACAGGTTGAGGCGGGGAATTGTGTACAGCAATCGACACGGTTGATTGGGTGCCGTTGACACCATTCACAACGACAGGAACTGTGGGACGCATGCCCCCATTTGACGATATCCTCATCTGCGGGGCAGGGGCAGCAGTTGGCAAAGACATCTTCACGATCGGTTGCTGAGTAGCAACGGGCGTACCATTGGTCCCAGATACTGGTTGAGAGGGATTCGTGGCAGGAGGCTGTTGAGAGATGAAGTTCGCGAGTGCTGGATAAACAGGTCGGAAGGAACCGAGAGCATCACGACGGTGGATGGATGGAGGGACGCCTAGACGGAAGGGAACATACACGACTTGACGACCGTCATTTGTCACGACAGGGACTGTATTATCTGTTACTAATGCCACCTGGTCGCTGTCGGCCAAGAGAGTCATGGTATGTCGCAAGTACCTTGGAGGTAGCATTAATTAATGGATAAATCATGACTGGAAGAAATTTTACATACTTCGTTTGATACTCGTCCACGAGCACACGATCTTGTTCGTCTTGTCCCTGCGGACCAACGGCGGGCATATCATCCTGATCGTACTTCCATTGTTCTTCAATTCGTCGTCGTCTCTCGGATTTTTCCTCTTCCTCCCCTTTGTCTTCGTCATCCCTATCCATAGAACTCAAGACATCAGAAGGCGGGTCGAGTTTCGGTCGCTTGATGAACATCGTACGTAATCCAATGTCCCGACGGTCGAGCATTCGGCGGCCTCCACGACCCACACGTAGCCGCACTGACCGTATTGTTCTGGCAGGTGACTCATCCTCGTTGTCTTCGGATGTCGCGTAAGGAAGTGCTTCAGGAGGAAGGATGTATTTGAAGAGTCGCGAGGCATATGGGGCAGGTTGTTGTTGATATGAGTTCTAGTTGAAATAAGTTAGGGCAGATACATGACTCATACCGAACGGCACCTACGTCTATCTGGTCTTCCCAATGATGATCTTGATCCTTTTGACGAGAGAGAGCAGATTCAATCTGTTCCCGAATCGCATTAATACGTTCCCTGGGTCGCAAAAGCATTTCCTGTCTTGGTGTGGAGGCTACTGAATCTTGAGGACGAACTCGCAAGCCGGGTATACGCCTAGTTCCTGAATTGAGCAAAACTATCACAAGAATTGGTAGATGGGCTTACGTGGCTGGTTCAGATTTCTTGACGGGTCGCTCCTTGTCCACAAGCAGTTCATCGTCTGCCTTGTCGCTAAACGTGGCAGGATACAAACGTTTTAGATCCACCAGACCCTGTCGCTGCTCCCAAACGCGCTGAGTTTGTTGAGTACACTCTTTTTTTGTTGTTTCCCGACTAAGGACGAGTTTAGCAAGTTCAAGTGGGTACGAGAGCTCAGCTTGAAGGCGGGTAAGTTTATCGGACGATGTTATTTGCGATGCACGTGTCTTCCGTACAGCCTTGATTTCACGTCGTCGGAAACAGATGTAGGACTCGTTGAGAGTATCGGACTCGTCACCGTTGAGGATCGGTATGATACGATGCCCACCTCGCTCAACACGCCGTTCCTTCCAATACGGGTAGACTATTCGAGCAATGCGGAGAAGCTGATGGGGCTTCGGAATCCAAGAAGGCGTAGTAAAACAAGCGAATAATGAAGCAGGCAGTTCATTTGAAAACATGTCCTGATAATCTATAAACGCCGGAAACATCCCATCCTCCCAGCCCTGATCGACGTTGAGCAGACGATGATCTGATTAAACGCCAGTACCTACATGATGAAGATACTCGTATTTCTCGCTCGTAAGTTTTTCATAGATGCCCATGACGAGCTCAAACTCATCTTCCGAAACAGCTACCGGATGGAAAACATCAGGCTCTTTTCCTTTGGCCTTAGCACTGCGTGCCGATGTCCGAGTACCGGATGCAGAGACAGCACCTTGTATGCTGGTCCCCTCGCCTCGAGCCTCCTCGTTGTTTTTGTCGAGCCATTCTTTGTCCCGCTCGTCCATGTGATAGGTAAACCCCCCAGCGAGACCATCGACGATTTGCTCCTCAACGGATAATGATGTGCACACATAGGTAGAAGGGTCTCGCCACCGGCTGAGAGGATAGAATTCATGATAATTGTCGACGATACCAGCAGAGTCCGGTGTGGGGATATATGCGGCAGGTGCCGTGCTGTCGGCAGGGCCTTTGATAGCGGCGGCGCGGACAGCGACCCTGGACCGATGTGTAAGGACCTCTTGAAGGTGGTGCTCCTATGAGACGCACGTGATTCAAATTAGTCATCTGAGCCGCGGAACACACAGCCACGAAAATTGGTGACGTGGAATCTGGGTAGAATAAAGGGGGGCAAGCAAGACTCACATTGGCATCTTCAGCATCGACACCCGCAACGAGATTGGTGAGACGATGCTTTTCTTCATCCTCGTCGGGAATAAAAATGGTCTCAGCCTCGAAATTGCCATGATGGATCTTAAGGCGAGTTTTGTTGGTAACCCGGTTACGATTCCTGAGGGTCGAAGCACCCGGAAGGTGATTTCGGGGCATATCATGGAGAGCGCGGAGGCAGAAAGACTAAGAGAAAACGAATAATTTAGAAGTAGATTTAGTGGCACCTCGACGTCGTCGGCAACTGGCCAGTGCGTCGGATAAGTGGTTTCGGCCCGGCAAATGAATATGCGACAGATCAAAAACGGCAGTATTTGGTACGTAAACAAACCCTGCATATATCAATAGCTAAAATTGAGCCGCCAATATGCAGGCTTTGTCTGCGCAGTGAATTCTGTAGATGGTAAGGCAATTCACTTACACCGTGCAGTGTGAGTGAACTGCTTTAGCATTGAAAAGAATTTTTGCATCGACCACCGGCAAGTTAAAATATACACTCGCAAACAATGTCTAATAACCTCGCTACCCCTTATGGCAATCACGTTAGTGAACCTAGACAGAGCCCAACTTGCGACTTACTGTGCTCTTTCCTTGACTTCAAAGAGAGGCTCTATGTATTAGAAATGGCTGCGATAGGCATAATTTTGGGCCCAGATTGATAGACGCATTTGTGAGCTCGGCATCAGCTGGTTGCACTCGAGTGAAATATACCGATACACCACTGATTCAATGATTCAGAAACGGCATAGGCACCATTGTCGGTGAGTAAATCATAGCAAACTTCAAATGTTATAATCTGATCAGTGTATGTCACAACAGGCGTTCAGAGTCAGTGCGCTCACCTCGTGGCTGCAGCGATACCCGCTGTTCAACAGCGATAGCCAGGCGCAACCGAGACTTTGCGTTGTAGCGCGTTTGTTCTGTGTCCATCAGATACCGCCGCCTCCTGGAATGAAGCAGTCAATTTGTTATCTCAGACACCGGGACACGTATGACTCACCAATACGAGTCTTAGCAGAAGAACGCAAGCCCCCAGTCACGACATGAAAAACAATAGGAAAAAAGGAGACGAGTACATCCTGAAACCCATCAAAGTGACATAGCATTCAGTTCAGGGAATATTACGATTCCCAATGATAGTAAGCTGGGGTGACCAAAGACAACTAAATCTATGTATAAGCACAAGGGAGAAAATGCTTTATGGAAGTCAATTGTTGCTCCCAACTCTTTGCATCCATGAGCTGGCCCCATATCGAGACAGGACGATTGAGCTCCGATGACATTCAATAGCGATACAAGAATCGAGAGCACTGATGACTTGAAGTATATATCGCTGAGATTCTGAAAGAGAGCCCAAAAAATCGAGAAGGCGGACAAGAAGATGCGAATACAAAGCAGAGTAGAAATCGACAGATTGAAGTATTGCTGGTTCAGCCGCCTCCCCACGTGCTTCCAATTACGGTGAACGGCAGATGCCGTATGCTAATAACACGTGACCTACAATGCTTCCCGCCCTACTCCTGAGCTATTATTGTCTTTACAGGAGTAACTCTTTGGAATGCTCTTTGGAATGCTCTTTGGAATG
>Ga0153938_1000564_pt1 | contig 15231 bp, 15 predicted proteins | sample TSNY022MetaG_FD_104740 | JGI IMG/M metagenome (GOLD analysis project Ga0153938, IMG submission 104740) | Attine ant fungus gardens microbial communities from New Jersey, USA - TSNJ022 MetaG | ecosystem: Host-associated > Fungi > Mycelium > Unclassified | place: USA:New Jersey: Brendan T. Byrne... | reverse complement strand
ACTGCAACCTTTATTGATGATATTATTGTGGCAACAGAGACAGAGGAGGGGTATAATAAGGTAGCAAAGGAAGTATTAAAGCAGCTGGAATAAAATGACCTATTTGTAAAACCAGAAAAGTGCAAGTGGAAAGTCAGAGAGATGGAGTTCTTAGGGGTGGTAATTGGACCAAAGGGAGTAGAGATGCAAAAGGAAAAGGTAGAAGGGGTATGTTATGAGAGCCCCAAGAAGGAAATGGTCTCCTATACATTTAAACACTTAATCCAAAATCTCAAATCATACAATGAGGTCAAGGTATAAATAGTGTGGGAACTTAAGTAACCAAATCATATGACAAGGTCAAGTGACCATAGAACATTCTGGAAGAACATGTGATCGTGGACTAGTAGTAGCACAGCCATTGTAAAATAGTATAAGTAGTAGTCCAATCCAAGGAAGAACTCCATCAAGATCTTCTTGAACATCCACCTAGGGTGGTCACTAAGGACATTCACTGTCTATTGATAACAGGAGCTGAATGAGATATTAGGAATCAAAATAAAATTGTCAACAGCCTACCATCCACAAACAAATGGACAAACTGAAAGAGTGAACCAAGAATTGGAACAATACCTTCATATGTTTATTGATCATAGGCAGGAGCAATGGCCAGAGTGGTTAGGGATAGTAGAATTTGCCTACAATAATAAAATCCACTCAGTAACAAAGGTCTCACCTTTTAGAGCAAACTGTGGGCAAGATCTAAGAATGGGGTTTGAAGAAAGGAGAAGGGGAAGACACAAAGCAGTAGAAGAGTTTGTAGAAAGAATAAAGAGGATTCAGGAAGAAGTAAAAGTAGTACTGAAAAAGGTACAGGAGGAGATGAAGTGATATATAGACAGGAAGAGGAGAAAGGGAGAGGAATACTGAAAAGGGGACTTAGTAATACTAAGTACAAAGGATTTGAAGTGACAGATAAAAGGAAGAAGAACAGAAAAACTAACAGAATGGTTTGTGGGCCTATACAAAGTGAAAAGGGTGGTCTCAACAAATACAATTGAGCTCGAATTACCAAGTACTATTAAAATACACCCAGTAGTCAATGTAAGTAAAGTACAACTGTATAAACCACAAGTAGAGGGCCAGAAAGTAGTTCTACCACAACCAGTAGTTATAGATGGAGAAGAAGAGTATGAGGTAGAAAAAAACTTAAACAGGAGAAAAATATGAGGAAGGGACAAGTTTTTAGTTTAATGGAAGGGATATACAGCAGAGGTAGATACATAGGAGGGACAAGAAAATTTAGAGAATGTAAAAGAGTTGGTTGAGGAGTTTGAAAGGGAGTATGGAGAGGAGGCTAAAGAAATTAGGCAACAGGAACTAAAAAAAGAAGAGAAGGAATTCAGTCAAGAATTACCAAGGGAGTTTACAGCCAAACTAATATATGGATGAGAAAGAAAAAGGTATGAGAAGGAGAGGGAGAAGAGATGGGAAGAAAATTGGAACAGATGGAAAAGTTCCTTGGGATGAGAAACCTTGAAAGGGAGGCTGTGTTATGAGTTGGCTCCAAAGAAGGAAAATATCTCCTGCACATTCATCAACTTGATGGGAAACCTCCAGAAATATAATACAGGGAAGATATAAATAGTATGGGACAGTATTATGTAAAGAACTATATAGTTATTAGTCATAGTCTTGTGACCATGGGAAGCAGGTGCACAGACCATGGGATATTTGTATAAGTACTAGTACAAATCCAATGAAGGACTCTATTGAGTTCTTCCCTTTCAATCATCACTAGCTGGGGTCAGAGCTTCAGTCCTAAGTCTATACCTTAACATTGGTGGGATAAGTATTGCTATCTGAGTCCTATCAACTGGGGGAGAGCACTCTGGCAGGGCAAGGCTGCTGTTCTTTGTAACAACTAGTCCTTGTTGAAAGACAAGACACACATGAGATGACTAATCAAGTGATATAAATAAATAAGTACATTCCTTAGATATGACAACACACTAAATTAGTATGACACTAAAATCCTACCCTTAAAACCTAGAAATAGACACTCAGATGGGTATATAAGGACAATAGTATGCACTGTAAATTTAAGTAGAATTTTATCTGTTTTATTTGAATAGCCCACCTTTCAGGTAAGACCTAGAGCTCATCCATTGTGCTGCATGGATGCTGCTCGTCAGTCCTTGCAGAGACAATCATTTCTTCCTCTTGAGAGCCTTTGCTGAGGGAAAAGGAGGGTCCATGGTTGTGTCTTGGTGGAGAATGCTGAGTTGTAATGTCACCTGACATGAATAATCAAATTTTATTGACCCTTTTCAGACTCCCTCCCTCCCAGCTTCTAGCCCGTCCTCTTCAACATGTGGTACGACCCCCACCAGGTCATCGCCCGCAATGGTCCCCATTCATTCCACAGATACCTTCATGCGTCTCTCACTCATAGCTATATCTGGTTATTGGTATTCATCCTATGAGCTGTGACTCGACTCTCTCCCTCTCTCTCCCTCTCTCTGGTTGGCTCTGCGAAAAATAAAATTGCCGCGAAGAATGTGGAATGTGGAATGTAGGATCTGAGATGGGGGTCTACAGGTCTACTTTCTACTCTCTTTTCCAGGAGGTGCATGAACAAGAAACTCGGGTGTCTCGCCAGACTCTGTCTCTACACACACCTCCGACCACGAGGGAAGTGGGTGATTGGTTGTGTGTTCGCGATGGCCTTTTTTTTTTGAATGGGATAATGGGAGAATGGATGTGGAGATGCTAGAGGAAAGGAAAGGTGGTGTTTGGGATGCAGAGGATGGTGGGTTGGTTGAACAGGAAGGAGAAAGAGTTGAAGTGGAGGAAATGTTGGTGGGTTTGATAGGTATACTGCAGATGGCGATTGGTGATCAGATATGCCGCTAGCCGTTCTCACTCTCGTTCCCGTTCCCGTGCTTTCTGGTATCCTCGGAATGAGCGAGTGATTTGACGATGGCAGAGATGTCGGGAGAGTGGTGTACATTGCGGATGATGCCATGGTATGGCTTGTTTTTTCTTCTTCTCGTGGCTATGGATCCGCTCATGACACCGTTGTCATCGTCGCACAGCACGGCACAGTGCCCTTGCCCTACTGTGACAATTTCATGGCAGACACACTCCTCTGACAATGTAGCGGTATCAGTCCCGGGTAGCAATCCGTCGATCTCAACTCCCTCATCATCCCCCTAATAACGACGACGACCTCCTTCTACGACCATGGCCCACACCATCCCGAACCTGTTGCGTGACAGCATTCTCTTCCTCCCTCGCCGTTTTTATCTTGTACTTCATCATGAGCTTCTACGAGGACAGACCTCAAAATGCACAATATTCATATGAATGCCACCGGCCGGTCCCCCTGTCCTCTTTAATATGCTTGACACTAACGATTCTGATATCTCTGACAATGCCCTTTCCAGTAATGAGTATACCTTCGTCTTTGCTGATGAGATTTTTGCCCCTGGATGTTTTTTTACCCCAACGACGATTCCTTCTAGGAGGCCGTCGATACAAGACCCGGTTGTATATAAAGCAGGACGGAGTCTCTCAAAGGATGACTCAGAAGAAGATGCGTTTTGGTTAGTGGGACTAAAGTCGGAGGCACGATTTCAGAAGGATTTGGGTCAGGGGATATCGACGAGGAGGGAAGGATTGACGCGCCTATGAAGCAATCACGTTCAGAGGCTAGTAGTGGGTTGATATCTCCTATACCGTCCCATTGCAAGCCTTGGTTATGGCCTCTGGAAATTTTGCCTGTTTGTATTCTTGGATTTTGTGCGGCTGCTGTGCTCTGCGTCACCACCTGAGACATGGATAGACTCATGAAAGGCTTTGAATGGCCGGGTTTACCGATCATCGCGGATTTACCTGATAATCCTGGTTTCATGTTCCGCCTTTTCCGTATGAGTCCTGAAACACCCATTATGAGGAGCCCACTATGACATATGGTTTGTAGTTTTTCCTTTCATGTGAGTTTGAGTTAATCTGACTTGTGTTTATGTCTCTCAGGTGTGGTGTGCATCGCCAGTATCAGAATCCGCTTTACAACTACAAGGAGGACAGGCCCAGCCCCTTTCGCCTCCTCACGCGTCTCTTCCTTCCTGTTGAGTACCTGGATTATTCGCCTGATATTGCTTGCAGGCCCACCGTCCTCTTACTGCAAGGGAAGTGTCCTGCATGTGACCAATGGTTGATGCGAGTACCTCAGAGGGTTCAAGATGGAGACAAGAGCTTTTGTTGGAGATAGTGATGATGAGAATGAATTCCCGACCGGGCGAGGGAGTTGAGAGAGAAGCATTGATCTGGGAAGCTCGACTCCACAGAAGATGGCAAAAGTGGTGGGTGATACTCTATGAAACGTTTACCTCGAAATCTACTACGGCTTTACGAAGACCCACTTTTCGTCATTTATTTTGGCGTTCTTATATCGTTATGACCATAATTCTATGTCAATCACTATCCTCACAAACAAGATATCGTGAGACAAGATACTTTTCCACCTTTTCTTTGACCTTGTAAGCTGAATACTTTTGTGCTATATGGTACCGCTGTATTCTATGATCTCTGTCCTCGATTGTTCCTATTTGGTTCTCTCTAGGTTTTACGATCGGTGTCCATTAAGGTTTGATATGGGATATCTCTTCCTTCAGTTTTCTCTCGCATGAACATGTAGCTTAGTTGTCAAACAGCGTAGTTGCAACGTCTCATGTTCTTACTCATGACTGTCCAGCGGTTATTTGAATAAAATGCATGTCCATGTCCTGTGTATCTTTGTGAATGGGATACCATGCAATTTTGAAAGGTGAAATTAGTGTAGGCTGAAGAAGTGGAGTTTCCGTGGTATACGGCTGTGTGCAAAGACAGTTTGTTCGAAATGTACACCTAGGTTTCGGATGTGACACTAGTTCGTCAACGTCAACTATGATAAGTAGTTATTTATGGAAGCTTCATACCTAGGGAGTAGTGACCGATTTTTATGGTACTTATGGTACTGTAATATCGCAACACTAGTGGTCAGTCGATTATAGATGGTATCATCAACTTCCCATATGATGGGCCATAACCGCCCAAAACATGATAATTTTATTACACAGGTTCAAGATCTGATGGAAACGATGGCCACATATTGAAGAAAAAAATCGTACACCATATTTTATGATGGTCATCGTTATCCTATAATTGCTTGATGCCCCAAGCGTCTCCCTATCTGATAACTCCAGTCTCCATCACAGTCCTGGTTGGTAGATTTAGGTTTGTATTGGGGAATCGTCCAAGGAGTGACACTAGTTCTGGAAGGTGATAACACAGATGAAAAGGCTAAAGATTTGCTTGGGTAGTTTCCATTAAACTCGGTGCACTTTGAAAATTGCTTAAGCATACAAGAGCGAATGCAGTCATTTGAGGCCTCCGGTTGGCTGTGCTCCAACGTATGATCCCATAAACCTTGACGACCCTAATCATTGAATATATGACGCATGAAATTTCTCTGATGAAGCTTAGATCCTGCCTCTTCAATCGCCCCAATCTCCTCTTTGCTCAGATTCGGAACTTGCTTCGTGTCCAAAACCCCTTAATCATCTTTGCTGAAGTGCTACTCTGAATGTCAATCATCACCCATTAGCCAGATTAGCAGATGACGCACGTTATCACTATCGCTCCTTTCTGCAGTGCCCACTTTGATAGAACCTGGCCTTCAGTAACGGGAGGGCCACGCGTCTGTTTGAGTTGAGCTGGAATTGTGGGCAGAACATCCTTCAGTGGACCATTTGGAATACGAGTAAGTGGGGTCGCACCGCCCTAAGATGTGATATTGATGCCATGCTTTTCACAGAATTTGACGATGGGCTGTGCATTCTTCGAAACATATGAATGCAGCTCGATATCATGGGGTAGTCTTTGCCAGTGGGATGATCTCTATAAACCTGGTTTACTGAAGGAATAATCTTCTCACCGAGAAGGATTTCCTCTGGATCACTCATTTCGAAGTTAGACACTCCAATAGATTTGGAAAGCCCTTCACCCTTCGCCTACTCTACATAATCCTTCAGTCGACTCTCCTTTTGGTGCGGACTAGGGTCGCGGATAAGGAAGAGATCGACGTAAGCCAATTCGAGGTTTTGTAGCGATTTAAGGAAAGAATCCTTGACCGTCTGATCTTCAGATAACAAGTTCGACTTGGTAGTGATAGAAAACAACGAGTGGGGCCTTCCCAAAGCCTTGATACATTGACCCAATGTGTCTTTGTTTTTATACATCTGGGCACCATCGAGATAAGTACCACCCGCCTCGATAGCCTGGAAAACTAATTGGGTGGCATCCTGCCGGTACAAGGCAGTACCAGTTCCGAGTCCCACTCAAGGAATGTGGCTGCCGTCGTTGAGAATAATGTCGAGCTTAGACATGATATCACAACAAGGGTTATACCTATAGATCGGGACCGTGGGATTCGGCGTGGTCATCGGTTATCTTTGATTTGCGTACATGGAGAGAGGAGGGGCGAACATCCATTCTCTGGGACTAAGTAATTTGTGTTCGGACGTTAAAAAAGAGCGTAACAGTTGACAGGTACGCTGACGCTATACTTGATCAGTTGACAGCTGCTTGTCTGCTGTATTTAATTGTTTGCTCCAATAAAATTTATTGACAGCTTTCTATACCTCGAAATGCAGTCTAAATCTGCTTACCCTGGTTCATCGTACAAGTGTTGCCATATATATATCAAGAACCACTCTACGTTACTCCCTTCATGTTGCACCATGGGACAGAGATCATCTGAACAAGTCTAGTCAACACCTGAATGGCTGATCAAGGAACACAGAATCGTGAATCATTCATGTTGCCAATCAATGTGGATGCCAATGCTACTCCCAATGTTCCTGTACATGCCCAACCCACTATCGGTATGGGCTATATGTACACAAAGCTTTTGAGCCAAGCTGGTCGGAAGAAGTTTCGTCGTGTCGATCAGTACTGACGACATGCTGACCTGCCTGCAAGCACCGAGGATCTTGGTTTGTGACCTTCCAGAAAAGCATGAGAAACTCAAAACTGACTTTTCCAGTACGCTTTTATCCTTGCTTTTTTATTTAAAGGTGTAATGTACCATGCTGTTCTTCAACAGACACGCCAAGAGTCTATCCTCAGAAGGATTCGAGGTCGCCTGACTATATCATCTATTCCGTAGAAGCCGAGTTCATTGAACGCGTCGTTGCGCAATATGGTGAGTATGGGAGTAGACGGGGTTTCAAGTGTCAACTCACTTCAATGGTAGCTATGAAAGCGAATGCAACTGTTGCTGGTCAGACATCTGTCAGGGCCCCTGAGAAAGCGGCCTTTGAGGCGCAACGTCCACATTCTCTCTTGTCATTCGTTACACGGGTCAATTGTGAGCCCCGTCGGACAACCTCTCGTACTATTTGCCCCTTTATGTTTGGCCCAGAGACTAGCTGATTTACTCAGGTCCTCATTCAACATAGGGCCAGCAAAGATGCTCTCTCTCTCGTGAAGAATATCATCCTCGCTTTGTTTACCTTAGTTTTGACGGACACGATTCTGTAACAGCCAACACCATGCTGCCTTCCTCAGGTGAGCAATCTGTGGCGCTTCTCAGCACACTTTCTATGATTGACGGAAGATTATTTTTCCGAACAGTCCCATCATGTGATCAGTGTGGGTACTGCCTAGACTTCCACAGAAGGATATCCATGAGAACAAGGCCTCTATGTTGGTGGAATCGAGACTGCCAAAGTGAACCTCACGCTTCGGATCTATTCGAACGCTTGGTATGTCTATGCAGGACTCGCCATCTCAAATCCCAGCGCCCGTACTCAAATTCATCAATATGCCGAAAGTGCCTCGTAGCTGTTCAAATTGATGTTGAGTGGGGGTAGTGGCTTATTGGAAGATTAAGTGGAATTCAAAGAGCGTGTTCAATGGGCCAGATGGGCTGTGTTTGGGTGAGAAGGAACGATCATAGAAGATGGCTGGGAAGACAGTTTAACGATGTCTTCGGATTCCTCAAGATCCGCTTAGCCAACAAAGCGAAAACCAATTCTACTCTTAGCGTCTATTCTCGATAAATTCAGTCCGGGAAAACACCAAGGCTCCGATATCACAGTTCTGGAATCCCCTACTGATTTCTCAGAATCTTCCACATTCATGCCACCATTCAATTATTGCTCCAACTCCCATCTTTCGCTATTGGCTATGGTAGATTGTTGGGCACATCTTGGGATCAATCCATATGTACATCTTGACCTTGCAGCTACACCCATATTAGGAGAGATGTGGGAGGAGGCGAAAGGGGCCGGTTTTCCTTGTAAAGCGGATTCTGATACTCATGGCACATATCACGGCTGAGAGAGATAATCAAAAATCAGAAAGGAGAAAAGCTACAAAACATATGTCATAGTGACTCCCTTCTTCATTTTCCCCCTTTCTTCAAATGGCTCGGGTTAGTTGCGAGTAATATGATTTTCACTTGTGTTTGCATAGGTAAGACTTTGTAGTCTATTCTGTACGCTACTACGGACTGCAGTTGAGCACCGCATTATAAAAAAAATAGTAGAGCGTGGCTGCGTACCAAGTCTACATGACTTGACAGGCAACTGGGCAGGTGACTTGACATCGAGCGGCGATTTCTAAATATCCGCTGTGTGACAATTGATGCAACTTGACAGAATGTGCGCCACATTACCGTTACCTTCGCTCGAATATCACATTATAGGTATACCTTCCTCGTTACACTTATGACATACCTTCATACGTCTCAGGTCATGGCTGAATTAGTTCGTTCTGCAAAATCTGGTAGTGATTGGACCCCCAATGAGCTGGCCGCTTATAACATTACGGCGGATTCTGATACTTGTGATGTACACCACAACTGAGAGAGATAGACAGAAATCAGATTAACCCATATTTACATGAAAGGAGAAAAGCTACAAAACGTATGTCAAACTTATAATGAGTGTTACCAGGTGTTTGAGGACTCATGCGGCGAAGGAGAAACTGGAGCCATATAAAAAGGGTTATCAGGTGAATTTGAAATAGCTGGGAAATCTGGTGATTCGAAGCCTTTTGTGAGCCTGTCCGTGTCTGTGGTGGTGAAACAGCTGACAAAAGATCAGCAACATTAGCCCCTTCCTCTGAGAAGTATCCCTGATCCAACTCCTTCTGACATCGTGTCTTTGACTTTGGCCCTGCTAAGCAAAACACTTGTTGATCATCCTTTGAGACATGCAGACCGTAAGTGCATGTAGAATGAATTCCCCTTGATCCTCGAGTGCTATCCAGTTGCCTGATGATTGACTTATATCTCGGTGCATCGGCTACTGTATTTACGGTACGAGCTGTTAGGTCGACACAACCCTCGTATAGCAACGGTTCTAGATATCGGAAAAGGACGATGACCATTGAAGAGAATCAGTTAGTAGAGAGTGGATGGATAGATGTTGAGGCGAAAAAGAACAGCGCCGGTGTCATACTCTACATGCTTAGACAATGGGCTACAGTTACCACCTCTAGTCCAATAGATCACTTGAAGTCTCCCAGACATACATAAAGTTCGGTAACGGTCAAATTAACACTCTGACAATGAGGAGTGAATCAACAAATATCAACGCATCACTTGTGTCTTTGTATAAGCAGTCACAGTTGACTCGCTTCCTATGCTTTCCCTAGCCCATCACTTCATTCCCTGCAGCACTCTCATTTCTCAGATAATGGACTTGTCGTAGTGCAAGATTCACTGGGGGAATCATCTGGAGGAGAAGGAACGAACATGGGAAGAATTCGCCGTGGTAGGATGTTTGTGACTAGTGTTCACACGTTGACATGAATTTAACAGCCTTCTGTTCTCATCACCTACCTATCTTGCTACCGCCATGTCGATGTTTACTGGTGCCAGAGACTTCACAATTATGGATAGTAACTTCAATGCTAGCATCACGAACCAATATGGCCGCTCTGGTAGGTGACTTCGTTTTCCTCTACTGAAATGTTGGTCAATCCAGTACTAGGTATCGATACCCTCCATGATGCCTCTGATCCAGGAGCAGCATTTGATTCTCAAGACCACTACGATCGTCGCTGCTTTCCTGGCACTCGGGAACAGTATATTGCTGACATCACAAATTGGGTAACCGAATCTGCCAGCCCATCTTCGTTGATATACTGGATGAGGGGACCAGCTGGTGTTGGCAAGTCAGCCATCGCTCAAACATGCGCCGAGAACCTCAAAAAAACTGGGCACCTTGGCGCTGCATTCTTCTTCAGTGTCAAGAAATATGACAATCCCTTAAGCTTGTTCACTTCCATCGCTTACCAACTTGCCACTACGCTCCCTGATTATCGCACATCTATTGATGAGAGGATCTCAAAGGACAAGACTCTTGTGAGAAGAAAATGCCATCTCAATTCAGATCACTGATCGTCGAGCCACTTCAGGAGATAGGGAAGCAGGGAAAGAGGGTACAGTCAAAAGCGATCCTCATTGATGGGTTGGATGAGTGTGCCAGTGGCGATGCTCAAGCAGAAATTATCAAGATAATTGCATCCTCTGCCAGTGAAGGATCCACCCCATTCCATTGGGCTATATTCAGCCGTGCTGAACCTCGCATTGTTTCCACATTCAAGCAAGACAACATCGCTTCCGTCACTTATTCTGTCGAACTCCCCATCTCTCGCGAAGCAGATGATGAGATCGAGATGTATCTTCGGAGAGGATTCAAGAACATAATTGAACAACTTGATTTCCCGCGATTTCTGTCATCATGGCCAACTGACAACGACATCAGGTCCCTTGTTGATGCAGCGGCTGGCTTATTTGCACACCCTGCTGCTGTGTTGCGTTATGTGGCCTATCCACAAGACTCACAATTCCGCGATAGACTGCAATCTGTTCTGGAAATCCTCTCCAATGCAGGAAAACAGGTATCTACATCACCATTTTCGCAACTCGATGCTCTCTATGTCCACATCATGAAGCAGATTCCAGAGAGCATTCTTCTGTCTGCACAATTCCTTCTTTTCTTTCCTGAATGCAGCTGGAATGCTGCCACTCGTCGGCAGCATGTTTCCACACATTGTTGCGTGTTTAGGATCTCTGAGTGTACATTCAGAGACATCTATCACTGTCTACATGCTGTGATTTCATACGAGGCGTCTTCCGATCCCTTCAGTTCAATCGACCCTCGCATCGACCTCATGCGGCCGTATCATGACCAAGGTCAATGGTTCCATCTAGATAAGTCCATCACACACCATGCCTTGGGTGTTCATGGAACAATCCGCTTCTATCATAAGTCTTTCTACGATTTCCTCTGCGATCCCTTTCGCTCTGGTGCCTTCTGTATCACCAGCCCTACCATTTATTACAAATTCCTTGACCATTTGATTCAAGATCATCATCATTATGCATCAAGCTATGCTATTGACGGTTCAAGCATGTATTTCCTCCCCTTATCTTTGCCATAAACTTACTTGTTATTACAGCCCTTGTATCGGCACCGGATATCATCAGCTCCTCTACGGCACTTTCCTGGCCACATGGAACCGAGTTTGCTGACTCCCTTCTCAAGTTTACGACTTTTTCCAACCTCTCATACTACTTATCCGGTGATGACCAAGGCTTTTTTTGCTTCTCTAAGGATGTTCCACCGGCTATATTGCAGCGTTTGGCAGATGTTGATTATCACAAGTCCCTGATAGCGGACAGAATGTCGTTGGAACTCAGGGATTCATCAAATGCTTTTTTTTTCTGCATTTGGACGACGACTGCCCAAACATTATCGCACACCGTATTTGAGCGTACTCACACTGATTTATTAGAAGAATGGTTTCTTGCTGCATTTCTTCTGGTATGTTTCAAATATGATCACCCACAATGAATTTACCCACACACTGCCAGGCTGTCAATAAATTGGAGAAAGCAAAGGTCATCCGGCCATACGCTCCTTTCTTTGGCTCGAGCCGTGCCTCAGGGCTTCTTTACACTTTCTCCCGGAAGAAGTCAGTGAGGAGGAACAGTGGACTTTATAAACTTGGACATGGAGAAAAGTCGGTTATATGGTATTGGGAGTTTGATGTGCAGAGGCGATATTTCCATCAATTTAAAACTATTGACTATGCGGCGGCAGTAAAGTTCTACGCGGCGAACAAGTTCACGATGTGGGAAGAAAAAAAAGGAAGGTCATTCAGAAGACAACTAGGAAGGTGTTGAAGGGGAGGGATTTCCATGAGCATGCTGCCGGGCATGAACGCGAGGAGCAGCATGAGGCCGAGATTGATGTTCAAGGTCAGGATGATGGCCAGAATGTTTGGGAAGACGAGGGCGATTCCAAAGACAATGACGATAAACAGGACAATGAGGAGAGGGAATCCGGATATTCATCTTAGACACTGAGCTTGCCCCGAAAAAAGGCATTATCGTCCTTTTATTGTCTTATCTTCTGTAGGGTCTTCGACATCTGCTTGCCGGACGATATGGGTTGAACAAACCCTGTTTCAGTAGTATAGATTCATTAATCTTTCAGTCTCGCGTGTCGTCGATTAATAGGGTAAAACATCTGTGATATATTTATTTCTTTTCTTCTGTTCCTGCCCATCCAGTTTTGATTCACTGCTTTTTTTATTGTGTATGCAGTAGTCAATTTATCGTTCATACTATCAGCATAATTGGACAATCCCGTGTGTCGAAATAAATACAACAGTGCTGAGAAAAATGGTCTACGTGTACGATACATGATATTGATCTGACATAGTTTGAAGTCTCCAGTTCGAGCGCAGGCTCAACCTCTCTACTAATTCAACACTTGTCAGCCGAACTGAGTATCATATCTCAAGATGAGTGGCTCTTTTACTTACCTTTACGTATCTTGTTCCACCATGGCTCCAAAGTTCTCTGAATCCTTCCCCTCATTCGGATGAGAAATATAACCTCAGTTCTAATCCAACCATGGATTGACTCAAACTAAAGGCTCTGAACAACATCGCCAGTGTCAACAGCCAGGACTTTAAGCATCTTTCACCTGCACAAATGCCTACATTTCGTCTACGCTTCCATTCATTGCTTTCAATTATTTTCTCGTCTCTCACTAGCTCTGGACTGCTGAGACATGGCTGAAGCATAGCATATTGGCTAGCGCTGGGTCAAGAACACCCAGTATTGTTCCCCAGAGGAAAATGGAGGTAACTATTGAGAAGAAAGTTTGAACACCGCCTGTTGACAAACTCAGCTTGTGAACCCGGTTTCCGGAGATTTGACGATACATGGAACAAGAGAACAATTAATATCATTGTTGTAAAAAAGCCAGCCAAAAATATGGTGTATGGGTGCGTAAGGCATATATTGATATGTGCAGAAGTTTCGTTGTCTAGTTCTGGGGGTATAGTTCTATGCATATCCGGATGCCTCAAGTTGTTTTATACTCCTATGTGCTGGGCAGTTGCAGAGTGGAAAAACAAATCGGAAAACAAATATGAATCACATGGTGATTTTACGGCTTCGAATATGTCGACGACACACTTGACATGAGGATCAAATGCAAAGAAGTGTCTCTTCCATTAATTCAAATGACAGGGTTCGTTCAAGCTCCATTCTCTGGTATGCACATACCAACCTCACTGAAAAAAAATCTTCAATTCTCGTTTGGAATTCTCCGTCTAATTTTCCTATCCACTGTCATTGCCTGTGGTTACGTGCTTGTGAGGTTGGCTGATACATCAATGTTGGGTATTGAATGCTCTTCTGACAAGCGTATCATTGGTGAAATCGTTGATCTAACACTCTCGACTAATCAAATCCATTCCATTCACTTTGTCTTCTTGATTTGGTTCTCTGCGACAAACTCACAGGCTTCACCACTCACCTTACGGAGTGCAAAGGACCACAGTACAGGTTTCCGACAAAAGGATGACCTTCTCTTCAGTTACCCTCGCTTCTCACTCATTACAACCTCTGGCAATTTTTGCCATGTTGACACAAACATACAGGTCCACCATTTGATTCATATTTAAAATTGACAGTATTTATTGACCGTGACGACTTGTTGCAGACATCACGGTCATTGACCCATAAGTCCGTCAGGTCAGATGACAAAATGATACACTCAATTACAATAATCAGACGCCAACGATGATTTTTCATTGCGACTGTCCTCTGGATTGATCATCATCACTGTCACCCTCTTTTCAAGATGAGGAAGGAAATTTCATCGATTTCTCATCTGTAGAACACCAACGTGGTTGAGGGCTTCCCAGACGCTGATGAGGTCTCCTTTTCAGTGACAGAGCTATGTGTGAGCAATTCCGACACACGGCTACCCATTTGGCCCAGCTAGCAAAGAAGGTTAGAGAGCTTTATGGCACGAAATACTTGACCCTTATCTCAAAGAACATACTAATAGCTTTGATAGCAGTGATGTTCACATTATATTACCACGAACTTTTTAAAGATACGCAAAAAGAACCAGAGCGTCGCGGAAACTGCCCCTTGGTTGAATTACCTGGAGGTGAACCGGAATACACATTATTTCTAGTTAAATTAACACGGACCCGTGGCCCTAGTGGCCCTAGTGGATTTCGACCCGTGTCTCTATTTTTTTCGGATTCAACATTTCTTTTCCACAAGTAGCCTGGCACCAAGATGCAGAGTGCTATAAAAATCCCAATGTCTGGGACATGTCTACAGGAGAAAGGAGTAGGGTGTGGGTGAAATTAACTAGCAGATAGGGAGGATTGCAGTGTATTCGAAGGTGACTGTCTAGTAAATCGGAATGCAATGCTGACTAAGCATTGTGGACTTGTTCCAAATCAGTCATGTCCGTAATGTCCAGTTTCGAGTCTATCACAGAGGACGAGTCGGAGGGCATATATTCTAGAAATCAATCAAGCACACAGTCAAAGAGCAGGGAGATCCAGGACATACCGGCCTAAGTACAGCGATTTGCAAGCACCGTTCGTCATGGCATTTTTGCTTCACATCCAGGACTTTCCAGAGGAGATCCGCCGAAAAAACCATCACATTTATGTCAAATGGATAGCTACACTAGATGGCTTAGCAGATTATGCCATTTAGGGGGACGAAACGCGAGATGTGCATGTAAATTGCTCGGGATTACGATCTCCTTGTGAGAGTGCTTGTCGAGAGCACTGAGACAGCAGCTATTAACTTTCTCAGCCATGGAGCACCATGCTTCTTGATCTGTGTTCTAGGTACGTATTGTT
>Ga0153938_1000556_pt1 | contig 15300 bp, 14 predicted proteins | sample TSNY022MetaG_FD_104740 | JGI IMG/M metagenome (GOLD analysis project Ga0153938, IMG submission 104740) | Attine ant fungus gardens microbial communities from New Jersey, USA - TSNJ022 MetaG | ecosystem: Host-associated > Fungi > Mycelium > Unclassified | place: USA:New Jersey: Brendan T. Byrne... | reverse complement strand
TGCTTGAGTAGCTCAGTTGGTAGAGCAATCGGCTGTTAACCGATCGGTCGTAGGTTCGAGTCCTACCTCAAGCGCCATAAATGGCCCGTTGGAGAAACGGTTAACTCACATGCCTTTCACGCATGCACTCACGGGTTCGAATCCCGTACGGGTCACCATTTGAAATTAACTACTCTACAGAGTAGTTTTTATAATATTTAATAAATACATAAAATTCTGATACATCCTTTATTAAGATTAGATTTTTTGTAAATAAATAGTTATTTTATTGCTATAAATAATTTGAAGAACTAAAATACTATATCTTGGAATGATATAATCTGAGAAAAAAGAGGGGAAGACTAATGAATATTAAAATAAAATGGTTCCCACGTTCTTGGGTGCAAATCATCATAGATAAAAAAGTACTATATATTGACCCAGCTTACTTACCCAGTTATTTTAAACAGTACCCACATTGCACATCTAAAGATGATAATGGATTGCCAGAGGTTTTACCTTATGCGGATATTATCCTTGTTACCCATGCACACCGTGACCATTGTAAAATAGAAACCATCAAGCAATTATCTAACGAAAAAACACAAATATTTGCTCCTAAGAATTGTCATAAAATTTTAGGAAGTAATTATTATGAAGTTGAAATAAATCAAGAATATCAAGTGGATTTATTTACTATAAAGACGACAGCTGCTTATAATACCGAAACAGGTCAATCAACGAGGAAAGTTCATAAATATAGTAAATGTGTTGGTTATATTATATCATTCAACAATTTAAATATTTACCATGCTGGTGATACAGATTTAATAGATGAAATGTCTCAACTAGGTACTATTGATATTGCCTTTTTACCTATAGGTGGTACATTTACCATGAATATAATGGAAGCTATCAAAGCTACGACCATGATAAACCCTAATTTGGTTATACCTATACATCATCTATATCAAGACCCATATGTATTTAAACTTCAGTTGGAAACTTCAACAAAGCATAAAGCTAAAATAATGGAGATAGGAGAAAGTGTAGAAATTAGTATTATTGTATAACAACAAGTTATTTTAATTAAACTAAATTCAAAAACACACATAAGAAAATCATATAGTATTCATAAAAATGTAAAGTAACTATTACGTACATCTATTAAAATTACACATATATTAATTGTTCACATAGAATAAGTTAGAACACGAAAGGAGTAATAAAATTTATGAATAACTATTTTAATATAGATCATAATCAAATGTTGGATATTTATAGCACAGGATATGCTACGCAAAGAAATAACCAATCAACTCCACAAGTAACAATCGATCAAGGTCCAAAACCATTTATTATTGATATAACAAAAGCAACTATCAATAATGATAATTATCGTACTAGGAAAAGAAGTGAAGGAAATGTTAGGAATACTATAAGGGCGATCCGCCTATTTTTTTTATTTATAGAGGTAATGATGCTTACACATTAGAATTTTATAGACTCAATTAATTAAATAATTAAAAAAACCGCTAACCAATATCGTTTATTCACCAACGACCTGAGCTATCCAAAAGGATAGCTTTTTTGTTTTTGGATGTTAAAAGAGAAGTGTCAAGGCCCAAGTAAAATAGACAAATTAAAAAAACACATTAGAAAGAAGAAAGGTATAAATTTCTAAATTCATTAGGAGTCATACCTTTTAGTTTCTACAATTGCAGGAAACAATGTACTATTTATAGGTAAATTCAGAAGCAACCGATGGTAATTAGTAAAATCCATATGTCCAAACAAAAAGGTTTTAACTCAATATAAGTCAAAACCTTTTTAGGATTATTCGATATAGGCTAAATCAGCATTCGTACGTGCATTTAGATTTTCAACCTTATCGATATTCTTGCTATTAGTGAATAGAATGATTGTTGTCATATCGTAATTTTTTGATTGTAACAATTGCAAATCAAATTCGATCAACAACTCCCCTTTTCTAACTTTATCTCCAATATTGACATGCGTTGTAAATCCTTCACCATTGGCATTGACAGTGTCGATACCAATATGAATCAGTATTTCTACATCATCAGCGTTTTTCAATCCGATTGCATGTTTTGTTGGATATAATGCAACAACTTCTGCATCAAATGGTGCATATACTTTGTTATCTTGAGGCACGATTGCAATACCATCACCTAATGATTCAGATGCAAAGACAGCATCATTGACACTTGTCATAGGAATGATTTTCCCATTGATAGGAGAAGAAATTGCAAGTCTATCTTTACTTTTAACTAGTAATACGACCAATCCTGCACCAATGGCAATTTCAATCACCGATACGACACAAGTGGTGATCCAACTGCCACCAGTAAGAATGACTGGTAAACTGAAGATTGCTGGGAAGACAAAAGCCATTGCTTCAGTTCCAAGGAACCCGCCAATCGCTCCACCTATTGCACCGGAAGCAATTACAGGAATAATGTATTTTTTATTTCGTAGTAAATATGTGAATAATGTCGGTTCAGCAACCCCTGCAAGAAACATTGAAATACAGCATGATATTGCAACATTCCTTTCTTCTTTTGTCTTTGCGATCAATAGTGATCCTAATGCAATAGCGTGACATGCTAGACAAGACCACCACCATAATCCAAGTATCGTACTAACACCTGTATTAGCAAATTGTACTAATACGATTGTTGTAACTACCCAATGTAGTCCTGTGATCGTTAAGAATTGCATAGAAGCACCAATGACGATACCTGCTAAGATTGGGCTGATACCAATCAGACCACCGAATAAGTTACCAATCCAAGTACCTATATAATAAGCGATCGGACCAAATACAAGCATTGCAAATGGTGCACAGATCAAGACACATAGTAATGGTGTGACTACAGGCGAAATAGACCCTGGTATTTTCTTGTTTAAGAATTTGTAAAATTTTGCATATGCCCATGTTGCAAGCAATGCTGGGAAAAGAGATGACGCATAATCAAACATCATCACTGGCAATCCAATAAAGCTGACAGTATCTCCTGTATTTACCATAAGCGATGTGAAGCTTGGTTCCATCAATACAGCTGATATACAAGCAGCGATGTAAGGATTGACATTTAACTTTTGAGCAGCTGAGAAAGCAGCTAAAATTGGCAGAAAATAGAATACTGCATTTGACATTGCATAAAGAATCACATAAGTTGATGAAGTAGCATCCATAAATTCAAAGGTCGTTCCTAATGTTAAGATTACTCTGATCATAGAGCAACCTATAAATGCTGGGATCAATGGCGTCATCGTACCTGCAATATAGCCTAGTAGATCTTCGATCATCCCTTTAAGCGATCGAACTTTTTTCACTTCTACAGTACTATTTATACCTCTAAGAGCTGCTTGCACTAGTGAGAAATATTTGATGACATCTCCGCCAACGATTACTTGGCATTGTTTGCCAACAAGGTTTGTTCCAACGACCCCATCAAGTTTCTCAATTTCTTCCTTATTTACTTTATCTGTATCTTTTAAATCAAATCGTAAACGTGTTGCACAGTTTGATACATTGATAATATTATTTTTACCACCGATATTCTCAATAATAATATCGACTTTTTCTTTTAATTCCATGATTTAACCTCACTTTCTATTTATATACTAGAACCAAGGAAATAACCCTCAGTTGTTGCTTCAGTTACTGATGCTGGTTTTTTGCAATCACCAACATATCGTGTTTCTAAAGCAATACCATAAAATTGTTCGATTTTACTAATATCATTTTTAAATCCACAAGCAATTACTAAAGTATCGTAATCGATCGTTTGTTCTTGACCTTCTTGTTCAATAATCACTTGCTTGTTCTTGATCTTTAGACAAGATGTATTCAATAAGCTATTGATTTTATCATTACCTGATAAGTGACGGAGCAATCCTGCACGATACTGAACATTCCCATTTTTAGCTAATGCATCTTGTTGTTCGATAATTGTTACACGCTTGCCAAGGTAAGATAATTCTATTGCTAATTCACAACCCACACTTCCGCCACCCAAAATTGCGATATGATCACCATCAACTTGAAAGTCATTTTGTAATACTTCAGTTACATGTACAACATTGTTGCTATCAATACCATCAATTTTTGGTAGTGCTGGATACGCACCAGTTGCAATGATCAATACGTCTGGACTCATGCTACTAACTAACTCAGGTGTCGCTTCAGTGTTAAGTTTTACTTCAATACTTGATTTTGTGACTTGTGTTTTTAAATATCTGAGATAGGCATTGAGATCCTCTTTTAATACCCCTTTTGATGCAATGATTAATTGTCCCCCAAGTTCTCTATTTTTATCTATCAAAGTAACGTCATGTCCTTTTTCATTAACAGTCAGTGCAACTTTCATACCTGCTGGACCTGCACCAATGACGACAACCTTTTTTGGATAATCGCTCTTTTCTAATTTCAAGGGTACTCTGTTTTCACGATAGATTCTTGGATTGACACTACAACATGTATTGAAATGCTCAGTAGAGATGTGGTAGCAATTGTTACAACGGATACATGGGACGATATCTTCTTCACGATCTTCCATCACTTTCTTAGGCCAATATGGATCAGCAACAATCGATCTTCCAACAATGACAAGATCCGCTGCACCATCAGCAATGATTTTTTCAGCATCTTGTGCATTCATGATAGAACCACTGACATTAACGATGACATCACATGACTCTTTGATCGCTTTTGCTTTATCGTAGTTCAACATATGTTTCTCAAAAATAACAGGACACAATTGCGTATTACCATCGTGATATTCATCCATACCACTTAAGATGTTGATAATATCGATCTTTTGTTCAACTGATTTGATAAACTTAAGCATCTCTTCAAAAGGATATGATTCCTCAACGCCCATTGTTGCTGAGATCCTTAACTCAAACACAAAATCCACACCAATCGCCTCTCGGATTTTGTCGACGATTAAGTGGGCTAATCTAAATCTATTTTCATAACTCCCACCCCACTTATCAGTCCTGTGATTGAAACCTGGAGCCATAAATAAAGTCACCATGTTTTCACAACAGATATCTAAAATCAAAAGATCAAAACCAAAATCTTTCGCTTTTCTTGCCTTTTCTATAACTGCCTCTAATAGTTTGTACAATATATCTTCAGTTACTTCTTGGGTCGGTCTAGCATATGGTCTTGCAAATGGTAAACCAGATGGTGAATAGTGAACACCGTCATACATATTTCCCATCCCTACAACCAGCCCTGCTAATGCACCTCCAGCCTTCACTACTGAAAGCGATTCACGCAAAGGATCTAGTTCATACTTGTTTTCAAATGGATTTGCACCATTCGCTTCATATTGGCCTACCCCACCTTTCCCATGGTATGTCATTGCAATCATTGCACTACCACCAAGGGCTTTATCATAAATACCAATCCCACCATAATTAGTCATTGATAAATGAGTATGCGTTGGTACCACGGCCATTGGTGTTGAACATAACCTGTTATCATAGAGTATGTTTTTAACCCTCAATGGTCTAAAAACATGAGGATATTTCTTTCTAGCATCTTCGTACTTCATAATAAACATCACCTTTCTGTTAAATCTTATATATAAACATTGTATTGAGCTGATGGATAAGTAATCCAGCTCTTATTACTTATCCGATATATACAATGGATATAACAAATAAAAAAGCAAAAACTACCAATCAGTAGGTTTTGCTTACAAGTGTAATAACAAGCCTTTTTAGCTATTTAATATATTTTGTAAATGAATCGTCAAATAAATCAGTTCATTACTAGATATTTCATAATTGTACTTAGACAATATATATTTCTTCATCATCTCAGCACAGTGAAATGGAACTGCATAATTAGTTTTAACAAAGCTCTCTAATTTCTCATCATAAGCTGTTTTGATCGATTCTTTTTTAATGACTCGTAACGAGAAATACTTGAGATGAGTAATAAATCGCGAGTAGATATAAGTGTTTTTCTTCAACTCTACATTCAGTATACGACGGATGATATCTACCAATTCATCTACTATTTGAATTGATTGCATGGTTTCATTGATGTTTTTAAGGTTCAAGTTAATCAGATGAATTGCAATAAAGGCTATTTCATCTTCATTTAATAAAACATTATAATTTTGCAATAACACATCCTTAGTCGTTTCAGCGATTTCATATTCTGGTTTGTAGAATGTCTTAATCTCATTTGTTAAGACATTATTTAAATAAATACCTTCCTTCAATCGCTTGATTGTTTCAAAAATGTGATCAGAAAGCATTAGTACAGTTGTGATCCCGACAAAATTAGAATTCTCCCCACCGGTCATTCCTTTCGCAACTAAACTGTTGGCTAAATCAAAGATATCTTGTGGGATTTGATTGTAGATTTGGCGAATCTTTGTAATTTCAACATCATCTAAAATGTATTTCTTTATATCTGCATACAGTGATTCATCAACGATTGAATTACTTTTCTGTTTCCAACCAATACCTTTGGCAACTACGATAATGTCTTGATTACTTCCATCTAGAGCTACAACAACATTGTTGTTGACTACTTGTTTGATGTACATAGATTCTCCTTTCTAATAAAAAAACCTCATCACAATATATAACATTATATATTATCAGATAAGGTATTGCTTCCTTTGCGAAATAACAAGCCTAGTTTTTCTATTACAGTTAAATTATAATCATATTTGAAAGCGTTGTCAATAAAAAACTTAATTATTTGGTATATACCCATTTATAAACAAGCAGTTAGTTTGCTGGTGATCATCATCAACTTCAGGATTGTTAGAAACATCAATGATTGATAAATATACTTCACGGTTTTTCCAACTCTATTTTCACCAAATAGAATAGTTGCAGGGGGTTATCAAAAATAAATTTTTAGATATATTTACAATAGACAAATTAAACGGGAATTGATTAAAGTTTATTTCGATTTCCTCAAAACCAACGAACTTAACACCTTTTAAATAAATAGTATTATCCACTTCACATCACATCCTAATAATTAATATGATTTTGTTTCTCATAAACTACTAGGCTATTTGACACTATTTAATCATTTTTATAAAATCATCAAACCAGATATTATTTTTTAATCGCTCGCTTGCCACCTCATAATGCATTTCCTCAAGCAAATCTCCGTTTGCAATATTCCATGCTTCCCTATACAATAAAGTACTTTCTCCTCTACCGGTAAATAAGTTCTTTATATTAGCAATACTCCACTGTTTTCCATATGTAATTGTATTCTCATCTAAACAATCTATTGCCATCTTCTGATAATCATAATCTACCTTGATAAATGTTTCTTTCCAATGGTGTCTACTCCAATCCAAAAACATCAATTGAGCTTTTTTGCTACCATCGCTTACCATACCAACAGAGCCAGGATTATAAATATACTTATTTTCAAAACATTCGCTCATTGGACTATGAGTATGACCAATTAATAAATATTTTGTATCAATATTTTCTAAAATTTGCTTTTTATATTTATTTAAATAATAACTATCATAGATTGGAGATTTATGAGCAATCATTATTGGTGCACAACCATCCAACCTACAGTATGTAACAGAAGGCATTGCTTTCATAAATTCTATATCATCATAACTCAATTTTTGATATGTACATAGCAACATACCATTCATCGAACTTTTTTCCCAGTTGATATAAGTTTTATTTTCAATAGCTGAGAGAATATAATCTTCTCTATTTCCCTTGACAATTGAAGTTGGATATTGTTGCATACTTGATTTCATCAAGTTTAATGTTTTTTCAGGACTTGGATAATCAGTTATATAATCCCCCAAATAGATTAAATAATCCACTTGATTATTTCCTATATAATCAAGACAAGCCTTTAATGCTAAATAATTTCCATGAACATCACTCATTACAGCTATACGCATTTCTAGTTATCCCCTTTAACAATCAATATATAATGTTTAAACTTCCCTCTCATAATAAACAATTTTTAGAGAGTTTGTCAATAAACATTAAAAATCCAGTTCAATTCTAATAGTTCTCAAGCCAACAGCTATTAATAATTATCGATACTAACTCCTTATCCTGAAGCTAGCTATATTTTATTACATACATCTAATAAAATTGAACAAAAATTAGTTATTCACATAGAATAAACTAGAACATGGAAGGAGTAATAAAATTTATGAATAACTATTTTAATATTGATCATAATCAAATGTTAGATATTTATAATACAGGAGGTACTATTCAAAGAAATAACCAATCAACTCCACAAGTAACAATCGATCAAGGTCCAAACCCATTCATTATTGATATAGCAAAAGCAACTATCAATAATGATAATTATCGTACTACTTTGTGGACTGGTCCACATCTTCAACTAACCGTTATGAGTATTCCTGTTGGAGAAGATATTGGACTAGAAGTACATCCAAATGTAGATCAATTTATACGTATTGAACAAGGATATGGTATGTCTCAATTAGGTGATCAAAAAGATCATTTCTATCTACAACAACCAGTGTTTGAAGATTCTGCAATATTTGTTCCAGCTGGAACATGGCATAATATTGTTAATCTTGGAAATACTCCATTAAAACTTTATACCATTTACGCACCAGCCAATCATCCTAAAGGAACCATTCATAAAACAAAAGCCATTGCTGAAGCAATGGAAAGAAATCCTAATATTTTATAGTACAATGATAAGTAATGATAAAAAAGCTGAACACCCTACTTCAGCTTTTCTAATAATGACTTATCATTATTCATGATACATAACATTGATATCGACATATCCATTAATTCCATCAATCACTCCAACATCACTTAACTGCCAAAAACGATAACTACTTTGATATGTTGTTTTATCTGTATAATGTGCTAACCATACAGACTCATCATTAATCTCCCAAACATTTTCTAAATAGTTTTTACTACCATATATCATTGCTTGATAACCTTCTTTTTCTACTGTCGTAATAAAAGCATCAGCAATCGCATTAAGATCATGTAAATTTAATTGGTAGTTAGTAAAAGAAGACCAACTCTCCCAATCAAATACAATTGGCAATTCTAGTTCTTGCCCAGCTAATTGATCAACTACCCAATGTGCTTGTTCAATACTTTCTTCAACGGATGTAGCAATACTATATAAATAAACACCTACTTTAAGACCAGCTTCTTTAGCATTTGCAATGTTTTGTAAGTACGTATAATCCATTTCTACTTCACCATTTTGTCCATCTTGAACACCAATTCTGATAATAACAAACGTAGCACCTGCCTCTTTGACTTGATTAAAATCGATTTCGCCTTGCCACCTAGAAACATCAATTCCAACTTCTGTATTCTCAGTTTTATGAATTGAAATAATGTCATCAAAATCAATAGCTTTAACTTGATAGGAAGAACCATCTGTTTTTTCAATGACTTTCAATGATACATCTGCATTACTACGATTATCACTTTGATCAGTAACTACATACTGTATAGGATATTCCCCAACTTCATTTAGATTATAATCCCCTTCAACACTACATGTCGGTGTTCTATCATAATTATCAGCATAGAAAATCAAACTACATAAATCATTTTCATAATTCACTTCAATTGTTTTGCTAGTACCTGTAACAATAATTGGTACCTCTGTATCAATCACAGTAACTTTTACTTCTTTAGTATACATTCTATTATTATTATCAAAATCAATACTATAACTATAACTTCCAATCTCTGATGTATCAATCATAGTATTTTCACTAATTATTTCCACATCAGTACTTCGTATTAAATCATATAAATAACTATTGCTATATACTTCTATATCATCATCATTTAACTCGATTGTTGGTTTTTTATCAGATATCCATAGCATAAAACCAATACCTACAAATACGACTGCTACTATTATCATTATCAAATATTTTTTCATTGTCATCACCTTGTAAAATTATAACATATTATATCTAACTTTGCTTAGCATATTTTAAACTATTAGAAAAAAATATAGTTAGCAAAAAGATGCTACACCATTTACTGGATAGCATCTTTTGACATTATTCTTCAATTCTTTTTAACATAAAAATCACTGGTCTTGTTGCATCATTACAACAAGTAATCATTATTTTCTGATCATTCGTCCAACCATTCATAATTGATCCACCTTGTAAAGTAGCATACACATATCTACTTATACTATCCCATGCTTCAGATATTTTGTAAGTACATATAATCATTTCTACTTGATTATTTTGTATCCTTCTTTTTAGATAAAGAGATTAATTTTTAAAGCTATGAATTGGTGCTGGTATTCGACCACCACGATTAATGAATTCCTTACATTCAAATTTACTTACTGGCATTATAGGTGCATGTCCTAATAGACCACCAAACTCAACCATTTCGCCTATATCTTTCCCAATCACAGGAATAATTCTAACAGCAGTTGTTTTTTGGTTTATCATCCCAATTGCCATTTCATCTGCAATAATCCCAGAAATAATAGTATTTGAAGTGTTACCAGGAATTGCAATCATATCCAAACCAACGGAGCATACACAAGTCATTGCTTCTAATTTCTCTAATGTTAAAGCTCCTCTTTCTACTGCATTAATCATACCTTGATCTTCACTAACTGGAATAAAAGCTCCTGATAAACCTCCAACATAACTAGAAGCCATCACTCCACCTTTTTTTACATGGTCATTTAAAATTGCTAAAGCAGCTGTCGTTCCTGGTGCTCCAACACTCTCTAATCCCATGTTCTCTAAGCAATCAGCAATACTATCACCAACTGCTGGTGTTGGTGCTAATGATAAATCAATAATTCCAAACGGTACATTTAATTGTTTAGAAGCCTCCATTGCCACTAACTGGCCCACTCTAGTAATCTTAAATGCAGTCTTTTTAATGATTTCACAAAGCTCTCCAAAATCTTTACCTTTTGCTTTCGCTATTGCATTTTTAACAACTCCAGGTCCACTAACTCCAACATTAATGATGCTATCTGCTTCACTAACTCCATGATATGCCCCAGCCATAAATGGATTATCATCTGGTGCATTGCATAATACAACTAATTTAGCACAACCAATTGAATCTTTATCTTTTGTAAGATATGCCGTTTCTTTAATAATCTCACCCATTAATTTCACAGCATCCATATTAATTCCTGTTTTTGTTGAACCAACATTGACAGAACTACATACTAACTCTGTTTCTTTCATTGCTTTAGGAATTGAGCGAATTAATAATTCTTCAGCTGTCGTCATTCCCTTTGAAACAATGGCACTATATCCCCCAATAAAGTTAACACCAGTCTCCTTAGCACAACGATCTAATGTCTTAGCTATCAAAACAAAGTCTTCTATCGATTTACAAGCACTAGCTCCAACAAATCCAATAGGTGTGACAGAGATTCTTTTATTTACTATCGGTACTCCATACTTCTTTTCTATATCATTTCCTGTTTTAACTAAGTCATTTGCTAATGTTGTTATTTTCTTATATATATTTTGACATAAAATCTCAAGATTATGGTCCATACAATCTAATAGGCTAATTCCCATCGTTATCGTTCTAACATCAAGATTTTCCTGTTCAATCATTTTATTGGTTTCTGCAACTTCAAATAAATTAATCATATATTTACCCCTATATCCTATGCATTTTATTAAAAATATCTTCATGTTGTAATCTGATGTTTACACCAATATGATTTCCTAAAGCATCTATTTCTTCACTAAGATCAACAAATTCCTTTTCAATAGCACTGATATCAACGACCATCATCATATTAAAAAAACCTTGAATAATTGTTTGTGATATATCCAAAATATTGACATTATTCTTTGCTAAAAAGCTACAAACTTCTGCAATGATCCCCACTTGGTCTTTTCCAACGACCGTAATAATAGCCTTTTTCATATACTTACCTACCTCCTATTTTTGATATTATAGCATAGGTAAACCAATAACTACAAATTAATTAAAAAACAAGAATAGTTACTTCTTTCTTTTGTTAAAATAAATACTATCTATTTACTTTAAAAATTATCTTTATGCCTCTTATATAAATCTAATAGATAGTCAACAATTTCTTGAGGTTCTTCTTTCATATCTTGACTAATCCAATATTCAATGACTCCTTTACAGCCTCTTGAAAAGAAATAAAACAGCTTTTCTTGGTCTTTGCTAAATACTTTATTCCCCTTTACCTGATATCTCTCTTTCGTTAATTGCAAACTAATATCCATCATTTTCGATATGAAAGCTTGGTTTCCATTCTCTGAAAACATAATCGAATAATACGTCATATTTTCTTTCAGATGTTTCATAATAAAGAGCATTCTTTCTTCAAAATTACGACTATTAATACTATTAACAATCTTTGTAAATTCATTTATAATTTCTGTTTCTAATTGCTCAAGAATATCATAGGGATCTCGATAATAACGATAGAAGGTACTTCGATTAATTTCGGCTAATTCACAAATCTTTTTAACTGTAATTCTATGAATCGGTGTTGTTTTCAATAACTTTAAAAAGTAACGCCGAATCGTATCCTTTGTATATCGAACTCTTGCATCTGACATTTTCTTCACCTTCCTTTGCAACACTTTGATTTATTCTGTTGTTTATCTAACATTTTTAACAACATTGATGATTGAAATAACACAATACTTATAGGATTATTATACTAGAAATAATGATAAGGAGAATAAAAAATGAAAAATAAATTAAAAAGATTTCCAGATAATTTTTTATGGGGTGCTTCTACCTCAGCATTTCAAGTAGAAGGTGCTTATAAAGAAGATGGTAAAGGACTATCCGTTGTTGATGTACGAAGTTTTATGAATTCAAATAAACAAGCTGATACAAAAATAGCCATGGATCATTATCATCGTTATAAAGAAGATATTGCATTGATGAAAGAACTAGGATTACAAACATATCGTTTTTCAATATCTTGGCCACGAATTTTTCCTAATGGTAATGATACTCTACCAAACAAAAAAGGAATTGCATTCTATCATGATTTAATCAATGAACTAATAAAAAATAATATCGAACCAATTGTTACATTACATCATTATGATTTCCCTCAAGAATTAATCAATCAATATGGTGGATGGTTATCAAGAAAAAGTATTGATGATTTTATTAGATTTGTTGAAGTCTGTTTTAAAGAATACGGTGATAGAGTTACGTATTGGACAACAATTAACGAACAAAATATCGTTGCTATTTCTTCAACTATGCTAGGTATCACTGATGATGATCCACAAATAATTGCCAAAAAAAAGCATCAAATGAATCACCATATGTTTTTAGCACATGCAAAAGCAGTCAACTTGTGCCATCAAATGCTACCATACGCTAAAATAGCACCAGTTATTTCAACACAGACAATTTATCCAGCAACTCCAAAATCAGAAGATGTATTAGCTGCTAAAAATACAGAAGATTTTATGTGTTATTATATGTTTGATGTCTATTGCCGTGGAAAATATCCAACATACTACTTAAATTATTTAATAGAACATGATTGGATGTTTGAAACACTACCAGAAGATCAAGAGTTATTATTATCAGCAAAACCAGATTTTATTGCTATTAATTGGTATTGTACTTGGGTTGCGAAAGAAAACGATCAAGAGACAGAAAAATTGATGCAACAAATGCTTATAGAGAAACCTGAATTAATGGAGATATTAAAAGAATACGCAGGAAGACCAAGTATGTCACAATTTATTGATCATCCATATGCAAAGGCTAATCAATGGGGTTGGAACGTTGATCCTATAGGTCTACGAATTGTTTTAAGAGAGATATATAATCGTTATCAATTACCAATTATGATTACTGAAAATGGCTTAGGTTTTCATGATGAATTGGTCGATAATCGTATTCATGATGACTATCGTATTGATTATGTAAGCCAACATTTAGAACAAATAGCCTTAGCAATTAAAGAAGGTATAGAGGTATTCTCTTATCATTTATGGTCTTTTATAGATGTATTAAGTTCTAGCGATGGGATTAATAAACGCTATGGATTAGTTTATGTTAATAGAGAAGATTTTGATTTAAAGGATTTAAAAAGAATTCCTAAAGATAGCTTTTATTGGTATCAAAAAGTAATTGAAACAAATGGAGAATACTTATAAAGCTTGTTTTTAAAGGTTAGTGATGGATTCACTGTCTTACTTAAGAAAGGGAATCCTTTGCTCTTAATCATAAGATTTCAGATGTTTTCACTATTCAAGTAGTTTGAAATATAAAAAGAACCATACAATAACTACACTAATTACTTTGATAGTATCTTTCTTAGTTGGTTCTTTTTTTCATCCAAAAATAATTATTTTTTAATTAAATCTAATTTTACGATAACGTAATACACTAATAATAGCCAATACTGTTAAAATAAGTCCTGAATAGGCAATTAAATTTCCTATAGCTTCCCCATATCGATAAATATTAATCGATAAGTCTCCTGCTAACTTAAATATATGATGTTTTGAATGGATTACTCTTGCGATATATCCTTGATAAACTACTATAATTGTTGATAGAATCAACAATGCTTTTTCTTGATGTTCGTAGACAATCATAATTCCCCCTAATAATAATGCAAAAGCAATATAGTAATAAAAAACCATATATGTCATTGGAGAATTTATCATTTGAACATAATCATAACAAAATGTAAAAAGGATGATGCAAACATAAGCAATTGGTAAAGCAATCGATAACTTTAAACAAAGGAAGCATATTGATAATAACTTTGACTCTCTAAAATTCTTTCTATCTTTCCACATAATCAGATTACTTACCACTAGACAAACAATATCTGCGATCAAAAATCCTGTAGTTAATGTACTCACTAGTTATCTCCTCATTTCTATATAGTAATACTTTTCTTCAAATAATGATACTATTAATGATACTATAATATAACAATTAGTTTCTAAATGTCAAGAAACGTTTTTTTCTTACTATACGAATGCAAAGAATAATATTTGCAGATAGCAATTGCCAAAATAAAAATGATAAGAAAAATAAAACAATATTATTCTTTATGGTATGATACTAATAGTATATCTAAACAAATGATAAGGAGATTATAAAATGATAGAGTTTAAATTTGATACACAATTATTAATCGCAGGAGAGAATTTGTCAGAAGATGAAATTAATAACTATATTACAGATAATTTTGAAGGAGATTGCTTATTAGCAGTTGGTGATGATGAATTAATAAAAATCCATTTCCATACAAATACACCT
>Ga0153938_1000554_pt1 | contig 15323 bp, 15 predicted proteins | sample TSNY022MetaG_FD_104740 | JGI IMG/M metagenome (GOLD analysis project Ga0153938, IMG submission 104740) | Attine ant fungus gardens microbial communities from New Jersey, USA - TSNJ022 MetaG | ecosystem: Host-associated > Fungi > Mycelium > Unclassified | place: USA:New Jersey: Brendan T. Byrne... | reverse complement strand
TTTGTTTTAATAAATAACCAGCATTGATAGATCCTGAATTAAATTCAGGATGACGGTATTATTTGAGATACCGGACTGTGCAGTTTGTAAGGAGTTAAAACTCCGACAAACAGTCACTTCCGCAATGACATGGTTGTTTTGCGTGCGGCGAATGTACAAACATAATGTTTGGTTTTAAATTATAACAGCGCCTTGTCGGAAGATTTTTATTTCATCTTCAAAAATACCGGCTACTGTTGATTCAAGACCTTTCGCAGTATATCCGAAATCCTCGATTATCAAATCCGCTAAATCCTTCATGTTTTCATAAGCCTGCTCGTAAGTTTTCGCAGAAGGCTGATGAGAAAGATTTGCGCTTGTTGTGGCAAGAACATTCCCCGGTGTTATTTCGCAAATAGCTTTGAAAACCTCATTGTCGGGAACGCGTATTCCCACTGTATCCATGCCTGATGTTATATAATCCGGAGTGTGTTTGCTTTTTTTCAAAACAAGTGTCAATGCACCGGGGAAGTGTTTTTTTATTAATAAATGCCCTGTTTTTGGAATTTCTTCAACGTAATGTAAAAGCGGATAAACCTCGTTAGACATTAAAATAAGCGGCTTTTGAGCTTCTCTTTTTTTTATCTCATAGATTTTTTTAACGGCTTTTTCAGATGTCGGCAAACATCCCAAACCCCAGACCGTATCAGTAACATAGACTATTACACCGTCATTTTCCAGTACTTTTTTAATTTCTTCTTTATTTTTTAACATTTATCTTTTCCATTAATCTGTTTGTTAATTCCATTGCATATTCCATTCTAAATACTAAATTTAAGCCGCCGTATGTTATTAAACAAATGATTCCTACAATAGAAACTTTTAGGATTTCAAAAGGAATTTTTGATAAGTGCAAATAATTATCTATTAATATAGCGCTTACATGGCAGCATATATAAGAAATTATGCCCGCAATAAACATTTTACCCAAATTTTTAAATAATTCCTTATATTTTAAATTTATTTTATTTGAAATTAAAATTCCCAATATACAAGCATTAAATAAGGTTACAAGAGATGTTGATAATGTGATTCCGCCGATACCCATTTGCAGTTTCAATACAAAAAATACGTTTAAAAAATATTTTAGTACTATTGATGAAAACGCAATAATAAAAGGAGTTTTTGAGTCATTAAACGAATAATAAACTCTCGTAATCGAATCTCTGAACACGTAAGGAATTATTGAAACAGACAAGAACCATAACGCTTCGGTAACCATCATAGTCGCTTCACTGCCGAAAGCTCCTCTCTCAAAAACAAGACTTACCGCGTCATGTCCCACCACAAAAATTCCAATTATAATCGGGATTGCGGCAAAGAATAATACCCCGACGCCTTTGTTAAAGTATGTTTTTACACTTTCAAAATCCTGATTTGCCACTAATCTGGAGAAAATAGGAAATAACGGCACTAAAAATGCTGTTACCAGTATTCCTACAGGGAACTGGAATATTCTGTTTGCATATCCGATTGCGGTCCACGCGCCGTCCCTTATTGCAGAAGCAAAAAACATATCGACATATATATGAAGCTGTCCCACAGTGGAACTTAAAACAGCAGGGAATAACAATTCGCAAATATTTTTGAATTCATGGTTATGTGTGAAATTAAAATTAAAATTCGGTCTAAATCTAAACCCGAGCTGTCTTATTCTCGGATATTGAAGCAAAAACTGGCAGCCCGCACCGATTGTTGTTGCCCACGCAAGAACTACACCCGTATTATCGCCTTTTATTGAAATAATCATTGCGATAATTACCAGACTCATCACTATCGGAGATAAATTTGGCAGCATAAAGTATCGGTATGTAATCAGAATCCCGTAATAAATCCCTACAATCCCGCCGATTATAAATATCGGCGACATTATTTGCAAATGCTGTGATGCGAGCGAAATTAACTCCGGACTGCCTTCTGAAATAATTAATTTCATTATCTGGTCTGAAAAAATAAAAAATAAAGCTCCGACCACTGTGAAAAATAAAATCGTACCGGTTAAAAATGTATTATACAATTTATTTACAAATTCGGACGGTTTTTCGTTAAGATTCGGGATTATTTTAGAAAATACCGCGACAGTTGCGCTGTGAAACGGTCCTCCGACTCCGCCAAGAAGAATCAAAGCAAGCGAAGGTATTTGATATGCGTAAAAATAAGCATCGGAAACCATTGATGCGCCGTAATAATTCGCTATAACAACATCTCTCACAAACCCTATAAGTTTGCTGAAGATAGTTACCATAGCAATCAGCCATGCCGCTTTTAAGACGCTTGTTGATTTATCATTACCAGATACTGTTGTTGTCATCCTTTACCAATTCCACGTATAATCTTAACGCTTTTTTACTTCCTTCATCCGTCGGGTAGATAAACATTATTGTGTTCCTACCGCTTTTAATATACTGCGAAATATCAATTTTTGCTATTCTTTTACCTGAAAGAAATCCTGTCGGCAAATCAAAGCAATATTCTTTTCCGTTAATATTCGCTATTAATTTTGATGCCTGATATTTATTATCTACAATTATACTCACATTTTTGTCTTTTGTATAGAAACTCTGTTGAACTGCGCTCTGTGTAACATCGGATGATATAATAACCGGTTTTGTTGCAAGAGAAACACCTGTATAATAGTGTTTTAAAATTTTATCATAGGTTAAATTCAATTCAGAACCCATAAACCCTGCTCCGTATTGGCTCATTCCCACGCCATGCCCGTATCCGCCGCCATAAGCTTTTATACTTATTAAATTACCCTTGTCGTCTTTTATATTCTCAAAAACAACATTCGCGCTTGGCAAAGCCGTTCCGTTTTTTGTAATCAGTCTTCTTATAACTAATTCTTTATAAACTTTATAAGTTTGATTTTTGGTTATAATTTCGAGTTCAATAATCTTTCCTGATTCGCCGCGTTTTATAACTTTAATTTCTTCAATATCGCTTAACTTTTGTCCGCTATTAAATGCAGGTTTTACAAAACCTGTTGCAGATTGAGCAGGCAGTGTTTTTTCCAATGCATCTTTTAATTCCTTAGCCGTCCAATCTCTCTCCCATCTGAAATACGGCGAACGTATATCATAAGAATCCGGTTTTGATTTGTAAAACTCACTTGCGGCTTCATCCGTGTTTAAAGGTGTCCGGCTCAAAATATCCGGTTTTGCAACCAAATAAGGTTTATGCTCGGAAGGAAATTTTTTAGACACAGGATCTGAAAAAACATTCGCAAAACTTTCAGTGTAACCGCCTGCCGTTGAACTGTATTGCGCAAGGATTAAATTCCAGTCATAGAGCGCGACAACTCCTTCTGTTTGTTCGACTGCCTGATCGGATAGAGTTTTTTCTGTATTTGCTCCGAAATATACCTGACTTGCAACGGAATCCACAACATCATAGTTAGGAGAAGCTTTTGTTCTCGGTGATAATACATAATTTCTTGCAGCAACACTTTGAGCTTTTAAAGCTTCCAAACCAAACTTAACAGGCATTTCATTCGGAACAACACCTCGTAAATATTCTTCAACTTCTATTACGTTTACAATATTAAATGCACCGTTGACTCTTACTATTTCAAAAGAACCTCTGTATAAAGCAGGCTTACCCGCTCTTGTCAGTCCATGCACGCCCAACAACCCGTCAGGACATTGAAGCTCAAGTTTACCGTTAATCTGTGAAGGCATTTCATGCTCGCTCGGATATAAGATAATCTGTCCGTCGGTGATTTTTATTTTAACAACTTTATTATCAGGATAACGTCCTAACAGCGCTCCGTCTTCGTATATAAAAAGGTCGCCTGTTCCGTAAACTGAAATTTCTGTATAAGTATAATTTTTAAAAGCACTATCGCTGATACCTACTCTTATAAATTCTGATTTCGGAGCATTTCTGAGCTGCTCAATATGAGTCGTATTTGCTATTTGAAGTGTGTTTTCCGGAATAGAATATATAAACCCCGCATTTGCGTGAGAAAAACTGCCTGTTGCCAATGCGATTAACAATATCAGACAATATATTTTCCACGATTTTATTTTAATTCCCACGTTGTTCCTTCTTTTGAGTCTTTCAAAATTATACCTGCTTCATCAAATGCAATTCTGATTTTATCGGCAAGAGCCCAGTTTTTTTCATCTCTTGATTTTTTTCTGTATGTAATTATTTCATCTATTGAGTTAAAACTTTCGCCTAATTTTTCACCGATAGTTTTAATTTTATCATTTAATTCGTCTTGTGACAAAGTCGGCTTTTCAAAAGTAAAACCAAGAACTGACGCGAGTTTAAATAAAATTGTGAAAGCACCTTTTTCGTCTTTATTTGCTTTATTTGCAAGGTCAAAAAGAACCGCAAGAGCCTTTGATGTGTTTAAATCATCATCCATTGCTTCCACAAATTGTTTATATTCATCTGATGTTGTAATATCTAATGTTTCATCAATTTCTGTTTGTTTTGCATTTAACATACGCTTAACCCCCGCCGCCGCAGACGCTAAAGCTTCATCGGAAAATTCCACAGGCATTCTGTAATGATTGGTTAAAATAAAAAATCTTATAGTATTAGCATCATAATTTTTAAGCAAATTATCTATAGTTAAAAAATTACCCAGCGATTTAGACATTTTTTCTTTGTTTATCGTTACAAAACCGTTATGAAGCCAATAATTTACAAATTGATTTCCGTTTGCCGCTTCTGATTGCGCAATCTCGTTTTCATGGTGAGGGAAAATTAAATCGGCTCCGCCCGCATGAATATCTATTCTGTTGCCTAAATATTTTCTGCTCATTGCGGAACATTCAATGTGCCAGCCCGGACGTCCTTTACCCCAAGGGCTGTTATATCCATGTTTTTCATCTTTTTTCCACAATGCAAAATCAAGCGGATTTTCTTTTATGTCGCCGGTTTCAACCCTTGCCCCGCTTTCCAATGCATCTATATGTTGTTTTGAAAGTTTTCCGTAATCCGGGAATTTTTTTACTCTGAAATATACATCCCCGTTAACTTCATACGCAAAACCTTTATTAATCAATTCTTTTGTTATGGCAATCATTTCTCCTATTGTTTTTGTTGCAAAAGGTTCCATATCGGGTCTAAGAACATTTAAGGCTTTCATACTATCGTTAAAAACTCCATACCAGTATTGAGAAACTTCCTCAGGGGTTTTATTTTCTTCATCAGCTTTTTTCAATATTTTGTCGTCGACATCAGTGACATTTCGGACATAAGTTACATCGTAATCTTTAAATTTCAAATATCTGTATAGCACATCCCAGGTTATATAGCATCTTGCATGTCCAAGGTGAGCATAATCATAGACAGTTGGTCCGCAAACATACATACTGACTTTATTTTCCTTAATTGGAATAAACTCTTCTGTTTTATTAGTATATGAATTATATAATTTCATCAAAAAATCCCTCTTTCTTACTTAATTTTATCATGAAAAGAGGGATTTTTTAATATACTTATAAACTATTTGTGAATAGCGTTTTTAGGGAATTTTGCCTTCATATCGTCGACAGACATTTCAGCGCCTGCAGCAAGATCTTTAGCTCCTACAGTAACATAATAATTTCCTTCTTTATCTTTCGGACATTTATACAGGTCTAAGTTGCCTCCGCCTGTGCCGTCCCAGTTATGTTTTAATGTTCCGTCTGCAAGATTAAACATACTTTTTGCATCACCTAAAGTTATCGCTTTATCAAAATATATTTTGCACATATCTTCGCCGCCTAAGATTTTTGAAACAAATCCTGCTTCGCGATATTCAATTTCACCACTTTTTAATTTTTCGTCAATATTTTTATTTGCTTCAGCAACTTTATTTCGTTTCCACTGTTCTTCAAAAGGTATATTTTCTTTTTTTTGTGTGGTCTGCTTTTTTTCAGTACTTGTTGTTTTACTCACTCCGGCTGTAGAGTTACTCGAATTAACTTTACCATTTTGGTTAATACCGCTCATAAAAAATCTCCTTGTTTTTAAACTTCACTCCTATATAAAGAAAATTATACAGACAAACAATCAAAAAAACGAAAAAACTTTACAAACTTAATATTGGGCTTTGCCCGATTTAAGTCGTTCACTCGGGAAATTGAAAACAAGTTTCATTTCCTTTCGCTCGCTCGTTATAATAAAGAAAAAATTTTATTTACAGGTTCTACGAGTGTTTCAATCGGGCAAATTTCATCTAATTCCAGTGTTATTGTCGGAATATTTCTCTCCACTCCGCAATATGTGCCGAAACTTCCGGGCGTCGGGTATCCAATATTTTCTTCTACGGGGTAATTTATTATTTTAGATATTTTTTTACTTATTTCTCTTGCATTCCCGTCGTAATTTACAACTTTAAAAGGCGCATGCAGAGTCAAAATCAATTGAGGTTTATACTCTTCTATTACATCGATTAGAAATTGCGTTTCAATCTCGGAAGCAGATATTTCACCGCCAAAGAATTCATTTTTTTTGCCATTCAAACTTGTCAATGCCGGATTTTCATTAAAACTGTCAAGAGTTCTTTCTGTAAGTTCCCAGTTTTCTGTCGGGAAATTCCTGTTCAAATCAACACCGTTTGCATTAGTTCTTGTGTTTTTTGCCAATCCGTCGGGATTAAGACAAGGAATAAACAATAACGGGCTTTTGGGATTATTTTTAATATAATTCTCAATCAAAAATTTTCCCTGAGGCTCGTCCCCATGGAAAACACCTATTACCAGCGTTTTTTTGTGATTGGCATTCCCCAGTAATAAGATTTCATTATTCTCTTTTGTAATTGTTTTCTTTAAAATTTCCATTATTGAAATAGTGCGTTTATAAATTCTTCTGCGTTGAAAGATTTTAAATCTTCCATTTTTTCACCGACGCCGATGAGTTTTACCGGTAATTTCATTTCTTTAGCCACTGCCAAAACTATAGCACCTTTTGCCGAGCCGTCAAGTTTTGTGAGCGCAACCGATGTTAAATTAACCGCTTCTTGAAAAACTTTTGCCTGCTGTAAACCGTTTTGACCGGTATTTGCGTCTAATACCAGAATACTTTCTCTTAATGCTTCGGGTGCGTTTTTGTCAATTACGGTTTTTATTTTTGACAATTCTTCCATTAGATTATACTTATTCTGTAAACGTCCCGCCGTATCAACAAGAATCACATCAAAATTTTCTTTTTTAGCTTTTTGAATTGCTTCGTATACAACAGAGGCAGGATCCGCCTTGTCTCGTCGTACAATTTCTGCGCCTGCGCGTTTTGACCAGATATCAAGCTGTTCTTCCGCTGCGGCGCGGAATGTATCGCCTGCTGCGATTAAAACTTTTTCCCCTTCGTTTTTAAATTTATACGCAAGTTTTCCGATAAGCGTAGTCTTACCCACACCGTTTACGCCTGCTATGAAGTAAATATTTAAAGCGTCATTGTCATATTTTAAGGTATTATCGCCTGCAGCTTTTAAAGTTTTGTAAAACTCATCCCTTAAATATTCTTTAACCGCAGAGGGTTTTATTTTTTCCTGATTTCTTAACTTATCAACAAGCTCTGTGGCATAATTAACGCCTAAATCAGCGCTTATCAATAAATCTTCCATATCATCAAGAACAAAATCCGAAAATTCTTCTTCTGCCTCAACAGTATTAACGACATTTCCGACAAGCGCCTGCGCCGTGTTAGAAACCGTTTCTTTTAAATTACTGAATTTGTCTGAAAAAAATTTGAACATTTTTACTCCCATTTGTCCGGTTTCGCTTATGGTGATATCAGTCTTTATGATAAACCGTAATCAACTATAACTTTTGCTAAAATCCCGTTAATAAATGCCGAACTGTCGTCTGTAGAGTATTTTTTAGCAAGTTCTAAAGCTTCGTCAACCACAACTTTCATCGGAGCGTCTTTCACATATAACAATTCTACTATAGCTATACGTAAAATGTCTCTATCCATCTTAACTAATCTTTCAAGGTTCCAATTTTTAGCGTATTTTTGGATAAGTTCGTCGACCTCTTTATGATTTTTTTGAAAAAACTCTGCAATTGCAATCGCATAATCTTTTACTTCATTTTGTGTATCCAGTGTCGCAAATTCTGCAATTTCGAGCGCTAAAAGTGCTTTTTCGGCAATATCAATCATTTCTTCAATTCTACCGGACATATCTGACGTCATCGGAACCGGAACAGGTAAATTAGACACTCCCATTGGTCTTGCAAGGTTAATTTCGTGATCAGCTTCATAAGTATCTATATAATCTTTCATTTCCAATAATGCGCCGACGGTAATTTTAAGTTCATCACTTGCGCTGCTTGTTAATATACGTACTGATTTTAATATTATATCTTCTAAATCATCTTTTGAATAGTTAATAATCTTCTTATCAAATTGTGAAAACAAAATAAACGCTAATTCTCTTGCTGCTCTGCGGGCTTGCATATATATTCCTCTTTTCGGTTGTCAATAGTATTTACAAGGACAATGTAGCATGAAAGAATTTTATCTACAAGCATTTAATTGAAGATTTTTGATTTGAGGTTTAGTAATTTAAAGAAAATAATATTAGAACATTCTATTATATTTTTGTCAGGATTAGGCTTTTTTTCTTCAATCAGAAATATATGACGGGCCACGTCCATTATGTATTCGTATTGTTCTTCAAGAGTTTTTTCTTTTTCCATGATTTCTCCTTACATTTAATATTAATATTCATATTATCGATATTATATATAATATTAAAAATATATTATTTGGTCAATACCTATTAAATGTAATATCATTTTAATTATGTTGGACATACATAAAGAATTAAAAATTTTAGTTGTTAAATGTGGTACGTCAATGACCAAAACTCTAAACAAGATGAGAGAAAAAGGTTATAATATCCCTGTACAAAGCAATTTTTCTGCAAAATTAACAAATGAAACAGTTAAATTTAAAGAAATTCAAGAATTTATAGATTATTTAGGATATGAATTGGTTATAAAAGAGAAGTAACAGCCAAACAGACATGTATACTGTCATTCTTAACCAACCATGTCATGCTGAATTTATTTCAGAATCTCTTTATTTTTAGCTGGATTGCTTCGCTTTGCTCGCAATGACATGCAAAAAAGGAAGTTTCAGAAACGTAGTTTCTGATGACTCGTTTCATTCGGTCGCGTGTTTTTCTTTTTTGGTTCGTTTTTTCTTTTTTCGTCGCAATAAAAAAGAAAAAATGAACGTTACAAAAAAATATTAGAACATAACGACTGTAAGATCCTGAAACAAGTTCAGGATGACATGGTTAGAGTTGAGGATGACAGAGGGAGGTCAGGATAACAGAATCAAAACTTTGGTTTGGTGGACTTTTGGCGAAAAAATAGTATAATAATCATAATATGGCTGATTATAATCTAGGATATTTAATATCAAAATTCGTAAACTACCGTTCGCTTAGTGCAAACAAGGTAAATACAAATACGTCTCAACCTGCTTCCGGCCAATCGTTTTCCACTTCACAAAATATATCCGCAACGGCTAGAAGCGCTTCTTCCCCGGTGAGTCCTCAAATGGGTTCTATGGAGGGCATAGACCGTTCTTTATATGTAAAAGATATGATGAATTTACCTAAAAATATCAATGAGCTTGTTTACATAATCCAAAGAAATATCTCGATGGCGCAGTTTCAGCAGCAATTCGGGCAATCACTTTTACAAAAAAATGCTTTGTCGCAAACACAAGCTCAAATCCTGGCACAACTTCAAGGTTTATCAGTCAGTGAAGCGCAAAATATTTTAATGAACGGCAATAAAGCTATGTTGAGCCAATTACAAGCGACCATTAAAAATTTGCCGATTTCTGCAAACGGGCTTATTAGTTTAAACGACATATCAGCTTTGATTCAAGCTAACGGAAAAGACGCGGTTGCAAAACTGATTGCTTCCATGGCAAACGCAGCAAAATCAGGGATTACAGACTTGTCGCAGCTTAAAGATACGGCAAGAATAATAAATGCAAGTATTGCGGCAGCCTCACAAAACGATTCGGCGCAGACAATGAAAATGCTTTTATTATTATATCTGCCATGGCTGCCTTTGCAAGAAGGCGTCGGTTTTGATCTTGATATTGAAACAGGGGAGGATGAAAGCAGCAGCAGTATTCTGGTAATTACAATTACGACGATTAACTTCGGAAACGTTGTAGCGACATTGATTTTAGAAAGCCCGAATTCTGTGCATGTCAATATCGCGTGTTCTGAGAAATTCCCGAAAGAAGAATTAAATTTGCGTATTAACGGCGACGAAAAACATTACTCCATGCAGTCAAATATTTCTTTTGAAACAAAAGAAATTAAGAATTCAGAGCAGGAAAAACCGCACGCAAAGGTTAATATGTCAAATACAAACGAAATTAACCCGTTTATGCTGTTAATGGCGCATACAATTATTCGCCATACAATTGAAATTGACAAAAACGCTTCTATGAGCGTGGTTTCTCATACGGATGTTATCCTGTAATCAGTTTTGTTTTTGCTATTCAAAAATCATATTAAAAAAACTTTTTTTTATTTGTATTCTATGTTAGTATTAAGCTAACAAGGAGGTCGTTATGAGATTTTTACATGTGATGATAAGAGTTAAAGATATTGATAAGTCGTTAAAATTTTATACTGAATTATTGAATATGAATTTAACTGATAAAGTAAGATTAGCTGATTCAACTTTGTATTACTTGAGCGATGAAGACGGACAGACTCAAATTGAATTAACTCATAATGATGAAAGCCCTGCAAAAGATTATTCTTTAGGTAACGGTTTCGGACATTTTGCGTTTAAGGCGGATTCAATGGATGAATTCAGCGAGAAAATGAAGGCTATGGGTTATGAGTATTTATATGAACCGTTTTATATGCCGGAAGTTAATATGAAAATTGCATTCTTAAAAGATCCGGACGGATATGAAATTGAAATAATGTCGAATGATTAAACAGATAATTCGTTTATTTTTTTGCTTATCTCACTCATAAGATTTATATCGTCTGTTTTTCCTGCAAATGCTTGCGCCTTTTGTAAAAGACCTTTTGCTTTTGCCGAATTGTTATAATCAAGCATAATTTCAGCTGCGCTTATGTAGTTTTGCGCAACTTTTGAAGGTGAATCTGCGTCTGTATAATATTTTACAGCGCTTGAGTAAGACTTTAATGCTTCTTGCGGTTCGCCGAATTTTTCATACGCATTTGCCAAGCCTGATGACACATAACCTTTGATTTTAGGATTGTCAGTCTGTTCCGCGAGGTCATTTGCCGTCAAATAATAATCCATCGGGTCTTCAAACATATCGGTGTAAATGTTTCCTATTTTGACCAATGAGGTTGATTGGGCAACAAGATTTTCCGCTTCACCGCCGAATGAGATTGAATTGAAATAGTGATCTAATGCCGGAGTAATATAGTTTACATCGTCATAAATTTGCGCCATTGAGAAATGCGCCTTTGTTTTAACGTTCGAATCTTTTGTTGTTTGAATTGAATTGTTATAACTGGTTAAAGCTTGAGGTATATAGTCATAATCATCATAGATTTTTCCCACTTCAAAATAAATTTTAGATTGGGTTTCTATATCTCCGATTTCTTCTGCACGCGCAAGCGCGCTTTGAAATGCGACAATAGCTTCTTTTGGTTTATCTGCATATGCTAATTTTTTTGCATTAATAAATGCTGACTTCAATTCTTTATCTTGGGGTACTAAAGAATTTGTTTGCATTGTTTCTGCGGATTGTTCTGTTGGTATAGCTGTTTGGGCAGCAGATTGTTCTGTTTTTGGGGTTGTAGAACCTTCCGGGAATTTTACCAAAAATTGAGTGTTTATATCGCCTTCATTGTACTTGAAATCTATTTGCTGCAAGAAAAGAGCATCAACCCAATTTTCTACCACCTTGGAAGTTTTATTTAAAGTTTCTGAAATAAAATTATCCAGTATAGAAGCGGCATTTTTAAGATTTGATTTAACTAAACGGACATTGGGGTCAGCTTTTTGAACCTGAGATTCAATTAAAGAAAGATATCCGGAAACTTCTTCATTTAATTCGGCAGGTGTGCCTATTGCGACGGCTGTATTTTTAAAATCTTTTAAAACTTGAGCGATATTAATATTAGAACTTCTTGACGGAGAATTTGTTGAATCTGTCGTGACAGATTTATTGTAACTGCTGTTTGCCTGATTTTGGATTTGGGCGCGTGTTTCCTGCCAGCTTTTTTCAGGAGCGGCAATACCGCTCTGAGGCTGGTATCCGGAGGTATATGCTGCGGTTTTATTTTGTTCTGTATATTGAAGACCTTTGCTTTTGGCATTCTGGTCTGTTTGTTCTTCACGCTGGGTCTGGGCAGCGGAAGATTCTTCGTCTTGTTTTTGTTTTACGAAATTTCTGCCGTCCTTCATTACGTATGGACGTTGATACACATTATTAAGATTCAACCCCATTTTTTGATTTTTTACCTCATTTGTTTTTACTGCCCAAGTACTACTAAGTACTTATAATATACTACTTTTTACTTTTTTTGGGTTCATCTTTTTAGATGATATCCCTATGTTTTATTTAAGGCTAAAGCCCGTAAAGTCAAAACATGATAAAATATTAATATGAAGAAATTAATACTGAGGACATCGGATAATACAAGAATTGCCGTTAATCATTTAAAAACCGGTCATAACTCTGTCATAATCATAGCTCCGGGCTGGTTTATGACAAAAGACTGCCGTGAATTTTTAAAAATTTCAGAAGAATTCTCTAAATGTTTTGATGTTATCGCTATGGATTTTCGCGGACATGGAAAAAGTTCCGGTTTTTACACTTTTACTGCAAAAGAAACTCTTGATTTAAAAACGGTTGTAAATTATGCAAAAAAACAATATGAAAAAATATATTTAGCAGGATTTTCTCTGGGCGGCTCTTTATGCTTAATTCATTCGGCAATTGAACAGGACGTGAATAAAGTTATTGTTGTTTCCGCTCCGCGCAGTTTTAAAGAAATTGAAAATCGTATGTGGAAAAAAGAAGCCTGGCTTCCTACGTTGAAAAAGTTTGAATTATCACGCTGGTGCTCAATTCGCCCATCTTTAATTCCTGAAGAAAAAATAAAACCGATTGATATTATAGAAAAAATACAAACTCCTACTTTATTCATTGCAGGAGAAAAAGACCCCACCGTATACCCCTGGCATACCGAAAGTTTATATAAAAAAGCAACCTGTCCGAAACAATATGAGTTGTTTGAAAACTGTTATCATGCGGAAGATTTATTTTTGCAAAATCAGGAAAGATTTATAAGTACCTGCTCGCAGTTTTTGCAATCAAATTTCAACTGATATTTCTTACCTTTTTCGTCTATAAGGAATAATTTTTTATCGGATTTGCACATATTAAAGGCAAATTTCAAACAATGCTTAGATCGCATTAATTCTTTTTTAGATGGATTATTTGTGGATTCAAAAGATTTTTCTAATATTTCGCAGCCGCATTTTTCATAAAAATCCAGAGCTTTGGTATTGTGTATATTTGAGCTGTAGTCAAGTGATTTTTGAGGGAATTGAACATATTTCAAAGGTATTTGGGTTTCTCTTTTATAATTTTTTAATCGCTCATTCATAAGCAATTCTAATATTTCACGGCGCAGTTCATTTATCTTTGCAACGGACATAAACGGCAGTTCCTGATTTATTTTTATATGCTCGACATAAAAATCGCTTTCGCCTGTTTTTTTAATCTGATTAATAAAAGTTTCCTTAATTTTTTCGGGATTTTGCGGAACTTCGTTTGAGTCAATTTTTACAAAAACCGAATTTTTATCTTCGTCAACGGCAATTAAATTTCCCCCTTTTATTTCAAAATCAACTCTTATTTGACGTTTTGTGCGGGAGTTTTTTAATTGTTTTTCAAATTCATAATCGGAATTTCTGAAAATTACAGTGCCGATTTTAATTTCAGGCATTTTATTCGGATAGATTTTCCTACCCTCGGTTTTATTTACTAAAAAACCATGTAATTCATCATTTATAAAGTAACAAAGACCATCTTGAGGATTTATTTTAACAGATGAATCCATTTCAAAATAATTTTTGCCTGTTTTAGTTATTTTGCCGATTTTTTCGCCGATTGATTTTGGGGTTGAGAAATTAAAACATTGTTTTCTGCCTTCTAAAAAATAATCCGTAAACCCTCTGTTAAAGGTCTTATTTAAGTCAGGTTTAAAATCAGATAAAACTTTGCCGGAAGAGGTTTTTTGAGCGAATTTATCAATTTCATGTCTGTAAAAAGATACAGTATTTTTCACATAGTTTTCATCTTTAAGTCTGCCTTCTATTTTGAAAGACTTCACACCTGCTTTAATCAGTTTTTCTATATGTTTTGAAGCATTGAAGTCTTTTAAGTTCAACAGATGTTTATCTTTTGCGATAATTTTTCCCGTTTCATCAACGAGAGTGTATTTTTTACGACAAGGCTGAGCGCATTCGCCTCTGTTTGCAGAACGCCCGCCAATGGCATAACTTAAATAGCATTGACCGCTGTATGAAACACAAAGCGCGCCATGGATAAAAGTTTCGATTTCAATATTTGTGCTGCTCATAATCTCATTAATTTGGTCTAAAGATAATTCACGTGCGAGGATTACTCTTGAGACGCCGATATCTTCGAAGAACTTAATTTTTTCCGTTAACCTGTTATCGCATTGTGTGCTCATATGAATAGTAATAGGCGGAAGCGTGCCGTTTGCGGCGAGTTCGAGGATACCGAAATCCTGAATAATAATCGCGTCAACTCCGATTTTGTATAAATCTTTGATTAATTTTTCCGCTTGAATCAATTCATCATTAGTCAAAATTGTATTGATTGTTGCATAGACTTTCGCGTAGAATTTATGTGCGTAATCAACTAATTCTTTAATATCTTTCAAAGAATTAGGAACGTTTTTTCTTGCTCCGAATGCAGCCGCTCCGATATAAACGGCGTCCGCGCCGCAATTTATTGCGGCGATAGCTGTTTGTTTATCTTTTGCCGGTGCTAATAATTCCACTTTGTTCATAAAACAATTATATCATAGAGATTCTGAAACTATTTGAAGAAACAGAAGATTTTATAACGGTTTTAATGAATCTCTGTAAATTGCTTCGACAACTTCTCTGCCGTTTCCGCTCGGTCCTATATCAAGCAGACCGCTTAGAGAAGGCGTTTCATATACAAGTTCCGTTAATCTCGGTATATCCGCTTCACTAAAGCCTTCATCTTCAAGCTTGCATGTTACTCCTACAGAACATAACCATTCTTGCAATCCATGAGCGGCTTTT
>Ga0153938_1000552_pt1 | contig 15392 bp, 13 predicted proteins | sample TSNY022MetaG_FD_104740 | JGI IMG/M metagenome (GOLD analysis project Ga0153938, IMG submission 104740) | Attine ant fungus gardens microbial communities from New Jersey, USA - TSNJ022 MetaG | ecosystem: Host-associated > Fungi > Mycelium > Unclassified | place: USA:New Jersey: Brendan T. Byrne... | reverse complement strand
TACTTCTTTGAACAGTATATTGCTCAAATCTCTTTTATAGTTTGTCTCTAAATAATTTTTATAGTATTTCTGTAGAGAATTTGGAAGTATTAGCATCATTTCTCTAAACTTCTTGCACATTTTCGATTCATCTAGAATCACACCTTGCCTTTCCCTTTCATTCTCTATTGACTCTATAAGAAATTTTTCATGTGTTTCTATATATTCTGTACTGCCTTTGATAATACTTACGTAACATACATATCTTAATTCTGACAATACCTCTGAGTTAGTACACTCTAATAAAAATATGTCAGGACTATCTTTCATATACGCTTCTAACTCTTCTGATTTAACCCTATCTTCATCGTTTTCTGTTAAGCTTTTGAATACATATACTATGTCCGATTCATCATTGCTCTCTATCTCACATCCCATGAAAGATTTATCACCCACATTCACACCTCTTCTGTTCATGTCAGTTATCTTTTTTAATGTCATGTATTTAAAATATTCTTTGAGCAATATTTGCTTTTCTTCGCTAATCTCTTTAAGCATCTTGTAGTCAAATTCCTCATAAAACTTACTTACCATACAATCTCCGTAAGGATAAATTCTCATATCACGTACCTCTCTCACATATCAAAGAACTCAAGTAGGTCACCAATTTCTTGTTCGCTTAATGCTTTTTCCTCTTGTTGTTCTTCTACTTTTAATGCGCTTACTTTTGTATTCGCTTCTGAAATATTGTCATTATTTCTTACTACTACGCTTTCATCATTATTCTGATTAATTCTGACAGCCTCTTGTTGAACCACTTTAATTTCAGAAACTAAATCTCCATAAGATTCTATAATATACTCCAGTATTTCTTCTGCATGTTCCCTTATACCATTTAGCTTATCTTCTGTATATTTGTTACTTAATTTACTTTTATCCACAATGTTTAATGCATTTCTAAGCTCTTCTACCTGCTTTTCTACTAAGAATAAAGCCCTTAATGAAGTTTCACTCTTTTCATCTAGCCCTAACCTTTTTCCGGATAGGGCTAATATATAATTTTTTTCAGTTAGTCTCTCTATTTTTCTTAATGTGTCATTTATGCTGTCAAGTTTCGATTCTATACCAGAAAAGAATACTTTTCTATATTGAGCTGTGTTAACTTTTTCTTTACTTATGCCGTAATCATCAACAAGCTTAGGATTCTCCAAAGCGAATTTAAGTAAATTCGTTATGAACGTCCCCAATTTTCTTTGAGCTATCAACTCATTAACTTGTTGAATTAAATCTCTCTCTCTTTCTGCATTTAATACTAAGTAAGAGTTAATTTTTATTTTCTCGTCCACCTTTATTCTCCTAGCTTATTCAACTTATTTATTAATTCTAGCACTTTTTGCTTAAGTATCGCTACTGATTCAAAAGTTCTGTACTCCCCATACAACTTACTTTCTCTAATGATTATTACATATTCATTATTAGTTGTAATCTTTTTTGTAAAGTCGTCTATTACAGTTGTTTTAGCCATATTGAATACCCATATGCATTTAGTTACATTTACACTCAAAGATTTAACATTGCTCCACATTAACCTTATATCCATACTATTATGAAGCCCCACAACTATGCTCTTATGAGATATATCACTGAACATTTTTATTAATTTATCAGTTGTATCGTTACAGCACATTTGTCCCAAATCCACAATAATATTATCATACATATTTCCAAGTGTATTAATTAATTTATTAAAGTCTACTTCATATAAATCTCCATCACACCTACCATACACTCCAGATATATAATCCAGAGCTGATTTAGTTTTTCTATTCGTACTGATCCTTTGAATAGCTAATTCTCTATTATTGATAATGAAATCTACACCTTTTACTGCCGCAACATTCATCACACTTGAACGTGTAGTTATGTTCTTGAAATTAGATATAAATGGATTAGTTCCTCTCACCCAATCTGGAAGTAATGGGCTACTTAAATCTAAATCTATATATAAGTTATTTCCACTCAACTCTCTACCTATAGATAAAGCTACTGTAGTAGTTCCGTAGCTTCCATTTCCAAAAACAGGTATAATTTTGGCTTTTGCAGAATATTTACATCTAAACTCTTTCACTCTTTCTGATGCTAACCCTGAGCTATCTACTGATCCTCTTTGTGTAATTTCTTCTATCCTCAAAGTTAGTTTACCACTTCTGGTTCTCTCTTCGTTTAACTCTTCTTCATACTGTAAATTATTCCTTTCTAAATCTACAATTTTTTCTCTAAGTTTATCTACCAGTTCCATTTCAATTGAAATGTTTTTATTATTGATTTCATTAGTTAATTCATCTAATCTAAGATTCAACTTTTTAATATCATTGAGTGAATTCTGATTCTCAATACCCAATTTTTTATTTTTGTGTTCTATTCTCTCCTTGCCTAGCTTTAGAGTTTTTATTTGATTGTCAAGATTATCTTTTTGTTCAGTAAAAAAAGTAATTTGCTCATCTTTAGTTTGAACTGTCCTACTTAACTGATTAATCTCGTCATTCAAACTTCTCACTTTGTCATTTAAGTTTTGAACACTGATTTCATAACTCGCCATCTTACTTTTACTTTGTTCTATTTCAGCTTCTAATTCTTTCACATAACTTTTTAAGCTTACTATAGTTTGCTCAAGTGCATTGCTTTCATCAATTAATTTACCTTTTTCTTGTTCTAGCTTTGCTGTTACTTCACTATCATTCTTTGAAATTTCTAATGCATTGTTAAGTTCATCTATTTTTATCTCTAAAGTTTCTTTTAATTTCTCAAGTTCATCATTAGATTTCGTTTTTACAAGATTATCTGCTCTTAAATCCTGTAAGTCTAACTCTAATGCTAATTTCTCAGAGTTTATTGCATCCCTCTCCAACTCTAAGTTTGCAATATACAGTTGAAGTTCCGATATTTTATCTGATAACTCTTGATTTTTTACTGACAGTGCTCCTACAGCTTCGTTATGTTTCTCTAATGTAACACTATCGTCTTGCTCTGCTTCTGCATCTAATTCACGTATTTCATCCGTTTTGTCTAAATCCTTAAGTAATGCTGTATAAAAGTTCAATTGTTCTTCTACGCTTTTGTTCACTTCTATTAGATCAAACAACTTTACAGTATTTTCACCCAATTTATTTTGAGTATCTTCTACATCTTGTACAGCTTTATTTAACTTATCTTGCAATTCTTTGATTATTTTATCTTTATCTATACTGTCTTTATTTACCCTATGATGTTCTTCTTTGTATTCTAAAGTATCTTCCATAACATCAGTACTTCGTGTAATAGTGTAATCATCTTCTGTCAAGTCTACAGCTTTGTTAGCTGCCTTATCTTCTACATATACTGTTTCTTCATCTTCATCAGTAGACCCCTGTTCTTCATCATCTAAAACTTCAATAATCCCAGAGTCTAAATCTTCATCTTCATTACTTTCCTCTTCATAACCTGAGTTCCAATCTGTAGTATTCTTAAACATGTCTACAGATGTCTCAACATAATAATATGTTCTAACATTTATATTAAAGTCATTTGATATTTCATCTTGTAATTCCTTAATATCAAAAAATGCTTTATGTTCATTCTCAATTTCGAATTTAGGATTGTACCAATAAACTGGCACCTCAAAATCTGGTATTATATCTAAATTACTACTTGCACTATCTTCCATAACTATAAACGATATGTCCTTATGACAATTCAGAAATTCTATCACATCGTTCATTGTGATAGCTCTGTACAATACTGTATTATTGAACTTCAAATTTGAGCTTTTACCAACTCTTATAATGCCTTTTATTGTTTTGATTGCCATAATAATTTCCCCTCAATTATACATTACCAGCTAGCTTATTTTAACTAGCTGGTAATGTTTTACACATTTGTTATTCTTTTTAACAGCTAATAACTACTTAGCTGCTCTTTCCTTTACAAGTTTATCCACCATAGCCCTAACATATAATCCGTTAATGTTCGCCATTCTTGGATTATCAGCTATGCACATAACGTCCACTGTATCACAAGTTTCATGGATCATTTCAGCCAGATATTCTCCCATAGGTTTTGATGTCACTACTTCCTCGTTTTCGTCATCAATAAATTCAGACTGCATACTTCCGCCGCCAGATACGACAATTCCAACAAAGCTTTGTAATGGCATATTGTTGTTCTTAAAGTAATTCGAGATATTACTCATAAAGAACTTGCTTACATTCATCTTCGCTTCCACTACGATATGCGAAATGTCCTTGTAGGTGCTTCCAAACTGCAGCCTGCCCTCTGCTAACGCTTGTTCAGCAGTCACATCGTCTGGCTCATATCCATAAATAGAAGCAATCTCTTTCTTAACAATATCTCTGACATTGTTTCCACCAATTTTAAAAGTTGCACCGGTGGACTCCAGAAACTTTCTGTTTTTCACAGCGGCTAAATCAGTAGAGCTTGCGCCGATATCCAATGACAACAGATTTCCATTAGCATACTTTCTTGCTTCATCTTTTGGCCTACCGTCTGTATTAAAGAAGAATGATGTTATAGCCATGAAACTCTCTGCAAAACATTTTACTTCCTTAATGTTTAGCGTAATTTCCTTGTGTAACATGCACAAGGAAATTGAGTATGTACCGGTCAATTGAGATTTCATAATAGCTTCTCCCATTGCCAACTCTACTGGAGGTAATGCAATATACAAATTCACATCATACTCCGTCTCCCCTATCCTGTCTAATCCATTATCCCTCACCAGCTGATATACTATAGCCGTGATAGCGTTAGCGTAGTTGATTTTTTGGACATGCTTGTTTCTCAAAGCCGTAGGTCTTTCATTTGCCATAGCATTAGCTCTCTCCCCTACAGACCCTACAAGAGCTCTCATCGGAAAGTGATCTAAATTATCTTCTCCCGCTGTTTTTGTGATAGAAATGTCGATACTTTGTTTAAATACTGCTTCATCTTCAGCATTTGAGTTCCATCCGTCTAATCTGTTAACATAATCCATGCTAACATCATACACGTTATTTGGAAGAATACCTACCTCAAGTGTCTCTCCACGCACTCTTGTGCTACTTGCGCCAAGATCAACGCACACAAATGTCTCATTCATTCTCTCTTTACCTCTCTGTTGAATATTTTGTTATTGTTTTATTTTTCATAATTTTTAGTCCAATTGAACTAAAAATTTAAAACTTACCTATTATACTATAATGTCAAATTCTCAGTTCAATATAAAAAGGAATGTGGATAAATTTCTCCCACATTCCTTTTACATTAATTGTTATTATATTTTTCCTTTATGATTGAAACCAATATCTAAGCTATCCTGTTTTTCTGACGATTCATTTGTTAATGATTGTTTTAACTCTAAATCATAATTGTTTCTTATCTTAGATTGTATTGGTTCTACCTTTTTTCCAACACGTTGAAGATTGGCCTCTGTATCTTCACTCTCCAATTCTCCACGTTTATATACCTCATTATATTTCTTTAATTCTGTTACTACATCCTCTATGCCAGTATATTTTTTTATAACAGCCTTGCTGTTAGCTGATTTAAATTCATAACCTAGCGTTTTGTCATGAGTGAATATTGTTACTTCTCTTTCTTCAAGAGAACAGGCTTCTACTAAACCTACTAGTTTCTCTCTATTTACATGCCTTGTCATAACTCCAAACCCGAAATCAATTATTATTAACCTTGTATCTGTGACAGTCCTAAGCAGCTTATTTTCCATACCCTCTATGTCAGAAGTAAAGAAAGTTATCTCTTTATCCTCACTTCTAATATAATCTATAATTCCAGGTCTATTGTTTTCAGCCAGAATGTATAAATTCATATGCCTAGCTTCTACAGAATTTGCTTCCACATCACTCTCTTGCTCTACTCTTATCTTTTTTCTCTTAAATATATCTAATAATCCCATTCAAAGTCTCCTATCTGATTATATAGTAATAAATTTCTCCACTTACGGGTAATGACCACTGTATATCTCCATTAGCATCCCTAACTGTAGTATTGGTGTTGGTCAATGGATTCTCCCTATCTATAGTATCTGTATCATATGGATTAACACCACCTTCATCATGATTAGTCAACCCTTTTACTTGATGTGTAAATAAATATTCTATCACTCTTCTGAATGGTGTGATACCTATATAATCCATGTTAATATCATACTCTATTTGTGCTACACACACGTATTTTCTTTCATCACTATCTCCCCCATAATATAGGTTACTAGCGTCTAAGCTTACGATTTGTCTTAGTGCTTCTCTTCCACCTGTTGTGTTTATATCATATACTCTGTATGTTATATTCTTTATATGGAAAGTCTCGTAATATACCCTAAACCCTTTATACATTACATACGAATTGTAAGTTCCATTTTTTACATATATGTTATTTGATCTCCCTTCACTAAGATTGCTTACTATATTCCATGCAGATATTCTATCTATAGAATCTTTATCTAAATACACAACGCCAGTATTTAATGGTGTTACATGATCTTCAACTAGATACTCACCAAAAGCTTTGTCTCTTGAGGATAATCCACTAGCTATGTTTAAACCAAGAGCATAACTTATCATATCCAAGTTTTTCCAAGTACCAGCTATATTCTTACTTACTTTATATGTAGCTGCTGTTCCGTTGTAGCAATCAACCGAACTTTTAATGAAGCTTTTAAAATCATTACTGTCTTTATACAGACTATTATATATTGTTTCTTCATCATTCCCTATAAAGAAGGAACCACTCACAGCCAGATCACCGTTTTCGTCTAATAAATCTATTGCATTTCCACTAGTCAGTAAACTAGTAGTTCTACTACCATCTTTATAAGTCTCTTGTGCATAATAGTCACAGGATTTTCTGACAGTTCTTGTAATTATACTCTTTAAATTAGCTGATGATAATGATAAATTGTTGTACTCTGTAAACAAACATATTACTACAGTTGCTACTATAAAAGACAGTAAAGAAAAGAATATTGTTTTTACCCAACTGTTGCCCATCTGTTATGCTATCTCCCATCCTATTTAATCTTTATTCTAAATCGCTATAATACTGCAATCCTACCACAGTTTCTATGATATCCAAACTTCCGCCAGTCACATTATTATTCCTTCTTCTTTCCATCTCGTTATTATCTGCATATGTCTGACTTCCATTAGCCGCTTGATTGTTGAATTGACCATTTAAACCTGCTACACCTTTTCCATCTACCGACATTTGAGTTGGCATAAGTGGCATTATAAATCTGTAATCAGCCGCTACCCCTACTTCAATTACATTTCCATACTGCTTTCTATCATTTATGAATGTATATCTATCAGTAGCCGTACCATCATTGGCACTTGTATTTATAACTATTCTTATATTAGTTAGGTAACTTGTCTCCAGCTTTCTTAAGTAAGTTTCAAAAGTTTCTTTATCTTTATCTGTCAAATAATTATTATCTATAACCACTTGCTGTAAAGTATGTGTAACCCCCATAATTCTAAAATAGCTTATTACAAATGCAAATACATTAAAGGCTAAGAATACTACCATTATCATTATAGGTATCTTAGCTAACCCAAAAAATATCTTTTTAATCATTTTTGACACCTCTTTGTCTTAATTGTATTAAAATAGGGATGACACAAATTTTATGCCATCCCTATACTAATTTGTGTCTGAATTTTTGATATAAGGTTTTTAGTTCTTCTGAAAACCTTTAACTCCCGCTCCCTTTTCTGCTTCATTGTTGCTATTCTCAACCTCTGCACCATATCCAGAAGTATTAGAAGTACCAGACCCTTTTCTTCCATCACCATTAAAGTCAAATGCAATTCCCGTAGCATTGTACAGCATATCCTCTCCAGCTGATACAACAGCTATGTATGCGTTTGGTAACAGAATGTTTAATGCAGTAGCTACCAAAATTACACATCCAACTACAGTTCCAAGACCTATGAAAATTTTCTTAATCATAACTTTTCTCTCCTTTTCCTTTTCCTATGTGTGTTTGTGTTACCTCTCTTACATAAATGATGTTATATTTCCTAAATCAGGAATATATATTGCTACAGCACTCATTATAGCTTGTGCAAACAATATCATCAATATAAGCATAACTCTCATTGCTAGAGCCTTTCTTTTTTCTATGGTAGCATCTATCGCCATTTCCCTCTCAAGCATTAACTTAGAACGAAAACCATCTAAATCTTGCTGAATATCAGCCCCAGAGTTAAATTGCTGAATTAATCTCATTAGTTTGGTTACATCAGGAATTTCTCTGTAATCTTTAGCTATTCTTGCTGCACCAGTGCTTTCTGTATAAGTATCAAACATATCAGCACAGTTTAAAGCAAATTCAGACATTTCTGGTTTACTTGAAGCTTCCATTTCCCCATATGCTCTTATTCTTTTTACTAATGGCTCTTTTGTATTGCTTTTCAATGCATAATGTATTTCGGAATAGAAATCAAAGAAATTAGCTTTTATCATGCTGTCCTTACTCGACACTATATTTCTTATTATCATGTTAGGTAACACACTCCACAAGCTTATTCCCAATAACATCAACAAAGCACCGCTAGTACTATTAATAAAAATTATAATTAATACACTTAAACATGCTGTTAAGAACGTACCAACTTTAATTATAGCGTTGAATTGATCTGGCGTCATAACGCTTTTCCCACCAGGGACATAGATATTAGCTCTTTTCAAGTTGTACTCCATATACTCTTTTTGAGTACTACTTACGCCCAAACCTAATTTTTTTACTGCTTTTTCTGATATACCAATCCATTTTCTCGCTCTTGTGATACGTTTATCGTGCTTTCGTATAGCATTAAAATTTCTAATCTCACTTCTAGCCGCCTTATTTTTAAAACTGGACTTAACTCCCCATAACTGACATATGAAAAATATTACTAATCCAATTATTATGACAAATATAGCTAGCTTAATTACCCCTAGACTTCGGATGGTGTCAATCATTTTTCCATCCATGTATCTCCAGTTCCAAGGGTCCTCTCCAAATAAATAATCTAGTACATCTCCACCGCCAACATAATCTCTGCCACCAGTGTCTATCATCTTCTCTACATTTGCAAACTCTGCTTCTTTTCCAGAACTACTGCTATTGGAAGATAATAACATTATGCTTGTTGTACTTAATATATTCAACATTGTTTAATCCTCCATTTTATAAGTCTTGTGCTCTAATCCAAGTTAAGTATACAAATACAACTACAATTAGTAGTAAGTCTATTAATATTACTATGTTGCCTACTCCAGTATTAAAGTAAAACGTTCTAACTATCTCGTAAATGATAATTGTACCTACCAAGAACACTAAAATCATTATTACAGACATAATAAATTGGAACTGTATATCTTCAAAAGCTTTTTTCATTTTAATACGTCCATTTATCTTGTAATTGTTTATCTCGACTAAATCCTGAAATACCTCTGCAGTACCTTTCTCTTCTTTAGTCTCAAATTTTATAACTCTATTAATGAACTCGTCGCTAATACTTCCAAGCTTATTGTTGAGAGATAATAGAGCTGTTACTATATAAGTACCATTCTCGATCTCTATTAAAAAATCTCTGAACTCCACCTTAACCTCTTTTGGAAGAGATTCTACAGATGCTTTTACCGAGTTTCTAATACCATCTTTCATATTATTACACAATGTATTCTCCGCCTCAAGTACTGCTTCTATACGATTATCATGTGCAATATTTGCTTTTGTATAAAATGTACATATTGCTCCAGCAGTTATTATTGGAAAAGCTATTACACCTAGAAACATTGTCCCAAATATCAATTTTCCAAATAACAAACTAAGTATGAGACATACGAAAGAAATCATAAACAATAATTCGTAAGGTGTGACACCTTGTCTACTTAAACCTAAATCTATTGTCAAGTCGTGCAGTAATCTATAAAACTTGTATTTAGCCCTCTTTTGACTTATCAATCCTACTTCTAAGTCTCTTCTTATTTTCTCCTCGCTTTTCCTTACACCTTTTCCTATAACCTTCATAAAGAAAGATGCTACATTTCTTATGAAAAGCGCTGGTTTAAATTTTAATAAGAATATCAGTACATACATTATAGTAATTATTATAACTGCTACGCAACAATACATTATTCCAGATGGCGTTTGTAATATTGCTAATATGTTTCCCATGCATTACGCATCCTTTCTCATAAATTTGTTGTATCCGTTAATATTAACACCAGTATATGTTTCTTCTTTTAAATTATGCTTATCTGGTGCATCTAGTAAGAAATCCACTCTTTCTTTGGTAACTCCCTCAAAAGAGAGTTTCTTTAAAAGTTGACTAGATATCTGACCAACTCTCTTATGTTTTCCACCTATTCTAGAAATAGTGCCGTCCGGATTATAATCTACTTTTCCATCAGTTTCAAATACATATAAATCATTAACAAGTGGTTCATTAGGTTTATCTGGATTAACTCCCAATATCTCAGCTATTTGAAGTACTTTTCTGGTACCATCCCTAAGAATTTTCTGTATAATTACAATGTCTACAAGTCTTGTTATAGTACTTAATGCCAAATCTGCTGGCTCGTTACCACTCTCTGCTAAGTAAGCTGATAGTACACGTCCTATAGATTCTACAGCATCACTAGAGTGTAGTGTAGTGTTTATAGGATGCCCCGCTTGGGCTATCTGCATTCCCCTCTTAAACTCATGGTTATCACGCCACTCTCCAAATACTACTAATGTTGGTGAAAGTCTAAGTACTTGAGTTGTAATGTTCTCACTTGTAGCATCATTAGCTGTTGCAATATGCTTATCTATATCTTTGTACTCCAAATGAATTACATCGTTTAGTACCATCCCGTATTCGTCTCTAATCCTTCCATCTATTTCAGAAGGACTTTGCACAAGTACAAGACGTATATCAATTGGAATACTCATTAAAATTGCATTGTTAGTTGTTGATTTACCAGAAGCTGTAGGCCCACAAGTAAAGAATGTTAACCCACCCTCTGGTATAATGGATAAGAATCTTGCCATATCATCTGACATTGTACCAAACTTGGCAATTTCTGGTAATCCCATCTTCTGCTTCTTAAATTTTCTAAGTACAAATACGTGAAACTTATCACCATTAGGATTTTCAGGATCATCTCCAACACAACTTCTATCAACAGCCGCCAATCTATATCCCTCAATTGTTCTTGCGTTTACTATAGCATATTTTTGAGATATTCTCACATCTCCCAAGAACTTTCTTAATATTGTGTCTTGCTGTTCAGGACTTTCCCACAATACTGGTACTCCATTTTCATCTTTTAGCTGTCTAGACCTTCCTCTTTGCTCAATCCAGAGTTCTCTCTCGTTACTTCTTATTTCATTTATGCTAGTGTCGTCTATAACATTTGTTAATATGCCGTAGTTCTGTATAGCATCCACTAAACTGTCTACTAGTTTCATTGTTTCCACTTTACCGTCAGTGTCTATGAATCCATCCACGTTAAATTCCAAATCGATAACATAGCTTACTATTAAATCTTTTACTACATTTTTTCTAGAAGCTATAGATAGAAATCTGTATACATCAGCTTTACTCAAAATGAATCTTCTACAATCATCTGTTACCCACTGCAAAGTCTTTGTATTTATTTCAGAATTAGATGTCAACCGAGCACCACGCTCGGTCATTAATTCAAGAAGTCTCCTTTTGTCCACGCTTGTACCCTCCTGCTACCAATATATGATCCCTAAGTTCTAATAATGCACTATTAAAATATCCCGCACTTTTATCATTAGATGCTCCATGTAATGTAAATATCTGACCATCGATGCCACAGCTTATAATAGCTTTATCAAACGGAAAATATGCTATAGGCTCTATCCCAAACTTTTTGATATTAGGAAACTTTATATCAGTTCTTTTATTAAATATCGTCCTTATTTTATTAACATTTATACCCATAATTTGCATGTAAGACTTCACTCTACTAACATTTGATAAACACTGCATATTCTCATCCATAACCATGTAAATACTATCACTTCTGTATAAAGCCTTGTTTACAATATCTAAATCAATCCTTAAACTGCAGTCTATTATGACTACATCAAAGTTTTTAGATGTTTCTTCAAGAAGTATATCAAAATTAGTACTGGACTCTCTGTTATCCACATCAATACTATTGATTATATTTCTATTATTGGCATACATTATAGCCATGGTTTTACTTTTAAATTTGTATGGCCCTACCCCATTCTCTATGTATGTTATAGAATCTTTCAGAGAGCTGTCTCCCATTAAATAACTGTATAAGTCCTTCTTCTCTAGCTCTTGCTCCACACCAAAGAAGGTATGCTGTATAGGAAACATTATATTAGTGTCTATAATTAATACACTTAAACCTTTCTTATTCATGCTAGCCGCTATATTAGCTGCCATTGTACTTGCTCCAGTTGCACCAGCATACCCACAAAAACATATAACATTCTCTATAAGTTTTCTCTGTAGATTTACTTCACTTCCAGATAAATCCTTGTAAATCTGCGATTTACCTTTTCGCACTTTATCAAGAATGGTATCTTTTTCATCTATAATAGCTGTATCACTATTTGATGTACTTTCTAATAAATCTCTTTCTTCCATTATATTAAAGTCTCCTTTGTTAATTAGTTGCTTGCGGCAATGACATTCTGAACTCTATGTTGTTCTTAGCACAAAACTTGTAATAAATGTCTTTTTCCTCTGGAGTTAAAGCTACCAATAAATCACTTGGTGTTACACTATTCTGAAATGAAGAGCTTGCATCTAATATTGCTTGCTGTTGAATAGTTCTCTCATTGTAATCAGCGTATATATCAAGTACACTCTGTCCAGAACTGTTTGTCATATCAGCTATCTCGATGTTTCCAAACACTCTTTCTCGTCTATATACTTCCAATGTTTCTTTAGTCAAGTTTCCGTAAGCATCTTCTTTCTCAATTTCAACTTCTTCACTGTATATTGCGTCAATGTTTAGTTTACTTCCAGGCTTTAGAAATGTCTTAAATGCATTCATATCAGACTTTGCTATGTCTAATTTAATTATCTCTTTTCCTGGATAGCTGTACAGTACAGTATCACTGTTATCAACTCTTTCTATAACGAAATTCCCCCACTCTACTAAGAATTCCGCTTTGATATTCATAGCTGCATATGCTCCAAGTAACATCTTTCTCTCATTCCAAGGTACTAATCTCATTTCCTTAACACCATTGTTTTGAACTACAGAGTATTTTTCAAATTCCAGTCTCTGCATCGGATATTCTATAAGCATATCTTCTGAAATCAACTGATTTTTGTATGCCCCGTCCTTCAACATTACTACACTAACAGTTTCTTCAGCTTTTTTTGCTATGTTCATTACTGCCAATATTAATACACAAGCCAACACTATCATTAATACAGCCGGTACAAATTTCTTATTTTGATTGACTACTGGATTTAATGAACCCTTTAATTTCTTTTTCTCCGCCCTATCTTTAAGTTTCATCTTATTTGTTGCTCCTTTCAAACTTTCATTGTTTAATCATCTTATTATTAATGACAATAAATTTAAAAATTTATACTTTAAAAACTTATTATAGCTTATTAAATAGTATACAAGAATAAAATAAGTAATTATAAATTTACTCTTTTACTACTTTTATTCTTGTAAATCGCCCTAAATCTTTTGATTTAACTGCTCTTTTCAATACTGTAAGCTTAAATTTAAGTAATAAAATATGCCTTTAAGCTATCACCTAAAGACATATTTTTATTATTTATGATTCCTTATTTGTATTAAATTATTAATATTAAGTCTCACACTTTCAGTTAAACTGTTTGTTTATTGCTTTTCAAATAATCTACTACATCTTTTACATATGCCACACATATCTTATACATTTTATTTATTGTAGCATCGTCTAGACAATTTCTTATCAATAAATTATCCGTGCTGTCTCCATCATATATCTTTGATATCTCTGCTCTGAACTGCTTATCATCCTTTAAAATTTTATCGTATGGTATATACCACCAACCACTGATGATTCTCTCTTGAATTACTAAGCTTATTTTCAAGTACTTATATTGAGTCTTTTTAGTAGAAAGTAACATCTCTACACAGTTACTTACAATATAATCTTTGCTACATCCAACAGTATCTGCACTATCTTGAAATTTTCTCATATCATTCTCCTTGTCATCAATTAATAATTACGTGTATTTTTCTAATTTCTAACTATACCCTATTCATCCTTTCTCATATCATCTCCATTTATTTCTAATATATACCTTTATCTGGTCTGAATACTCTATGTATAAATATATCAATTCAGTCTGTATCTTCTCAAATGCCATACAGCGCTCTAATCCCATACATCTGTAATAACAAACTTTCTCTCTTTCTTCCGTTAATTCTAAAGAATTTGAAGGAACCACTAAGTTTACACACTCGTTTTGACTTGATATTCTAGAATTTAATATGCCTATCTTCCACACATAACCACTAGACAAAAGTTCGTTCATATTGTCAAAATGATGTATGCCTCTATCTTCTTTTTTAACGTTACCTACACTAACATATTCCCTATGTTCAATATCAGATTCATACGTTACCAAGTATTCCATTACTATTTTCAAATTCTCTACAGGAATTTCAAATCCAAAAGCATTCGGATGACCTTCTGCAAAATACCCTAAATCTCCAAGAGCCTTTCTGTAATCTGTATCACCATAGCATCCTCTGAAACTGCCCTTAGCGTATACATAATCTGTACCATCTTCTCTTGTTGCTCTATACATCTTATATGCTATGCTTGTTTTTTTATAATAGTCCACACACTTTGTTGCTATTAAACCTGCATAATTACTGCTCAATTTTGTGTATGTAGTATCTACTACAGTAAATCTATCAAATTCCCTAGCTTGTTCTGTGATACCCTCTATTTCCTTATTTTGCTGATTTTTAAATTTCTCCAGTTCCCATATGTCCATAGGTCTATTTAAAGCTATATCTAACGCTATATGGCTGTTGCCAGTTCTTATTGCCCCATTGAACAGAGTCGCCAACGAAAATGATATAAAGGATTTGTCCAATTTCTGCTTACTCCTACCCCTGTACCTGTAATCAAAAGCTTCAATCATTGTCTTTATGCATGGTTCTATGTTTTCTGAACTTAATGATTTTGTTATGTAATATATATTCTCCAATCTATCATTATTAATTACATCTGTAAATAATGTAATTGCTACCCAATTGTACATCATTCTGTCCTTCAATATATCCAATGTATTGTATTTTCTCTGTAAATATCTTAATAACTCATAACAAACCATACATGCAGACATTCTACT
>Ga0153938_1000539_pt1 | contig 15512 bp, 14 predicted proteins | sample TSNY022MetaG_FD_104740 | JGI IMG/M metagenome (GOLD analysis project Ga0153938, IMG submission 104740) | Attine ant fungus gardens microbial communities from New Jersey, USA - TSNJ022 MetaG | ecosystem: Host-associated > Fungi > Mycelium > Unclassified | place: USA:New Jersey: Brendan T. Byrne... | reverse complement strand
AGATTGTCCACTTGATTTCTCTTGTGCTCATGACTCAAATTGTACCATAACTTCATTAATAATCTATTTATAAATGTTTGTTTACAAAATAATTAAAAAATTAATAAATATTAACCAAATAGCCAATATATTACAAAAATAGCTGAATATTTATGTAAAAAGTTGTAAAATAAAGAAATAACAAAGAGAAGAATAGCAGAAAAATGGAGGCATAATATGAACAAGGTCTACAAACAAGGCACAGTGCCGTTCTCCACGGGAGGGGGGCTAATTTAAGTTCTACTAGTGCTTTACGGGGATTTACACGATTTGAAAGAAAGAAATTAAATGCGGAAGTTAAGAAGGAAGGAAGCCGGGAAGATAGGCTAATATGTCATTGCGAGGCGAAGCCGAAGCAATCCAGCCTTTGTTGGGCAGGTATGCCCAACCTACAGCACTTAAGCTCCATACAAACTGCGCTGTCCGGTATCTCAAATAAACAAAATCAAAAATCGGAGATACCGCAACTCACTGCGCTCGTGCGGTATGACAATAAACGAAAGATTGCATTTACACTGGCAGAAATGATGGTAGTAATGCTTATATTGAGCATTGTAATGGCGGCGTTCGCGCCTGTAATGACAACAAGAAATAAAACAGCTAAAGATTCACCGTGGAGATATGCAGCGAACCAATCAGACGCATATTATGGAACGGGCGCAGCGCAAACGGCAATGATAGGACAGCCGAAAGCAGGCACTACAGATAATGCAAAATTAGTAATCAATGTAACAGATGAAAAAAGCCATATATTACTAAAACGAAATAATGATATTCTTGGCAGAATATTCATAAAAGAAAACAACTTAATATTCGGAAATAACCTTAAAAATATGACAGGCGACTTTAATACAATAATAGGAAAAGGTTCATTACTAAATAATATAAGCGGCTCAAAAAACACAGCGATTGGCTTTGGAACATTGACTTCTAATAATAATACAGACGAAAACACAGCAATAGGCTATAATGCAATGAATTACGCAAACGGAACAAGAAACGTAGGTATAGGTCCGGAAGCATTAAACTATGCAAACGGAGCATACAATACAGGTATAGGCTATCAAGCATTAAATAATACAAGCGGATCAAATAATATAGCATTGGGATCTTATTCAATGGCAAGCAGCACAGGCAGTTATAATGTTGCATTGGGAACTTCTACATTGAGAAAGACTACAGGCAGTCGTAATATAGCACTCGGAGAATATGCATTAAATTCTAATACTTCAGGCGGTAATAATATAGCATTAGGTACACAGTCAATGCTTGTTAATGAAACCGGTGAATATAATATATCGCTTGGTTATTATGCGTTGATGGATAATAAAACAGGTAGTAACAATATAGCACTGGGTAACCTTGCATTAAACCATAATACAGCGTCAAATAATGTTGCAATAGGGAATACCGCATTATCCTCTAATACTTCGGGATCAAATAATATAGCGCTTGGAACATATGCATTGAATAGGAATACTTCCGGTGGGTATAATGTAGGTCTTGGATATGAAGCGTTGAATAACAACCTTAATGGTAGTAACAATGTGGCCATGGGACAAACTACATTAACTAAAAATACAAGTGGCAGTTGGAACGTAGCCCTCGGTATGAATGCATTAGCAAATAATACAACGGGGACAGATAATGTAGCTATAGGTTGGTATGCATTATCTGATAATTCAACAGGTAAGGATAATATAGCTATAGGAGAAAGTTCATGCCGATATGTAACCGGTTCAAATAAAACCTGTATAGGATATAGTTCTGGACCTTCCAGCAGTGACCCTTGGAGGGCTGATGATGTTGAGAGGGTTTTTATAGGCGGGCGTTCAAAATTTAATGGCGGTGCAGCAGTTTTAGAGGTACACAATTCTGGTGATAGTATAAATGGGTTTGCAACGAAAGATGCTACTGTTGTTATTAACGGAAATTTACTTGTAAAGGGTGGCGTTATTACTACTCTTTGGAGAAGTGGCGGCGGGGGTACTGATAATATAAATCTTTACGGTCGTTCTAGCGGACAGATGGAACCATTTTGGCCGGAGGGTGCACAATGGCTGGTAGGTCGCTATGGTAATGACTCTACCAGAGGAACTTTCCGTTCATTTTATTCAAATAATACAATATCCGATGTCCGTTTAAAATACGTTGGAAAAGAAAATACATCAGGACTTGACAAAATAAAACAGCTTAAAGTATTTAATTACACATTCAAAAAAGATGAAAAGAAAACACCGAGAGTCGGTGTAATAGCTCAAGACTTACAGAAAATCTTCCCTGATGCAGTAACAAAAGGTGAAGACGGATATCTTCAAATCAGAATGGAAGATATGTTCTATGCATTAGTAAACTCTGTCAAAGAAATTGCAGCAAAAATTGACATATTCGATAAGCGAATAAAAGCTTTAGAAAATGAAAATAAGCTCTTAAAAGAGCAGAACAAAGAGATTATGGAGCGACTTTCGAAACTTGAAAAAGCCAAGAATTAGTTCCATATATTCATACCAAATAGAAAACTTTATACTCCTTTTGAAAAAAAGGAGTTTTTTTTTGTTTTTTACTTATTAATTATTATGAATGATGCAAACATTACGTTTGCAAGATATCATGTCATACCGGAAGCTATTATTTTGGGAGTGTAAGCGACCTAAAAACAAAGCTGTGCGGTATCTCCAATCTTTCAAAATTAATAAGGTACGGGTAAAATACCCTTGTTTTGGTATAATATAGGAGATACCGCAACACTCAATTTGTAATGACTAACGTCAACAAATTGCAGCGTGCGGTATGACATGGTAAGTTCAGAATGACATGAGTTCTTTCTTATCTTTGCCTTACCCAATTTTCCAAAATCTTCAATGGCGAACGGGTCAATGCCAGCGACCGTGACGGGATATTTTTTGTTATTACGCTTCCTGCGCCGATATTTGCGCCCTCTTCTATTTCAACAGGTGCTACCAATACTGCGTTAGAACCGATTTTAACATTATCTTTGAGTATGGTTTTACTTTTAACTTTTGTTATCGGATTGTAGTTTGCGGTAATCGTTCCTGCGCCTATATTTACGTTTGAACCTACTTCACTGTCTCCTATGTAGCTTAAGTGCCCCGCATTCGTGTTGCTGTCTATTCTTGAATTTTTTACTTCGACGAAATTACCTATTTTAACGTTATCCGCGATTTCAACATTGCCTCTCAAATGTGCGAACGGACCTATTTTGCAGTTAGAACCGATTTTGTTTTTACCTTCAATATAAGTTGACGGGAAAATGATTGTATCCGAACCTATTTCTGTATCTTCGCTAATCCATGTGCAATCGGGATCAACGATTGTTACACCGTTATCCATAAGTTTTTTCAATGTTCTTTTATTCATAATTTTTGCTGCTTCTGCTAAATGAACGCGTGAATTTATCCCAAAAATTTCTTCATTATTCTCTAATATAAACGCATTTGTATTTAAGGAGTTCTTTTTTGCCCACTCTATGATATCTGTGAGGTAGTATTCTCCTTGAGCGTTATTGCTTGTTAACTGCGAAAATGCAGGTTTGACTTTAGCCCAGTCAAGACAGTAAATCCCTGCGTTAACTTCTTTTATTGCTTTAATTTCAGGGCTTGCGTCTTTTTCTTCAACTATACATTTAAGCGAATTATCGTTTTCTCTTACGATTCTGCCGTAATTTGCAGGGTTTTCAAATATTGTACTCATTACGGTCAGATCAGAGTTTTTTGATTTGTGGTATTCAATAAATTCTATTAAAGTTGATTCAGTAATCAGCGGAGTATCGCCGCATAAAATCAAAACCAGCCCGTTGTAGTCATTAAGCATAGGGCACACTTTTGATACCGCATCGCCTGTTCCAAGCTGCGGAGATTGTAATACGGTATGAGAATCGGGATATTTTTTAATATATTTTTCAACTTCATCCGCTTGATGTCCCACAATTATAAATGATTCGCTTACGATGTGTTTAACATTATCCAACACATAACCCAAAAGCGGCTTTTCAAAAATCTCGTGCAACACTTTAGGTGTTTTGGATTTCATCCTTGTACCTTTACCTGCGGCTAAAATTACAGCTTTTATATCCATTACTAAGTCCCTTCTTTAATATGTAAATTTTACTATCCGCGTTCGATAAAGTCAATAAAACATAATTGTTTGCTTATTGGCTTCATATATGATATTTTAAGGTTATGGATAATAAAAAGAAAAAAGCGGTTGTTGCAATGAGCGGAGGCGTTGACAGTTCAGTCACAGCGCTTCTGTTATTGCAGCAAGGTTACGAAGTGACAGGAATCGTCGGCAGGATGGTTAATACCCCAAAAGCCGATCAGATAGTTCAAAACGCTCAAAAAGTTGCCGATAAATTAGATATAAAATTAATACCGCTTGATGTTTGCGGCAAATTTCAGGATAAAGTAATCAATTATTTTGAAGATTCATACGCAAAAGGCAAAACCCCTAACCCTTGTGTTGTTTGCAATAAATTTATTAAATGGGGAGCAATTTTTGATTATGCAATTGATGTTTTAGAAGCAGATGTTTTTGCAACCGGACATTACGCGAATGTTATAAACAATAATGGCGTTTATAAATTATATCCTGCAAAAGACAGCTTTAAAGATCAATTATATTTTTTATATAAGCTCGGGCAGCGCCAATTATCAAAAACAATTTTTCCGCTGTATGAATATGAAAAATCTCAGGTAAGACAGATTGCCATGGATTATGACTTACCGTCTAAATCATCTAAAGAGAGTCAGGATATATGTTTTATTAACAAGCCCGATACAACTAAAAAATATCTTCAGGATAAATTCGGTAATATAAAAGGCGATTTTATTGATATTCTTACCGGCAAAAAATGGGGAGAACACAGCGGCAGTTATCAATATACAATCGGTCAGAGAAAAGGAATAGGGATTGCAGCACCATATCCTTTATATGTTATAGATATTGACTCGTCAAAAAATACTGTCTATGTCGGCAGAGAAGAAGATAATTATAAAAAAAGTTTAAGGATAAAAGATGTTAATTTCACTTATCCTATAAATGAAACCGAATTTGACGCATGGGTAAAAATCCGATATAACATGGACTACAAAAAAGCTCACATAATTGTTAATGATGAATTTGTTGATATAGAATTTGAAGAACCGGTTAATTCTGTTACAAAAGGTCAGGCCGGTGTGATTTATGATATAAACAATCGTCATTTAATTGGCGGCGGCTGGGTTAGTTGAAAATTTAATAGTTTCCACCCTCTGTGACGGATTGACCTCCGCGTTCGCGCTTTACATTTATTTTTGACAGAGTTATCATGAATACATAAAAAGTAAAAAGGAAAAGTTATGTACAACCCTAAATCACACAAAGCCGAAGAATTTATTTGTCATGAGGAAGTTTTAGCTTCTTTAGAATACGCTGAAAAAAATAAAAATAATATAGAAATAATTGATAAAATATTAGAAAAAGCAAGATTAGGCAAAGGTCTTAATCACAGAGAGGCAGCTATTCTTCTTGATTGTAATATTGAAGAAAAGAACAAAGAAATTTTTGAACTGGCAAATAAAATTAAAAAGGATTACTACGGCAACAGAATTGTTTTGTTTGCGCCTTTATATTTGTCTAATTACTGCGTAAACGGCTGTGTGTATTGCCCTTACCATTATCAAAATAAAAATATTCCGCGAATAAAATTAACGCAGGATGAAATAAGAAAAGAAGTAACGGCGCTTCAAGAAATCGGGCATAAACGTTTAGCTATAGAAACAGGGGAAGATCCTGTTAATAATCCTATTGAATATATTTTAGAATCAATAGAAACAATTTACAGTGTAAAACATAAAAACGGTTCTATAAGAAGAGTAAATATTAATATAGCGGCGACTACGGTAGAAAATTATAAAAAACTGCATGATGCGGGTATCGGTACTTATATTTTATTTCAGGAAACTTATCATAAAGAATCCTATGAAAAACTTCATCCGACCGGTCCTAAGCATAATTATAAATACCATACAGAGGCTATGGACAGAGCAATGCAGGCAGGTATTGATGATGTAAGTTTAGGTGTTTTATTTGGTTTGGAATCTTATAAGTATGAATTTTCAGCGCTATTAATGCATGCAGAGCATTTGGAAGCTGCTTATGGCATCGGACCTCATGCGATAAGCGTTCCGAGAATAAGAAAAGCTGATGATATTGATCCTGATGCTTTTGATAATGGTATAGACGATGATATTTTTGCGAAAATTGTGGCCTGCATAAGAATTGCCGTACCATATACAGGTATGATTATTTCAACAAGAGAAAGTGAAGAATGCCGTGAGAAATTACTTCATCTTGGTGTATCTCAAATAAGCGGAGGATCGAAAACAAGCGTTGGAGGTTATTATAACCCTATGCCTGAAGATGAAAATTCGGCGCAATTTGATATAAGCGACAGGCGTCCTTTGGATAAGGTAATAAAATGGCTTATGGATTTAGGCTATCTGCCAAGTTTCTGTACTTCCTGCTATAGACAGGGAAGAACAGGCGACAGATTTATGGATATTTGTAAAAGCATGCAAATTCATAACTACTGCCAGCCTAACGCAATTATGACTTTAAAAGAATATTTAGAGGATTATGCTTCTCCGGAAACCAGAAGAGCAGGTGAAGAATTAATCTTTAAAGAAATTGAATATATCAAAGATAATAATATAAAAGAACTTGTCAAAGGTAATTTGGTTAAAATCGGTTCCGGAAAAAGAGATTTTAAATTTTAATCAAGCCAAACATTATGTTTGGATCATTCGTGCTTCATGTGGGATGCAAAGATAATATTAAAATGCAGCGAACGCGGGAGGTTATATTATTGCGAGACTGAACCGGATAATAGGCAGCCGGAAAAGCAGGTCAACACGTCATTGCGAGACGTATTTTTATCCTCTCCCTAAGGGAGCGAGCTGAGGCTGGAATGAACGGGTTTACCCGCGGTCAGCAAGAACAAACAGGTTCACGAAACGCCGTTAAATACGAGTGAACAAGAAAGAACTGTTCAGGATGACAAAGATGTGTATTTTTGTTACATTTTTCAATCTAAATTAACAAAAAATAAAAATTTATAGGTTTTATATTATCGTAGATTAAGAATTGATAGGTGTAAGTATGAATATTAGTAAAAATGCAAAATTATACTGTGCTATGGGTCTTAGCGCTCTTACAGGATTGGGGATGGGCAAAGCTATGACTGTTGCTCAAAAAAACATGTCATGTCAAGTTAAATGTCAGCATGCTTTGGAAAGAAGTTTAACACCGAGTATAGAAAAAATACTTTTACCTAAAAATAAATTGTCGGGAAAAGATACATTGACAAAAGATACATTGCTAAAAGATACATTTTCAAAAGAAATATTGCCGGATCGTATATTAAAGGCAGATACTTTGGACTTGTCTAAGCATTTTATTGCAAGAAAAAATTAACCCCTTAAGGAATATTGACAAAGTATTGCAAATAAAACCGTGTAAAAAAGCATTTGAAAGCACCGTATAATTTTACATCTTTAAACTTTAAAGCTTTGTTATCATTGCATGCAACGGTAATTGAAGCTGTTTTGTAATCTTTTGCTATAATATTGCCTGTATTTTTATTATGTTCAATATCCAAAATCTCAATCCTGTAAGGATTTGGGATAAAATATTCTTTTTTAACTTTGACATAACATGGCAGCCATGGGTGGAATGCTTTTATTTGCGCATAAATTTCTTCGGCTGTTTTGTTTTCAAAATCCAAAATCATTTCAGAGGGTTCAATATTCGGATAATAGCTTGATTCTTCTTCGTTTTGCACAACGGGAACAATAAGCCCGTATTGAAGTTTTTTTAATGTTTCCGCAGCTAAAAGACGCGCCTGAAAAACTGTTCTTTCCCGCAATTCTTTTCCCGTATAGCTTGGTAAAATATCTATCTTCTGCTGTGTTAATATTGCGCCCGAATCATAGTCTTTATCCATTAAGTGGTAAGTAATTCCCGACTTTTTTTCCATGTTTTTTATAGTCTGTAGATATGGATTAGGTCCTCTGTATTTCGGCAGCATAGAAGGATGTACATTGACTGCAGCAATAACAGGTAAATCTATAATTTCTTTTTTTAATTTTTCATTCCATGTTCCGACAAGAATTACATCTGCGTTTAATCTTAAAATTTCTTTTTTGAAACATTCGGAATTAGCTGACTTACATTTAATTTCGTGTAATTTATATTGTTTAATTAAAGTATAGGCAGGAGAACTTTTGAAAAAGTCATGCAAAAATAATTTAAAACGTGAAAAAGCTACCCTTTCATATCTAAAAACTCCGGCTATTTCACATTCAGCATCAATAGTCCCTTCAATAAGGTTGGAGAGCATTTCGCCTTTTCCGAGAATAACTACTTTCATACTTTCTCCTGTGTTATTTAGGAATTACTTTGTTGGCATTATATCATAGAGATCCTGAAACAAGTTCAGGATGACATGATTATATTACAACTATCTTATTTTAGATTCGCGTTCTATTTCGCGTTGTTGCGTTTTCTTGGTGATATCTTCGCGTTTGTCGTGAAGTTTTTTCCCTTTCGCAAGACCAATTTCAACTTTAACAAACCCTCTTGTCAGAAAGACTTCCAGAGGAATAATCGTATAACCTTCTTTTTTTATTTTGCCGACCATTTTGAGCAATTCTTTTTTTGTCAGTAGAAGTTTTCTAACCCTCTCAGGTTCATGATTATAGCGGTTTCCTTGCTCGTATGGAGATATATGCGATTTGTATAAAAATATTTCGCCGTTTTCGATTTTACAAAAACTGTCTTTAAGCTGTATTCCGTTTTTTCTAATGGATTTAATTTCTGTTCCGGTCAGCACAATTCCCGCCACAAATTTTTCAAAAATGTGATAGTCGTGAAATGCTTTTCTGTTTGTAGTTATAACTTTTTTATCCATAATATAATTATAACACAGAATTTAAGCTTTTTTTGTGAGAGTTTCTTTCCTGTTTAATTGTACTTGCCAGTATATTTTCAATTATTTTTATTTTTTCTTTAAAATGAAATTTGCTGTAATTAACGGGATTCGGTTTGAGTGTAAACAATTTAGGGTGGATTGATTCAAGCTTTTTTTGATATAAGTTCCCGTTTTTATATGCAGTAATCTCATTATACATATCATAACGCCAATTTTGTAATACATTTATTTTTTCTTTGGAAGATTTATTTTCTAAAAAGTATAAGATGTTATCTTTGAAGTTTTTCAATTCTTCTGGAGTTTTGTTCCTTATGTACATCTCTTTTTTATAATATTCATACGATTTTGTTAATAAAAAATTTTTATTATCATCAAATAAATTAGCTTTTCTTTGTGTATATTTAGGGTTAAGTAAATAATTCGCGATGTGGCGAAATTCATGCATCATGGTGTGAGTAGATTGTGCATCGACTTTTTTGCTAAATTTATTAACAGGTAATCGTATAATAAATTTTGACAGGTTAAAATTTGAATCCGGTATTAGGGAAACCTGCCCATAAAAAGGAAATTCTTTTGAAGATTCAACAATTATCGACTTTTTTTTGGGTAAGGACTTTGATATTTTTTTCTGAATTTTTTTTAAAGAAATTTCTCCGTTTACAAATTCATCTTTAATTTCATTGAAAAATTTATCGGTTAATTTATTAGCTTTTTGCTCGCGTATTTGTACTGAGCCCTTACATAAATCAAGTGGAAATTTTGCACTTTTTAACACTTTAAAATTCATATTCTCTATAAAACATGTAAAAATAAATAATTGCTCTTCTTATGTAAAAAATTTCATAAAGCTCATATAATTGTGATATGGGCTTAAGCGCACGCAGCATTTCATCAAGACCGTTGCGATTTAAGAGAAGCACATGTGATGCAAATATAATGTTTGCCTATTCATACAGAAAACATTTTACATAATGGTTATTTGAAATACGTATATCATCAGGAACCTGTGTGCTGCATTTTTGTAATGCAAACGGACAGCGTGTATGGAATTTACAGCCTTCAGGCAGGTTGCTCGGCGAAGGTAAATCTCCTGTGAGAACAATTTTTTCTTTATCTCTGTGCTTCATTTGTGGCACAGAGCTTAAAAGAGCTTTTGTATATGGATGTTTCGGGTTTTTAAATAAATCTTTTGTATCTGCCAATTCTACAATTTCACCAAGATACATTATGGCAACCCTGTCTGCGATGTACTTTATGACGCTTAAATCATGTGATATAAACATAAAGGTAAATTCATATTCTTCTTTAAGGCATTTCAAAAGATTTATTATTTGCGCCTGAATACTTACATCCAGTGCGCTGACGGGTTCATCTGCCAGAATGAATTCAGGATTTAAAACAAGCGCGCGTGCAATTGCAATTCTCTGTCGTTGTCCGCCTGAAAATTCATGCGGGTATAAATTAATGCAGTTTTCATCAAGACCGACTTGCTGTAATTTTTCTTTGACAATATTTTCTATTTCTTTATCACTTAATTTTGTATTTATTTTAAGTGGTTCTATAAGCGTGTCTTTAATCTTCATTTTAGGGTCTAGGCTTGAATACGGATTTTGAAAAATAATTTGCACGCTTTTTTTGAAATCTTTAAGTTCATTTTTAGGCATTTTTAATACATCTGAATTTTTGAAATAAATTTTGCCGGATTTAGCAGGAACAAGTTGTATTATAGCTTTAGCAAGCGTTGATTTTCCGCAGCCTGACTCGCCCGCCACTGCAAGGATTTCGCCTTGTTTTATATCAAGAGAAACGCCGTTAACTGCATGGGTAATTTGAGTATCGCCAAAAAATCCTTTGTCACTTTTGTATTCAACATATAAATCTCTGATTTTTATTAGTTCTTCATCCATATCAGAAGTTTAGCTTAACTTCAAGATAATTGCAATTGCTTGTCGGGCAATTAATTTTTCAACTATTTTTTGTATATTTTATCAATGTTTTCTTTTTTAAACAAAAGTCCGGCTTTATATGGATTGAAAGGTTTTGTATTTTTATTCTTATTTTCAAAATTGAGTTGAATATCTGTCGGCATAACAGTACTTTTGTACTTTAAATAAACTTTTCCGTTTGCATCTATTATTTTAGATACGAATGATTTTTGAATGTCCGGCAATGATTCAATTTCTTGATAACCAGCTGCAATGCCTAATGTGTTGCATAAATCTATAAGCCTGCCGCTCGGCTCAAGTTTTGTAGAAATTCCATTCAGTTCATATTTATATAACGATTTGTTTCTGTCAATTTCGAACTCATGTTTAATTATTTTAGGGTTAGAGCTTTTATAATCCTGCCAATATTTTTCTTCAAGGCTTTTTAAGATTTCCAGTTGGAGATTTTCTAAATCTTTTTCCTGAAATCCGTCGGCTTCTTTTATGTCGTTGCTAAATGCCCTGTTGATTATGCCGAATTCGTAACTTTTATTAAGCGGCGTAAATGTAAATAAGACATTTGCCATACGGTCAACATATGCTTTACGGTATAATTCAGCCAAATCATTTTTGCCCGCTTTTTTATACATTACCGCTTTTGTGTTCAGATGATGAAACGGGTTGATTGATATATTAAATTGTGCTAAGCGGTCACTGTTCTCATCTTTGCTGTAATGTTCCGCAAGTTTTTCTGCAAACTGCTGGCAATTTTTATTTTTAGGATTCCAGCCGCTTGTATCAAATAATCCCGGTCTTTCGGTTATATCATACATTATTTTATTAAGTTCAATAAAATCGTGTTTATTGCCTTCTTTATCATATAAATATGTATCTATACAATCGGAATCTTGAAACAAACTGAGCATTTTATCTTTGTTTGAAGACAGGAAAGAGATTCCGATTTTTTTATTTAATTCTCCTATACCCTCTAAAAGGTTTGAATAATCTTCAAAAGTCATTCTATTTGTATTATTTTCATTTTCTCTCACGGGATAATCCGCGGCTACATAGCAATGTGAACAATGGCTGCTGCAGTTTCTTGTAGCACTAATTACTTGGAGGTTATCGAAAATGAATAGAATTTCTTTCATTGTCAATCCTTCAAATACTTTTATGCCGTTTTGTATTCCTTCAAGTTTGTCAAAATCTATATCAGCTGTATCAATTATAAAAGCATTTTTATTTTTATTCTTAAATTCTGCAGCATATTTTTCTGCGGATTCATATTTTTTATCAGCTCTGTCACCGGTAAAAGAGAAACTATCATTTGAGGCAGGTTTATTTTGTCGTGCAAATACCGGATTTATATTATTTTGATAATTACTATAAAAGTTTATTGGCGTGATTTTCATTATAGTAAATTAAAAAACAAACAAATTTTTTTTTGCTACCAAACAAGATTTTGATATAGAGGGATGGAATTAGCTGAATTGCTTTGTCATTCACTTTGTTCATTCCTCGCAATGACAGCATCATTTTTGTCATGCTGAAAATTATCCTTCTAAGTTTTAAATTTCTCGGCGGCCTTCAATAGCTCTCGCGATTGTTATTTCGTCGGCATATTCCAGATCCGCTCCGACAGGAAGCCCGAAAGCAATCCTTGAAATAGTGATTCCGAAAGGTTTTATGAGTTTGCTTAAATATAAACTTGTAGCTTCGCCTTCAACGGAGGGATTTAATGCCAAAATAACTTCTTTAACTTCGTCGCTTGTTAATCTGTTTAATAATTCTTTAACTCTGATATCATCCGCGCCTATTCCGTCCATTGGAGAAATCAGCCCTTGCAGCACATGATATTGTCCTTTGTATTCATTAGTTTTTTCTATAGCTATTAAGTCTTTTGTCTCTGATACAACACAAAGAATTGATTTATCCCGTCTTGTTGACTGGCAGATTTCGCAAGGACTTGATGATGACAAATTAAAACATACTTCGCATGTTTTTGTATTTGCTTTTGCATCTATCATGCTTTGCGCAAATTTTTGAATTTCACTTTCAGACATTCTAAGTAAGTAAAATGCCATTCTTTGAGCAGACTTTGGTCCTATTGACGGGAATTTTTGAAAATGCTCTATAAGTGTTGCTATTGATTTTGGATATATCATTTTTATTTTTGCCTTTTAGAACAATCCGGGAATATTTAATCCGCCCGTAACGGATTTCATTTTTTCTTCCATCTGAGCGGTTGCTTTCTCGCTTGCTTGTAAAATTGCTGTCGTAATGACGTCTTCAAGCATTTCAATAGAATCCGCGTCAACGGAGGACGGATTTTCAGGATTAATAGCTTCAGCAGAAAGTTTAATCGATTTAAATTTACCTTGTCCGTCGCATACAACTTTAACGGCTCCGCCTGCTGATTCACCTGTTATTTCTAATTTGGAAAGTTCTTCCTGCGTATCTTTTAATTTTTTTTGCAAGCTCTGAGCTTGTTTCATCATTTGCATAATATTCATTTTTATATTCCTCCAAAGTCTTATTTAAAAGTTGCTCTCTATATGATTTTTATTATACAATAAAAATATGAAGAGTAAAACTTATGTAAATGAATCTATAAAAAACGGTTGTTTGATGAGATGGACTTTTTCGCCGTTAAAAGTTTATATTGCTCCCATGAAATTTTATTCCAAGCAAGGCGAGGATTATAAATACAGACAAATGGCAAGACGCGCTCTTGATGAATGGCAGGCGGCGGCAAAAGGAAAAGTTTCTTTCAAGGTCGTTGATAATCTTTTGAGCTCTAATATTAATATTGAATGGAAAAGAGTCGAAAGAAAAGCTCTGGGGCATTGTTATTTCCATTTTGACGGTTCTAACAGACTATACGGTGCGGAAGTTTCAATAGGGTTAACTGATGGATTGGTTCATCACGATTACGGCTCAGAAGATGAAGTTTATCATACAATTCTTCATGAAATAGGACATGCATTAGGTTTGGGACATAGTCCTTATAAAACTGATATTATGTACACTCCGCACCAAAAAGGTATTGTGAAACTTTCAGATTGTGATAAAGAAACCTTAAAATGGCTGTACACTTTCCCTCAAGGTAAATCTTCTTCTGAAATCGCTTCAAGTTACGGCGTAGGCGGCGGCAATCTGGATGATGTTGTTTATAAGATTAAACATAAACAAACAGAAAGCGAATTTGAAAAAGTTAAAAGCGAAATCAAAGTTCCTAAAAGAGATTTGCTTGAAGAAACTGAAATTTTAGCTAATTTAAGAAAGTATCACATGGCTCTTCAAAATGTTCATATTTCAGATGATATGCGAAAATTTTTTACCAAAAATCAACGTAAAAAGTAACCTGTAATCTGAAAAATTGCCATTATATTTTTTTCGTGTATAATAAGATTGTATAAATATGAATTTTTAATAGGGATATATAAAATATGACAGTTCAAGATTGGTTTGAGAAACGTAAAGAAGCGCAGATTCAAAGACGTGAATTAGAAGCACGTGCAGAAATTGAGGGCAACCCCGATTTGTGGACAAAATGCGTTTTGTGCGATGCTCAGCTGCTAATAAAAGATATAGAGAATAACATTAATGTTTGTCCTGATTGCGATTATCTCTTCAGAATAAACGCGAGAAAAAGAATAGAGCAGGTGTTTGATAAAAATTCTTTTGAGGAATTATTCACGGAGATTAAGCCTACTGATCCTCTTGATTTTGTTGATACAGAGCCATATATCGAAAGACTTCAAAAGGCTCATGAAAAAACAGGTTTGAATGATGCAGTAATTACGGGACTTGCCAATATTGACGGACACAAAGTTGCGGTAGCGGTTATGGACTTTGATTATATGGGCGGTTCAATGGGCAGCGTTGTTGGTGAAAAAGTTACGCGAATTATCGAAAAAGCTATTGAAGAAAAACTTCCTGTCCTTGCAATAACTTCATCAGGCGGTGCAAGAATGCAGGAAAGCGCATTAAGTTTAATGCAAATGGCAAAAACATCTTGCGCTGTCTCAAGGCTTGATGATGCAGGCTTGTTGTATGTTAACTTGTTAACCGAACCTACATTCGGCGGGGTTACTGCAAGTTTCGGAATGCTTGGTGATATTATAGTTGCTGAGCAAGGCGCAAGAATAGGTTTTGCAGGACGGCGCGTTATTGAACAGACAATCAGACAAAAACTTCCGTCAGATTTTCAAACAGCTGAATATCTTATGAAGTATGGTCAGGTTGATGTTGTATCCTCCCGTAAAAATTTGAAAAACACATTGGCAAAAATATTTGCAATGCATAATAAAGCGTAAATGTAGGAAGTAAGTATAATGAAGTTCTGGTAAGAACAATGTATAATGAGGTATGAAATGGCAGTTTTAGATTTTGAAAAACCCATAATGGAAATTCAGGAAAAGATTGAAGAACTAAAAAAAATAAGTATGGAGTCAGGCATGGATCTTAATAAAGAAATAGAAACTTTCGAACAGCAAGCTGATGATTATAAGAAAGAATTATATGCTAACCTTAAGCCTGCTCAAAAATTGCAGATT
>Ga0153938_1000536_pt1 | contig 15564 bp, 18 predicted proteins | sample TSNY022MetaG_FD_104740 | JGI IMG/M metagenome (GOLD analysis project Ga0153938, IMG submission 104740) | Attine ant fungus gardens microbial communities from New Jersey, USA - TSNJ022 MetaG | ecosystem: Host-associated > Fungi > Mycelium > Unclassified | place: USA:New Jersey: Brendan T. Byrne... | reverse complement strand
GATGCCGGAGTTGACGCTTATATTAACACCGCGATTAACGGAATGGGAGAACGCGCAGGGAACGCTGATTTAGCTTCATGTCTTCTTGCTGTTCTTAAATCCGCAGGGTTAAAAGGCAGATATCAAATCGATCCTAATATAGATTTAAGCAAAATTTGGCATCTGGCAAAATATGCATCATATGCTTTTGGAGTACCAATTCCGATGAATCAACCTGCAGTGGGCGACAATGCATTTGCTCATGAATCAGGAATCCACGCTGACGGCGCATTGAAAGACAGAAGAAATTATGAGTTATATGACTTTGAAGAATTGGGACGAGGAGAGCCTGAAATCATTGAAACAGGACGTATGATTACAGTCGGAGAATATGGCGGAATCAAGGGTTTCAGAAACGTATATGAAAATCTTGAATTAGAATTTAAGGATGAAAATGAAGCAAGAAATATTCTTGAACTGGCAAGATATGCAAACGTACATACTCAAAAGCCTCTTACTGACAGTGAATTAAGATTTATATATTACTATCCTGATATCGCTGCAAAAATCATGACTTCTATTCCATTTTATGATCCACAAGGAGCAATTAAAGCACGTCTGGATGCACAAATGAAAGAAACGCCGCATATAATCGGATAATTGAGGAGAAATAATGGGACAAACTTTAGCTGAAAAAATTATATCTGAACACACAGAGCATAACGTTAAAGCAGGTGAATTGGTTATTGCAAATGTTGATGTTTGCGCGGTTCAAGACGGGACCGGTCCGCTTACGGTACAGGAATTTAAAAAACTGGGAAAATCTAAGTTAAACAATCCTGAAAGAACTGTTCTATTTATTGACCATGCTTCTCCAAGCCCGAGAAAAGAGCTGTCTAATACTCATAAAGTTTTAAGGGATTTTGCAAGAGAATATGGAGCAGTGCTATCTGATGTCGGAGCGGGCGTTTGCCATCAGCGATTAATAGAATCTTATGTAAATCCGGGAGAAATACTTGTAGGCGCGGATTCGCATACCTGCACATCAGGTGCGCTCGGCGCATTCTCAACAGGTATGGGTTCTACAGATATCGCTGTTGCGATGGCACTTGGCAAAACCTGGTTAAAAATACCTGCAACTTATAAGATTGAAGTTACCGGAAAATTTAAAAAAGGCGTTTGTTCAAAAGATTTAATGCTTTATCTAATCGGACTAATAGGAGCAGATGGAGCAACGTATAAATCATTAGAATTTTGCGGTGATACAATAGAAAATATGGAGATGTCAGAACGCTTTACTCTTGCCAATATGGCTGTTGAAGCTGGCGCAAAAGCCGGGTTATTTGTTTCCGATGAAAAAACAAAAGCATATTTGAAATCACATGGTCGTGAAGATAAATATCGTTCAATCAAACCTGATGATGATGCGGATTATGAACAAGTAATTAAAATCAAAGCAGAAGATGTTCCGCACACTGTTTCTTGCCCTCATACCGTTGATAATACAAAGGCTGTTGATGAGTTGAAGGATATTAAAGTTGATCAGGTATTTGTTGGAACTTGCACAAACGGAAGAATTGAGGATTTAAGAATCGTTGCAGAAATTCTTAAAGGCCAAAAAGTAAATTCCGATGTAAGATTACTCATTTGTCCAGCATCAAAAGAAGTGTACCTAAAAGCACTTGAGGAAGGTTTAATCACGATATTTGCAGAAGCAAACGCTTCAATCTTGCCTCCGGGATGCGGGCCTTGCGTTGGAGTTCATGCCGGAATTTTAGCTGACGGCGAAGTTTGTCTTGCAACTCAAAACAGAAATTTCCAAGGACGCATGGGCAACACAAACGGCTATATTTATTTATCATCGCCTTATGTTGCCGCATATACAGCGTTAAAAGGTTATATATCTGTCTAGAAGAGCTATATATTATAATTTTTATATTAAAAATATACTCCATTAACTATGATACAATGAGTAAGTTTTTTACGGCAAATTTTCTTTACTATAGAGATACGCTCGCTTTCTAATTGAAAGTATGTAAGGAGAAATTAATGTCAGGCAATAAGATTCAATACAAAAAAATGCCTATAGAAGAACTTGTCGTTTTATCACAGCAAAATGACTTTAAGGCGTTGGAAGAATTGATAAAACGTGAACAAAAAAATGTTTTTGCCTCATTTTCGTATCTATGCAAAAAAAGAGAAAATATTCTTGATCTCACACAAGAAGCGCTTATGAGAGTTGCTAAAAATATTCATTCCCTAAGAAATCCGAAAACATTTAAAAGTTGGCTTAATCAAATAGTAACCAATTTATTTTATGATGAATTGCGGAAAAAAAAGCGAAAGCCTGAAACTGTCTCTATAGATGAAAGCGATGATGAAACCGGATCTTATGCAATTAAATTTCATCTGGTTGATAAAAAATGCAAGCCGCATGAAAAATGTTTATCAGCAGAATTGGAAAAAATCATAAAGGAAGCTATTTTAGCGCTTCCTGAACAATTCAGAATTGCAATAGTATTAAGAGAGCTTCAAGGATTATCCTACGAAGAAATAGCTGAAGCGACAAATTCGAGCGTGGGAACAGTTAAATCCAGAATAGCGCGCGCGCGAGGAAAATTACAAGACGGTCTTAAGACCTACATCTGAAAGGAGAAATAGAATGCAACAAAGATTATCCTGCGATCAAGTAAGTGCATTGATGACATTTTACATAGAAGACCGATTGAGTACTAAACTGGCCGAATACGTCCAGCAGCATCTTGATATTTGTCCTGTATGCAGAGAAAAATATAACAAATTAATTAACGTTGTAAAAAAATACTCGAATATCAAAAATAATATAAGTATTAATAATGATACGGATTTTGAAAACAGCTTTATTACGAAACAATATGAGGAATTCAAATCGAATTTATCTGCCTATATTGATAATGAATTAAATGATATAGAAAATATAAAAATTAAAAAAATCACTATTTCTAATCCGCTTGCCAGACAAGATTTGGAAAAAATGTACACATTAAAAAAAATTCTTCATTCATCATTTGATAAAACAAAAAATGACTTTAAAAGTGATTTTTCCAAGAATATAATCAATCAAATTCAAAACAGCAAAGAACGTAAAGAAATTGATCCTTTTATTAAAATTATGGCGCTGCTTTTTATAATTATAAGCAGCATAATTACAGGTATAATCGGTATTTTATATTTTTAAAGAAGTACTATTTCTTGCCAATTTAAATGCCGCATTTTTTTGGTATTCATTTAAAGTTATACCTCTTGGATGAACTATTTGTGATTTTTCCTTAATTTCCATCTTTGCTATTGCATTTTTTTGTCGATCAGAAGCATATATATTTCTTAAAACCGGTGTTACCAAATTACAGGAAATAACAGAGCCAATCGTGCTTGCTACTACATCAACACTTTCTTTAAATGGCTGATATTTTTCTTTGATACCTGTTTTAAAATCATCTAATTTTTCTATATTAAAATCAAGTTTTCCTACACGTCCGTTTGAACATAAACCATTTTTTTGTAGATAAGATTGAATTGACTTTGTAGTCAGTTTACCGGTAGAAACCATTTTAGATGCAAGGTTTTTAAAAGAATTTGTAATCAGGTAGAAAGATAATATATTAATTCCTGCATCAGCAATTTCTTGAGGTATTAAGAAAGATTTTTGTTCACTGGAAATTTTGTCATTAAATACAAGCGCCGTAACCTGTGCCAGAGATGAAAGAATCCAGCCTAAAGTTCCGGTATGCACAAGCATTTTACCGGGATTTTCGCCATAGTTTTTATACAAGTTTACTTTAAAATCACCGTAAAATTTTCCTATATTTTTCATAAGATTACTTAGAGGTTTCATTTTTACCTCCTTGCGCTCCTATAAATCGATTTGTAAGAAATTTGGTTAACGGTGCATCAATGACAAAGTTTGTAATCATCATTGCAATTAAGGCAGTTATAGTACCCATTGCGTTGTGGTATTGTTTATAGGCATCAGTATCGGAGGATTTTACATCTCTCGGGGTGAAGAATTTTTCAATTTTTTTAATTTTAGTGCCGGGCTCAGGAATTTTGGACCAATTTTTTACCGCTTTAATGCAGCCTTTTCTAATCAGATACCCTGTTGCAGTACCTGCAATGATTTTAGCAACAGTACGAGCAACAGAAACTTTACGGGTTTTTTCGTCAACATTTTTGTTGCGGCCGTCTATAAACGGCTGGGACATAAGGGCTGTAATACCCAATATTAAACGGTTTTCGGCAGAAGAAATCTCTTTTCCTATCTTTTCAAACGAATCATTGAATTTTGTATTCTTAAAGCATTTATCAGGCAGAGCATTAAAAATTCTCTGCTGAGCTTTATAAGCTTTTTCAGCAGCTTTTTTGTAGCATGATGAATTAAATATAGTTGTTTTTATTGATCTGATCATTTTCTTCTACCCAAGTCAATAAAGATAATGAAGCCTCAGAATTGCCTTTAAAAGTATATTTATTAAAAAAAATTTACAATATTATGCGGGATAATTTAAGGCATGAATTATAATACATTAAAAAATCAAAAAATACTATACTCTTGTAAGCAAAATTAAAGAACAGATCCCTTAGGCACAACTGTAACCCCGCCCGGAGAAACGATAAAACCGCGCTTCATATCCTCTTCATGGTCAAAACCTATTTTGGTATTCGGCGGGATTAAAACATTTTTATCTATTATAGCTTTTTTTATTTGAGAATATCTTCCAATTTCAACATTTTCCATCAGAATACTTTCGGTCACCTGAGAATAACTGTTAATTCTTACTTTTGGAGAAAGAATACATCTTGATAATCCGCCCCCTGAAACAATGCAGCCTTCAGATACCATGGAATTGGTTGCCATCCCTACCCTGTCTCCTTCTTGCCATATAAATTTAGCCGGAGGATAATTATGATTAAAAGTTCTTAAAGGCCAATCCTTTGAATATAAATTTAATTCAGGGTTAGAATTTAAAAGACTCATATTAGCCTGCCAATATGCATCTATATTACCTACATCCATCCAATAGCCGCGTTCTGCATCACTTATTCCGGGGAAAGAATTTTCTTTAAAATTATATACATAGATATCTCTGCCTTCACTCAACATTTTTGGAATAACATCTTTGCCGAAATCATGAGAAGATTCCTCTATATCAGCATCTCTCATTACAGCATATAAAAGAACATTTCTGTCAAAAATATAATTGCCCATAGATGCCAGACACATATCAGGGTTGCCCGGAATTGATTTAGGTTTGTATTGAGGTTTCTCTACAAAATTTGTTAATTTCCAATTGTCATCGACTTCTATAATACCAAATTCTGATGCTTCGCTTATCGGAATAGGAATTGCCGAAATAGTCAAATCAGCTTCATTTGCTTTATGGTAATCGAGCATTTGAGAAACATCCATTTTATAGATGTGGTCTCCGCCAAAAATACATACATAGTCAGGATCCTCGTCTATTATGTGAAAAATGTTTTGATAAATAGCATCTGCCGTGCCGCGATACCAAGAACCGCCCGTTCTCATCTGCGCCGGCGCTAAATCCATGAACTGATTCAAAAACGGCGATAATTGCCAGCCTCTTGTGATATGTTTATTCAATGAGTCTGATTTATATTGAGTCAGCACTTTTATTTTATAAAATCCCGAGTTTATAAAATTATTCAATACAAAATCAATAATTCTGTACCTTCCGCCAAAAGGAACTGCGGGCTTTGCTCTATCCATTGTCAAAGGGAAAAGACGTTTGCCTTCACCACCGGCTAAAATCATTACTAACGCATCTTCGACTGACATACAAATCCTCACTATAAAACTCTCTTTAAATGATTATACAATTATATTTAATAAATATCAATATCCAATCTGTAGTATTTACTTTTCATTTTTAGAGAATCTGCATAAGACTTTAATTTAGGAAAAGGATTTTCATCATTCAAACATAAAGAAAGAACTCTGCCGCCGTCAGAATAGAGTTTATCGTTGTCATATTTTACTCCGGCAAAAAGTACATCTATATTTTTATTATCAGGCAAAGAAATCAAATCTCCTTTTTTCGGATTATCAGGATACCCCGCAGAAGCAATTACAAGACATGCCGAATAACCATTTCTATATTCTATATTGATATTCTTTAACTTCTTATTTAATCCTGCAATCAATATAGATAAAAAATCAGTTTTTAAATGTTTTAAAATCGATTGAGTTTCCGGATCACCCAACCTTACATTATATTCAAGCACATACCAGTCGTCATTTACCCATATAAGCCCCGAGTAAATAAATCCGGTAAAATCAGCACTTTCTGCAATGAGAGCTTTTTCTAATTTTTCTAAGTAATTATTTAATTTCAACTTTTGATTATCGGTTAAATCCACAGGACAGTATGAACCCATTCCACCTGTATTAGGCGAGGTTAAATCCTCATTAAGACGTTTGAAATCTCTGGTCGGCAAAAAATTCAGCATACACTCACCGTCAAAAAGTGACATAACAGAAATTTCTTCACCGTCTAAAAATTCTTCCGCAAAAAAATCTTTTTTAAATAGAGATATAACATTATTTTTCTCAATTTCATTATAAACCACTTTAACGCCTTTTCCTTGAGCCAGACCGTCTTTTTTTATGACTTGAGGAAATGTATTATCATTTTTGGATAAAACTTTTGCATTTTTTATCAAATATTTATTCATAAATTCTTTGGCAAATAATTTGGAACTTTCCAATTTTGAAAATTCTTTATTCACACCTATTGCCTTTATGCCATATGAATTAAAAATATCAACAGCGCCGTCGCAAATAGGTTGCTCCGGACCGAAAATTACCAAGTCTATATTTTTTTCAAGCGATTTTTTTGCCAAATCATCGTAATCTGTATATTCTATATTTTCACCCAATCGAAAATGAGCACCGTTTGCTAAAAAAAGTTTATTTAATAAAGGTGAACTCAAGATAGATTTCGCAATAGCGTATTCACGCGCACCGCAGCCATATACAAGTATATTATATTTTGCTAGTGACATCCGCCGCAGCCTCCACAGCCGCCTGAGCTGCAGCCACCCTTATTACAGCCGCCGATTAAATCAGAAAAATCAAAAACCTCATCATTAAGTATTTTCTCTATCACAATAGGATAAAGCATATGTTCTATCTGATGAATTTCTTTTTCAAATTCATCAAAATGGGTAAGATTTCCGATTAACACGGGATATTGCGCGATAATCTTTCCCGAATCAACTCTTTCTTCAACATGGTGAACAGTAACTCCGCTTACCTTTATACCTGCAAAAAAAGCTCTTTTTATTGCATCTTTGCCTTTAAATGCAGGAAGCAGCGATGGATGTATGTTTATAAATTTCCCTAAGTGCAAAACATTCGGCGGTAAAATATTCATATAACCTGCCAGAACAATTAAATCAAATTTATTATTTGAAAAATATTCAAAATTCTTCTCAGCGGGAACAATCTCGGATTTTATATTAAGCAGCTTTGCTCTTTCAAGTATATACGCACTTGAAACATCAGAAATACAGGTAATCTCAACATCTTTATCTTTAAAGTAATTAACTATTGCCTCAAAATTACTCCCATTTCCCGAACCCATTATCGCAATTTTTTTAGTCATCAGAAATTACCTCCCCGAAAATAAACGGATTAAACTCTTTTGTTATTTCCAAAACTTCATTCACATTTTTTTTATCTGTAATTATACAAAATCCTACGCCGCAGTTGAAAACATTCCAAATTTCATCGCCTACAACCAATTCCAGTTTTTGGAATATATTTTGTTCAGGAATACTTTTATAATATAAATCTGCCTTAAAACCTGAAGGCAAAACTCTGTTTAAATTAGATAAAATTCCGCCGCCTGTGATATTTGCTACCGATTTTATAAGATTTTTATCCCACAATTTTCTTACAGCATTGTAATAAACAAATGAAGGTTTTAAACAGTCTTGAAATTCTTCTTCCGATAAAATTTTGTCTGCAAAAAGTTTTCTTAAAAGCGTAAAGCCGTTTGCATGAATACCATTTGAAGATAAACCTATAATTATGTCGTTTTTACAGACTTCAAGAGCAGTTTTTTCTTTTGACAAACCGATTGCAAAACCGCAAATATCAATAGTATTCTCCCGAAGCAGATGCGGGATTTCTGAAGTTTCACCGCCTGCAAGTTCACAATCATATTTTGATAATTCGTTTTCTAATTCGATAATTATTGTGGAAATCGCGCTACTGTCCAGACTATTTACAGCAATATAATCTGAAAATAAAACAGCTTTTGCATCACATGTAGCTAAATCGTTTAAATTGGCAGCGATTAAATCAATCGCGATAGTTTTATACATTTTATGTTCATACAATGGAATAATTTTTGATCCGATACCGTCGCAACAATGAACAATTATTAATCCCAATTCATTTATATATGAACCGCCTGCAAACATTCCAAAATTTTTGCTCTTAAGATTCAAGCTTAATTTTTTATTCAAATTTTCCGCTTCATCAAGATTTACTCCTGACTTTTTATACATATTGCTCATATTATAATTTTATTACAAAAAGACCGACTTTTAAAGTCGGTCTCATCGTTTTATTATTTAATAAATATTCATTATCCGCAAAGTGCCAATAATATACCCGCCGCAACCGCTGAACCGATTACACCGGATACATTCGGACCCATTGCATGCATTAACAGGTAGTTATGAGGGTTAGCCTCTAAACCTACCTTATTAGCAACACGCGCCGCCATAGGAACGGCAGACACTCCTGCAGAACCGATAAGTGGATTGATTTTGTCCTCTTCTTTTCTTGCAAATAAATTCATTAATTTGGCAAATAATACGCCCATTGCCGTTGCAAAAGAAAACGCTAACAAACCTAGTACAAGAATATAAAGAGTCTGTATTGTTAAGAATTGAACGGCTGATAATTTCGAACCTACTGCCATACCCAAAAGAATTGTTACTATATTGATAAATTCGTTTTGTAATGTTTTTGATAACCTGTCAACAACGCCGCATTCTTTTGCTAAATTACCGAACGTCAATGCGCCGATTAACGGGCAAGCGTCAGGAAGAAAAATTATACAAAGCAATAATACGACAATCGGGAAAACAATTTTTTCACGTTGTGAAACAGTTCTTAATTGTCTCATTTCGATTTTTCTTTCAGCTTCTGTTGTAAAGAATTTCATAATAGGCGGTTGAATAATAGGAACTAACGCCATATACGAATACGCCGCGACTGCAATCGCACCTAGTAATTCCGGAGCTAATCTTGTTGTAACAAAGATAGAAGTCGGTCCGTCAGCACCGCCGATTATCCCTATTGAAGCTGCCTGAGGCATTGTAAATCCAAGAGCTAAAGCACCCAGCAATACCGCAAAAATACCGAATTGCGCAGCGCCTCCCAATAATGCAGTCTTAGGGTTTGCAATAAGCGGACCAAAATCCGTCATTGCGCCGACACCCATAAATATAAACAAAGGGAATACACCCGATGCAATACCTGCATTATATATAATTCCTAAAAGTCCGTCAGGACCTCCGATACCTGCAACCGGAATATTTGCCAGTAAACCTCCAAATGCTATCGGCACTAACAATAACGGTTCAAATTCTTTCTTTATACCAAGCCATAACAAGAACAAACAAACAACAATCATAATAGGCGAACCGTAGGTCTGAAGAAAACCTTCAACACCTGTCGCCGTTACATTATGATTAACTATGTTTGCCACTCCTGTGGACAGCCATAATTTATCTAAACTTTCAACTATATTCATTTAAAGCCCCCTATCCTATACTAACCAATACTTGACCGGTTTGTACCTGATTACCGACTTCTACATCAACAGAAAGCACTGTGCCTGATATAGGGGATTTGATTTCTGTTTCCATTTTCATAGCTTCAACAACAAGAATTACATCGCCTTCTTCAATTGAATCGCCGACACCAACATGAACTTTTAATATACTTCCCGGAAGTGCCGCTTTAATAGGAGTACCTTCACCTGCAGGAACAGCAGCTGCTTCGATACCCGCTTTTACATTTATATCATAGACTTTTCCGTTAACAGTAGCTTTATTGCCTTCAACGCCGACCGCATATTTTTTACCGTTAATTGTAACAGTATAACCGCCGGTTGAATCAACTTTCGGAGTTGTCTCGCCTTTTTCGCATTTTCTGACGCCGATTGTACCTTTACCTTGCAAGAAAGCAATCCCTTTTTCTTTACAGCTTGCTGCGATAAAGATATTTTCCTCAGTAGCTTCAAGACCCGCTTCTGCAAGAGCTTTTTTCGCAGGTTCAATACCTTTGTTTTTATCCTTGTCATTCAAGTCTATAACCAACTCACTTGTAGGTTTTAATCCTAATTGTTCTTCTGCAATTTTTATTACTTCAGGATCAGCTTCACAAGGAGTTTTTCCGAAATAACCCAAAACCATTTTGCCGTAACCTTCTACAATCTTAACCCAGTTGCCAAACATAACATTATTATATGCCTGTTGGAAATAGAATTGAGAAACAGGTGTTACAGATGTTCCGAAACCGCCTTTTTCAACAACTTCTCTCATCGCCGCAACGATTTCAGGGAATTTATCCATTTGACCGTTATCACGAAGCATTTGAGTGTTAGCAGTTAAAGCTCCTCCCGGTAAAGGTGATTGAATAATCATAGGATCAACCGACAAAGCTTCAGGAGGAAGGAAGTAATCTTTCATACATTCTTTGAAAACTTCTTCTGTTTCTAAGATTTTTTCAATATCTATACCTAAATCAAATTCAGAACCTTTTAACGCATGCCACATAGAAACAACATCAGGCTGAGCAGTACCGCCTGAAACAGGTTTCATAGCCAAATCAATACCGTCAACGCCTGCTTCTAAAGCTGCAAGATAAGCTGCAATTGATGTACCCGGCGTTTCATGTGTGTGGAATCTCAAGAATGTATCAGGACCTACAATTTCCCTTGTGCGTTTAATTGTTTCATATACTTTTCTTGGAGCAGAAGTTCCCGAAGCATCTTTGAATGCAATAGAATCAAACGGAATACCTGCATCTAAAATATTTCTCAAAACTTTCTCATAGAAAGCAACATCATGAGCGCCTGTGCATCCATGAGGCAATTCCATCATAGTAATTGTAACTTCATGCTTCAAGCCGTTATCTTTAATGCATTGACCTGAATATATCAGGTTATTAACATCGTTTAACGCATCAAAGTTTCTGATAGTTGTAATGCCATGCTTTTTAAACATTTTAGCATGGAGATTAATAATATCTCTTGATTGAGATTCAAGACCGACAACGTTAACACCTCTTGCTAAACTTTGTAAATTAACGTCAGGTCCTACTGCGCGTCTGATTTTATCCATATTATTAAATGAATTTTCATTACAATAAAATATCGGTGATTGGAACATAGCTCCGCCCGCAACCTCAAAATGTTTAATACCTGCAGCAACAGCCGCTTCTAAAGCAGGAATGTAGTCATCTACAAAGACTCTTGCCCCGTAAACTGACTGGAAACCGTCACGGAATGAAGTATCCATAACCTTAATAAGTTTTTTAGCCATAATTTTATATCCTTTCTAATACTACCTATGATTTTGCCATTACTGCCGCTATCGCAACTGCAATTATCTCATCTTCCTTTGCAACAACACATTTTTTAGCTGTTTCAAAAGCTAACACTTTTTCAGGGAATTTTTTATTTAAATACCCTACGACTTTTGACATAATGCCCATAGTCCAAATCATTACGCATAAAAATACAAGTACAAACCCCATACCTATACACATAATAATCAAGCCGTCTAATAACATTTCGTTCATAATATATCTCCTATTGATAATACGAATTCTTTTTCAGAATCAGATATTACTAACTCTCCCTTGCCGGTAACAGATTTTGCAATACCTGATTTTTTTTCATTAAACATTTGTACGCATACTTCTTTATCTAAAAAGCATGCGCTGTTTATGTAATCTTTTTTTATATAATCAAAGCCTTTTTCCAAAAACTCGTCATATTTACTAAAAAAACCTTCCGTTAATTGTGCCAAGAAAGTTTTTAAGTCTACTGTTTTATTTAATTCTACGCTCAATGAGGTTGCATCTTTATCGGTAACCTTTTCTAAATCTTTTTTATCTGTATTTATATTAATACCTATGCCTATAACCATTCCTTTAAAATTATTTCCTTGAATTACAGATTCTGATAATATACCTGCGACTTTTTTGCCGTCAATCAAAACATCATTCGGCCATTTTATTTGAGCGTTGATGTCGTATTCTTTCAGCAATTTAACCAAAACGACAGACAAATATTGTGTTAAGTTAGAATATACTTCTTTGTATTCATTCGAAGGTTTCAAAACTATTGATAGAAATAAATTTTCACCACCAATATCAATCCATGTTCTTTGTAATCTTCCATGACCGTTTGTCTGGCGTAATGTATGGATAATAGTCTTATCGGCTAATTTTTCGATATTAGTCTTAGCATACGTATTTGTTGAATCTACCTTTTCAAGGCATATAATATTCATTAGCTCCCTCGATTTTTGATTGCATAATCATGTTTATTTTAAAACAAACAAAAAAAATTTGCGATTTTTTTTTTAACAGATACAATTAGTTTAAGAGGAGCTAATCATGGAACATTGGATTTACAGTATTAATATCGCGGGACATAGTGCAGCCTTTAATTTAGACACCTTAATAACTATGTGGCTTACCATGCTTATATTAATAATTTTAGCTCTTTGCACAACAAAAAACATTTCTATTATTCCCGGTAAATTGCAGGTAGTGGGTGAATCTATCATTAATTATTTTGTTGATACGGCAAAAGCAAACATGAGCGAAAAAGAAGCGCTCAAGCACTCTCCTATTATATTAACTCTATTTTTCTTTATAATTACCGCAAATTTAGTCGGACAATTACCATGGCATTTATTACACTTGCATCAAGGAGAGCTTGCATCTCCTAATAATGATATAAACATGACAGCTGCAATGGCGATAGTTGTTTCAGTATATTATATGTATTACGGAGCAAGAAGAAAAGGCATGAAATTTTTCTTCCATGGTTTCAGTATGGAAGGAATAATATTAACATTAGTGGATTGGCTTGAATTTTTTATAAGACCGCTTACTCTGGCAGTCCGACTATTTGCTAATATATTAGCAGGAGAGCTGCTTATATTTACATTCGTAAGCCTATGCGCTTATGTATTACCGATCCCGTTTATGTTGTTTGAAATACTTGTCGCAATAGTTCAAGCGATGGTATTCACGTTATTATCAACAATATACATAGCAACGGCAGTTGAAGAAACACATTAGTTAATTAAATATAATTACAATAAAAAAGGAGAAAAATTATGGCAGTAGAACAAATCGCAGCACAAGGTGTAGACTTAGCAAAACTTGGAGCAGGTATAGCAATCGGCTTCGGAGCAATCGGCGGAGGACTGGGAATCGGTATTGCAACAAAAGGTGTTGTAGATTCTATAGCAAGACAACCGGCAATAAAAGGTTTTGCTTTTACAACCTTCCTTCTTGGCGCGGCACTTGCAGAAGCAACAGCAATTTATGCATTCGTTATCGCTTTCAGATTGGCAGGATAGACTAGTTTAAGGTATAGATACATGGAATTCAACGCAACATTTATAGCAGCAATAGTCAGTTTTGTAATTTTTATTTTGATTATGAATCAAATATATTACAAGCCTATTTCAAATATCATCAATGACCGAAAAAAATTAATCGATGATAACTATAAAGCTGCAATGAATTTCAAAAAAAAATCAGATTCAATATATACAGAAAAAGATGAACGTTTAAACGAAACAACAAAACAGTCAAAAGAGATTATAAATACTAAAGTTAATGAAGCACACAATAAATCCATAGAAATGACTGATGATGCTAAAAAACACTTTACAGATGAAACCGATAAAGCAAAAAATAATCTTTTGACAGAAGAACAAAATATCAATCAGGTTCTATCGGAAAATATTGATGAACTTGCCGGACATATTTCTTCAAAAATATTGGGGGATAATGTATGACGGAAAAATTAATTCATTTTTGGGAATACTTCTTACAAAGTAACGCTTTCAATTTTGTTTTATTAATTTTGATTTTTGTTCTTTTAGACAAAAAAGTTCATTTTGGCAATATGATTGAAAATGTTAAAAATAAAATTATCGAAACAATCGAAAAATCAAAAGAAGAAAAACGCAATGCGGAAAAAGAATTAAAAAATGCTCAAAAATCTATAACTAATTTAGAAAACGAGATCAAAGAAAAAATTGAAAATGCAACGCATAATGCAGAAAATTTGGCTAAGAAAATTTTTGAAGAAACAGAAGATAAGGTAAAACAAATTGAATCCAATATTCAAAAAGTTATAGACGCAGAAGAAAAAACTATTTCATCAAGATTAACTTTTAGAACGGCATCACAATCAATTGAACTTGCAAAAAATAATATCAAAACTCTTCTTGAAAAAAATCCGCATTTACATGAAAGATACATTAATGAAAGTATAGAAGACTTAGACAGGATAAATTATTAAATGAAAAACATTAAAATTTCATTATCAGCAAAAAATTATGCAGACGCTCTTACTCAAGTAGCGCAAGATAATATAGTGAGTTATGAAGAAATAATACGTGATTTAGAAATAATAAATACGATTATTTCTAAATCCGCTGATTTATCCGAAGTGCTATTGAATCCTACAATTTCAGAAGACACAAAAAATTCGATTATAGACGAGGTTTTTAAGAATCAAATAAACATTAAAATAATTGATTTCCTTAAAATATTAATCGATAAAAAAAGATTTAACGAATTAGACACAATTATTGAAGCTTTCAAAAAAGAATTAGACAAAAAAAATAATATCAAAAGAGTTGAAATCACTTCTGCTGTTGAGCTAAACGAAAGCATAAAACAAAAAATAACAGATAAACTGGAGAACAAATTGCAGAAGAAAGTTATCCCGAATTGGCAGTTAAATACCGAAATTATCGGCGGGCTGGTCATAAAAATTGAGGATGATGTTATTGATACAAGTCTGAAAAATAAATTAGAAAATTTAAGTAAAAACATTTCAATATAGGAAGGTAAGGAACATTATGGCTTTAATAAAACCAGACGAAATCAGTTCAATAATAAAAAGTAAAATAGAAAACTATGATATTCAAACAGAAATATCAAACACCGGTACAGTAATTGAAGTAAGCGACGGAATTGCAAGGATTTACGGACTAAGAAACGTAATGGCAAATGAACTTGTAGTTTTTGAGGACGGACACGACACATTGGCTATGACTTTAAACTTAGATGAAGACAACGTCGGTGTTGTAATTCTTGGTGAATATACGCAGATAAAAGAAGGTATGATAGTTAAAACAACCGGAAGGATAGCATCTGTTCCGGTCGGCAACAATCTTATAGGCAGAATTCTTGACCCTACCGGAAAACCTATTGACGGAAAAGGAGAATATGAATATACAAAG
>Ga0153938_1000524_pt1 | contig 15683 bp, 14 predicted proteins | sample TSNY022MetaG_FD_104740 | JGI IMG/M metagenome (GOLD analysis project Ga0153938, IMG submission 104740) | Attine ant fungus gardens microbial communities from New Jersey, USA - TSNJ022 MetaG | ecosystem: Host-associated > Fungi > Mycelium > Unclassified | place: USA:New Jersey: Brendan T. Byrne... | reverse complement strand
GGATTTGAACCAGGGTTTTGCCTGACCTTCAAGATTTTTAAGTTGACAATCCATGTAAAGGCAAGCTGATGTCATGAAAAGCTTCGAGTTGTATTGCTGCTGGATATGATCATCATTTAAGTCCAGGATGAAGAAAAGATAGATGAGCCAGCTATATCATCTTTTTTTCACAATCCAGCTTTTCGAAGAGCCTAGACAATCATATAGCACGTAGGCATGTCAGACGGATACTGTGGATGCAGGTTATAGGGTTTGAATTTCCGACCACTTTTCCGACCACTTTTCTTGATTACGTTTACCCATCAATCGCATGTAGATTCTTTACTTTTTGATCAGTTGAAGTCGAGAGATGTGCATTCAAACTTCCCAGTTTGTATAGCTACGACTTGGGGATTATGCGACAAGACACAGGGAGTGCTTGTAATACAGTACGCGCTGATCCAGATTAATTGCTTGATCCTTCTTACTCGCACCTCCTTTTCATACAAATTTTCTTGATGTCCGCCTGCTGGTACGAGCTCGAAAGGTAAAGTTCAGGTTTGCGAGCTTTTCCACACGGTAGCTCAAGCAATCACAACTGGAACCCTCTTCCGGAAGACGTGGATGAAGTACTGCATGCAGTCATCCCAGTGCAGCAATGAAAGGAACCTTCAAGTCAATCACAAGTCAATTCTGTCATTTTGCCTTTCTCCCAGGAAAGGCTTGGTCAACAATGATCAACTGGTTCGTTATCGTCGATCAGCCTAAAAATTCAACATCTACGCAAGACACGATTGAATCAGCAGGATCAAGGATGGGGAGAAGCTGATACCAACCCTGTCTCTGATATGGGCTGAATGGGGGTATTTGTTGCACTGTGGAACGTCACTGGATTTTTGAAGACTCCAGAAAATGTCATGGTTGCTCAAAGAGAGTCCAGCAAATCTCTAGGCGCTGTTCTTCGCACAAAACTTCAGGCAATTCAAGACTTTTCTCAAGGTAATGGCAAGTTCGACATCACCTTATTGCACGCCAGATGGAATTACAGATGATGCTTTAAACATGAATCCGAGGGCATTGTAACCGGAATGAACGATGGACTGAAGCTTTTCGAACGCACGAGTTAATCTTGTAGATTTACTGGCAAGAAGGACTAGCATGTGCGCACGGTCCACAGAAGCTTCATCGGGTATTCGGCGGTTTCAAAGTCCCGTGATGGGCCTTTGGGATTCAGAATTCTATTCCGCAACAAGAAAACGAGTGTTGAGACTCTAGGGGTGATGGACGCCGACATACAATTCTCCGTCCGTAGTATTCGGTCCTGTAAGAGCGAAAATGGAGAAACCACCAGAAGCTTGAAACTCAGTTTTTGGCTCACCTACAACCACATCTTTCCCATCCCAGTGGATCTCATTCACCTTCTTGACATCTTGTCAAAAAGTCAAATGTTGAGCCCATGAATCCCAGCTACATCCTTGACTCAGCCCTTGAGAGGTTCCCTAGCACGGAACCCCAGACTTCGATTTGTAGCCGCTGTGGGATTGCCTTGACTGGGACAACTTGCGTTCCTCCCTCTCCCATATCACATCTCATAGGCTCAAATGCTATTCCAACCCAGGAACAGGGTCGCTGGATTCAGAGCGCCATCGACGGTGCCCTGGTTGATATGAAGAAGCTGAAGGAAGAGATTTGGCGTGTAAAAAGTGTTTTGAAACAGCTGGAGGCAGAATGTCAGGTACTGGAGGAATTCGTTGTTACACATCAGGCGTTTTTGACCCTTGCGAGACGAGTGTACCCAGAAATATGGGTGGAAATTTTCAAACACTGTCCCAGGGGGTCGCAACACCATCGGTTTCCGGAAGTGGAAGACAGCTTTGACGCAAACGAGGGACCATTGGTCTTGACGCAAGTATGCAGTGCTTGGCGGCAAATTGCCATTTCTACGCCGCAACTGTGGACTACCATCAGGTTGACATACCGAGGCCACAGCTCGTCACAGAAAGCACTCGTTCGCACGTGGATTCAAAGATCTCGTGGTCTTCCGCTGCGCATCGCTGTCGTGGAAGCTAAACCAGCGGGTTATCCCAAGATCTACCCTCCACTCGATTGGAGCCAGAATGAAGCCTTGCATGAACTGTGTATGTCTTCTGGGAACTGGAAATATCTGTACCTTTCACTACCTGCCTCCCCTTTACCTTGGGCTGCATTCGACACAGTTCGCCATCAACTCCACTCCCTCCAGCATCTGACTGTGTATACTTCTCGTGGATATGTCTCACGTGAAATGAGGGTGGAGATATTCGATGTCGCACCCCGTCTTCACAGTATTTCAATGGATTATAGTTGCTCTTTTTCGACGATCGATGTCCCGTTAACGCAAATCACCCGCCTTGAGTTTGACCTGCACAAACATACACCTGCCTATATCGACACCTGTCTTTCATCGTTAAACCTGGTTCCCAATGTACAAGAGTGCGTTTTCCACATGGGAACGTGTGAACCCTGGACTACCTTGCCAACGGTGCATCATTCCCAGCTACGCTCTCTTACCATTATTGCTGAGCCATTACGTGATAATGCGCAAGGGGGACTTAGTCCATTCTTCGGCAACATTTCGGTACCAAACCTCAAGTCCTTAGTCGTGTATTCAATCACAAACGGGAGGCAGTGGGATCATTATTCGTTCGGACACTTTTTATCGCGAACTCCGTCACTGGAAGCTCTAGAGTTAAAATGTGATAACATCCAGACAAATGATTTGCTGGAAGAGCTGAGGGAGGCAACATCCTTGTCTTCACTGACACTATGTGTCCCTACAAGACCAACTGAAGAACTCCTCGACTATCTCGGTTCAACAGACACGGTAAACCTTCTTCCTTTTCTTGTCCAGCTTCAATCCATCTCTTTTGAAGGATTGGCAAAGCCAGAGTTCGTGTATCGTATTGGACAAATGATTACATGCCGAACGATGTTGGCCAATTCAAATCGCACTGCTAACTTCATGTTTGTCAAATATGACTTCTCTTCGTCTGCAGCACCCAACTTTGATTGTCCTGAGCATGTAGCAGATTCATTTACTGTCACAAGGCATTCTGCCTCTTTTATCTTCCGCCGACGTTCAAATGAAACTTCCCAGTTGCCTTTCCCAATTTTGGCTTGAACTGACTTGAAGTTCTAGCTTCCTTGTCTTGTTAATCATGAGGGATCCGTTTGGAATAATTACCCTCTTGTAGGCAGGCCTCCTTACTGGGGCTGTTATAAATATACAAGCTGCTGTCGAATCACAATCATCCTGTCACATGCTCTATGTGGTGTGGGAGTGGTGTGGGACAGACTACCATTTGTTACTGGATTTGTTTCTCCTGGTGTCTCGAATCCAATCCCTGAGTAAACAGGGGTCATTGTTAATATTGTGTCCCCGCTAATTTTGGCTAGTTCGGCAACGAGGTGACCGTGGACACTAGATGCGGCCTTGTGATAGTCGACATGTGCATCCTTTTATCTTCCTTTTCCTTTTCGCTGAGGTTTTCCCAGACGAAGTCATCGAAGTCATTTAAAACTTGGCCACTGTTCAAATGCCTGTGCTTTTCAACCACGTTGTCCTACCGTTAGACCTCTGGAGTTGTGTAGAAACATTGCACAACACGATGATGGGGGCATTTTTCTACTTGACTGCGTTTCTGGCTTCGTCTTCATTGGTTCCAAATGGAGCTGTGCAGTCCGTGAGCGCACAATACTTGCTTGGTCTAGGTAAGTGGTGCTTGACTGTCAGACGTCTGGTACTCATTCGTGATAATTGCAACAGGCATTGGAGATATAACAGGGTGAACCTTCTTCAATTTAGCATGGTCAATATTCAGGAGCACTGAAATTTCACAAAGGCCCGTAGTTGAGACCAACATGATGGTTTGGATATAGATTGCTTATCCTAGCTGATTGTTATGTGCTGACACGGCCTCGTGATGCTAGGGTTATGCGTCTCTCGCCCAAACGGACACTGGCTTACATATGAGACAACGTAGCCGAGCCTTTATCGTTGCTGACGCCTCGTCCCCCGATGATAGGGTCATCTTCATCAATGCTGGTATGTTTCCTCTCGATCTTCCCAATATCAACTCTGGATCCATGGGATAATCTAGTCCAAGTTGGAACTTGGATTCCAGAGAGAAGTGTTTCAACAAATATTCTGTCTTACTCTGTCAAATATTTTCTCACATCAACGCTGCTAGACATTGCGATGGGTGATACTGGTGTTCGAAGGTCTATTATTAGCAAACTCACCAGCCAATTCCCCGGGATATACACCAACGAGAATATCGCATTCGTTGGAACTCATCAGCACTCTGGTGTCGGCGGCTATCTCGAGAACCTATTGCCTCAAATTACTTCACTTGGCTATGTCAAACAGAGTGCGGATGCTATCGTCACTGGTACTGTTCTTGCTGTTCAACGTGCCCACGCCAACCTGGCACCTGGTCGATTAAGCCTTGGAAACACAACTATCCTCGATGCGAATACTAACAGGTCTCCTACTGCTTACCTTCAGAACCCGGTCTCGGAAAGAGCACGTTACGAGTTTGATCAAGACAAGGACATGACACTCCTACGATTCGATGACGATAAAGGTAACGCCCGCGGGTTTTTGAGCTTTTTTGCGGTTCACGGCACCAGTCTTTATGAGGTTAGAACATACATACGTTCATCTCAGTGTGGAATAAGTGTAACGATTTTCCTTCATTGATAGAATAATACATTAGTGAGCAGCGACAACAAAGGAATGGCTGCATACCTCTACGAATGTACGGGCTGTTTTGCATGTCGGAAGAAAGGGCGTTGGTTAACTTTGTGTTCTAGCATCTGTGGAACCCGATGCAGCACCCGGAAATACGACATTTATCGCTGGGTTCACTCAGTGTAAGCTCCAATGCAGTTGTCACCTGAGACCAAAGACTGACCCTCATGAAATTCAGCCAACGTCGGGGACACGAGCCCAAACACGTCAGTGGCATGGAAGCGTCTCAATGTCTGGCTTCTGATAATAGCTTCAGTTTGGGTGCTTTTTGTGAGAGTCCTGGGGAAGAATGGGATGGTCAGGCTTGCGACCCGGTCCATTCCACTTGTGGAGGAACGGTTCAAGACTGTCATGGCCGGTATGCTTGGCATCATTTATGTGGATACCAATAGTTCATTTCTTTCAGTGGTCCAGGTTTCAGAATCTCGGACTTTGAGAGCAACCGAATTATAGCAGATCTGCAGTTCCAAGGTGCACAAAAGATCATGAATGGACAATTGAGTCTTGTATCTGGGGCAGTAAAGAGCGTGCATGCGTATATGAATATGTGAGCCACTTTGTTGCTTCTGCTCGACTCCTGCAAATCTTAAGGATCCGTGATCTGATCTATAGGTCCAACCACTCCTTCGCACTTTCCAACGGAACGTCAGTATCAACATGTCCTGCCGCCTTAGGTTGGTTTATGAATCTCTAGAACTTGACATCGGCTGAGCGTAGTTGCAATCAGGATTTTCATTTGCAGGCGGCACGACGTGAGTTATAGCTTCCCTAACTAACATTGAATTCGTAACGTCTCTAATCTCATTTGGAAGTGATGGTCCAGGTGCCTTCGATTTTGTCCAAGGTGACAACTCAACAACCCAGTACGACCTATCTTTTAGCTGAATCCCACGTATGATGACGACTTACGCAACCCGCATTAACCCAGGAATCCACTTTGGGAGATCGTCAAAGGTACACTAACCGCGAATTCTTCTCTAGTCTGCTTTGAACTTATAATGGATCATTTACCATAGGTGTCGTGACTCCCCTTCCATCTGACGAACAGAAGGCCTGTCAAAGTCCTAAACCCATTTTACTGAACACTGTGCGTCCGGGAACCAATAGATACAGTGATATGCTATGTTGATGCTATTTCCAGGGATTCGCCCATACACCTTATGAGTGGTCTCCAAGCACCGTTGATGTGCAAATGCTTCGCGTTGGGAATCTTGGTAAGGAATCATGATCTCCGGTCGCCCATAGGCTCATCACCGGAAATCGTCATAGTAATGCTCATCATGCCTGGTAAGCCTTTGTCTGTCTCTGAAGTCAAATTATCACTAATGTATGATGGTCAGGCGAACTTACGACAATGGCTGGCAGGAGAATAAGGTTTGTTTTTCTACTTCACCAATCCTACTTGATACCGAATTGTTCGAATCGTGGCCCATATTCTTTTATTTTGTCGTGCGCCACACCTGGGACTTACTCAAATTCTCCTCCTTCTATTCTCCATTTAGGGAGGCGCTTCGGGCTAAACTGATTTCGTCTGGTGTTCTCGATGAGGAAGCATATGTTGTTATTGTGGGTCCTGCAAATACGTACGCCCATTATGTCACAACTCCGGAAGAATATGCAGCCCAGCGTTATGAAGGTGCAAGCACTATTTTCGGACAGTGTGAGTAGTGCCCGACGTACCGATACCAGAATTGTGGCGTTGACTCGATTCAAGGGACGCTTGATGCCTATATTGACAAATATTCGAGCATGGTGCAATTTCTGTCAGCCAACGCATCCGGCACGCCTTCGTCTGATGCACCTCCAGCGGAGCAGACCTCCAAGGCTATCTCTTTGCAAGTCAGTAAATTCTGTCAACTTAGTCATGCAACCTATAACACACGATTCCAGACAGGCGTTGTCTTTGATGCTCCTCCTATCGGGCAGCAATTTGGTTTGGTAGTCACTGACGTTAGCTCAACGCCATATCACGCAGGAGATGAAGTTCATGTCCAGTTCATCGGGGCTAATCCAAGAGTGAGTTCTTGAGGCTAAACTTGTTTGCAATCACATATCAGGACCAGAACAATCTCCGTCTTGAGAGTACCTTCTTAGCAATCGAAAACTTGGTCTCTGGAAACCAATGGAGTACTGTGAAGACGGATTCGCACCCTTCTACCACCTATCGCTGGACCAGGACCAATACGGTATGTCATCCTGATCTAGACTGGTTCTCTCCACTGAATTACATAAGGTTTTGGGAACAAGTGTTGTGGATATAACTTGGTGCGTCCGTTCTACTGGTGTCCAACGACAAGCTGACAAACTGATTAATCAGGACTATTGAGAGCGACACCCCTGGCAAGTTATCCATGCCCAGATTAATCTCCTGTTACTGAGATATCTTCATGTGTAGCCGGGTCCTACCGTGTCAGGTATTTTGGTGACTCAAAACCCCTCATTGGCTCTATCTCTTCCTTCACCGGCACATCTGGAACTTTCACTGTTGCTTAAGATGTGCGCAAATAAAGTTGTAAATTACGATTATCCACAGTAAAGAAATTCTTTCAACAATGCCACATCACTTGTCTGCATGAATTATCACTGTACATTGAAATGCATTGGACAGGCTGCTTGACATTCTATCAATGAAGGTCATGAATCAACTATACATGAACTGTATGTTCAGACTTGGGTTCCGAGATCCAATTGTCTGACTGAGACCATTCCCTTAATTGAAGCAGAAAGAAACTTTTTATGCTTATAATTCTGAGTGCTCATGTATTCATTGACAGATCAATACGAGATAATGGGTGCGAGTTGCAAGGCAGTCGACAGTATCATCGGAGTTCGCGAGAGGAAATTGAAAATTTCATAATGTGGTGTTAGTAACAGGGTGTGCCACTTCCAAGTCATTGTCGTAATGGGCGCTTTAATGTCTGCGCCTAGAAGGCGGATCTCGGCGGACAAGTCTGAATACTAGCAGTGAAGCTAGTACTAATAATTTCACCTCACTCCATTCAAGGAAGAATTTACGTGATTTTTGATGGGATGAAGCAGACTCTAAATGGAAAGAAGGCATCTTTATCGCTGAGTAACCGTTATATACAAAAGTGGGATGCCATAGTTGTCAACCCAGGACAAAGGAACCGACGAAAAGCGTACTTTGAATCCTGAACCGAATTAACGCCACTACTTTACATCGGGACCTCTTTCCCTCCTCAGAGTTTGGCGCAGACCCCTGCCCTGAGCCGAACCTTATCGTTAGAACTGAGAATCCGGTGAGCCCTAAATATGCACATATTGATACCTATGAATGGTGAAGGATTGGTGGACTTTGATGCGACGAAGATTTAGTTTCAGAAAGTCGTCCCATCTACATCTATACACCAGTTCTATCACCTGAGCATTGTTCATTCGGATTTTCCAACTTTGTTTCTGAATATTGACGTCAAAATATTTTTCTGGTGGAGGTAGGGGACGTGGTCTGCGCTGAAGACAAGAGGATCGCGTATCTAAATCAATCCTCCTGGTTGTTAGAGGGAGACAGTCCGTCTGTTTTATTGCTTCTTTTATCTCACATCGTTGCACACAAATAAAACCGTAGGATACGAATGTTTGCTATTGTAGTTGAATCCCGTCTTACTGGAGCCTCTGAGATCCATTCTATTCTTTATCTTTGCGCTACCCACAAAGAGCTCTGAAACATTTTCGTACCCTTCAATCCGGCTGATGAAAGTGATATCATGACCGGATAACAATTACACCACTTATTCAGCTGGTAACCCGACTAATTCCTGATCCCAGCATTTTAAAGTTATCAATAACGTTATACTCGCTTCCGAGCTGCCGTTGATGGGAATTGTGTTTTACCTCTGAGGATCATCAAGTCCAACCTTTTATATACATAGATGTCTTCAAGAGAGCAACCTTCCAAATACTAGAGATATAAGATAACATGATACAAGACGGAGATATAAGAAGGAGAAAGCGTTTGAACGGAAGTGGAAGGCGACAATGAGGAACCTGAATGTGAGCCGGTGCTGATATGTCAGTTCAAGACGGGATACAAGATCCAGGTGAGGAGTCAATTGGACTGTGAAATAGCTAACGGTCTATTTTTAAAGTCTTTGGAGGGGGCAACACGGAGGAAACAAGTGCTCACCTTGGGGACAGCAGTAATGTGGGAATGGGATGTAGTGATCAGTAAATTCACAGTTACACAGCCTATGGCCATACAGTAAATTAGCTTTATCCAGGAAAAATCAACAATCAACAATGGAGAGGATGTCAACCAGGCCAGAGGATGATGTAAATCCTTCGGATAATGCTTCGCTAGAAGTTGACGTGGCAGGAGAGTGTATTATCCATTCTGTGGCTAGATATTCATTAAGACCGTATAGGTCTATTGCCTTGTCTTCAAAAGATAGGAGCCCCGCGAAGGCGTCGGAGCCAAAAGAGAGCAAAGCACCGGGCTCAAAGTCGTTGATGGAGCTTTCCTGAACCATGTGCTCATTGCAAGTGAGGTTGTCCATTGAATCAGCGGTTGCGTTCGTACCCGTTGGAATATAAAGGGTAAATTGATAGGCAGCGGAAAATATGGGCGAAGACGTATCATGATAAGGCTCTCGAGTGACTTTTTGAATGATAGTGAATTTGGTGGGATCTATGGAGTGAATGTATCAGTGGCGTAGCTCATCCCAGTTGTACAAAGAAAGGCGCACCCGGGGACTTGCAAAGTTCGCTCCAGAATGCAGGAACAAGCTTTGTACTGTATAGAAGTTGACCCTTAGCAGACCCTGGAAGTGGTCCAACAAATGTCATATCTGTTACTTCTGTGTGGACGATACTGGTTCGAGTCCGGACTATAAAGTGGCTTTTTGCTATCATTGATGAGGACGCCACAAGTGTGACCGTTGGATCGATATCACGTATGTGGCGTGGACATTGAGAAGCCCTGATGACGTTGGTCTCTGAGCTTGGGGGCATATGCAGGACTTGCTTGCCATCTGATCCTATCGGCGCGTCTTCAGGAAGAAGATCGATGTAGATAATATTACTGAGCTCTTCATCGCGCCCGAGGCCACCAACGCCTCTGTACAGAAGGTTTTGAAGAGTGGCGTGAGCTTCTGTGGGGGTCGCAGGGGGTGACGCATCGCTGTTCGACTCGCTATCTGAAGTAGCACCGGAGAAATTAAACAGTGCAAGTCCGGAGGATTGCTTTTGGGGACAGTGGGGCACCAGTTTTTTGAGTACTATTCAAAATAAATGACATATTCAGAGCAATGAAAGGGGCTGACTGACGTTGCCTTCCCCCGCAAGTATCCCGTAGTTGCTGGAGCCTACTGCCAACTTGCTTTGCGGTGCGACGTTTACCCGTCTTTTGAAAGATATAGTTTGAGATAAACTTATTCCGCCAAGGGAATCTTCCCAAAATGATTGTTTCTCGAGAATTGTTGGGAATGTACTGTTCAAGTCCTGTAAGCTGGTGAGAAACCCGGTCAGCCATAAAGCTGATGGTACTATACCTTCAACCAGTGCAGCTTCAAGTTCGGGTGGCCAAACAATTTCTCCCCCTTGCTGGGTCTTCCAGCTCTTACGGCCTCTGACAATTGAGTTGAAGACATCCTGAGTTTTTGGATCAGGGAAAGGACAGGAAAAAACAGATGTAGAAGATGAGGCAGGAGGTGGCGAAGAGGGAGGACACTGCAGTAGAGATGATTGAGCACGGTGAGGCAGTGAGGAAGGCATGTCTGATGAAAAGAGTAGGCACTGAGGTACAAAAGCCGGGGGTTATATCCCAGTTACCTAAGTATACGGGTATCCAAGATTTCCGTAGGAAGGAAGCGCCATCAACTGATCTTATTCGGTTTCAGTACCTCACAAGAAATGGTATCTCAAGATGGGTGCCCCGGGAGGCAAAGGCTGCTGCCGGAAGCCACTAGTGAGAATAGCAAATCAGGTTCATCACTTCAGTTTCATCTCTACCAGATCGACCGATCTCGTAAACATCTGTCAAGTGACGGAAACTGCGAATAAAGTTGTTTGTTTTCGGCTCTATCGGGAAGGGATATAATTCGCGAAAGCATTTGGAAAATGACCTTTTTACCATAAATGGTATCCAGATTCATCTAGATTGCACAGCCACCCGGTATTGGGCCTAATGCGGGGCCATACTTGGGCAATAGCACGCGAATTTCCGAGATTGTGATAAATACAGTACACAGGTAATGATTCCAGGTCCAGGAAGACATTATTTATCAACTTTAGATCTTCGTCAGCCAGATATGAAATCAATCCCATTTCTTTCACTTTTGCCGCTACTATGTTGACTTGCGTGGCGTAGAAGCAACCGGCGTAATGACTGCGTCGGGTCACAATAGCCGGTAGGATCGGCTTGGAATTATTGTTAGCCACTGAAGTTATCTGTTCAGCACACTTTAATCTGGTTATCTAAAAGAATGTGGTGGCTTGCAAAATACAGGAGATAATCAAGTATATTGAAACACTCCCAAGAGCCAAATCGGTAATTCCTGCATAAGGTGTACAGCTCCGTTCAGATTGGTCAAGGAACCAAGAACCCATAAATCCTTCTGTTCATATACTATGTAGAGTGGATACTGTTCAAAAAAGGTTTCAGAAGTAATATTGTCTAAAATCGGCTTGTCTTTATCCACACTCGTGTCGTGATTCTACTAAGCAAGATATTGCGATTCGTTCGGCAATTGTAGATAATGAGAATTGAGCTTCGTGATACTGCTAGATCACGCTGGATAAAGCATATTTTACAAGCAGCTCAAGGCTGCCACGCTCTTGCTACCAATGTGAAAGGTAATAATATATCTGATGCAATAGGCATGTACCTTGGATTATCTTACTCTCGAAGCTTCTCTTTCTGTTCGGCATACAAGTTCACCGAGCCGACATACTCCCAGATCGTTGAATCTCCGTGAGAAGATAAGCGCCGAAAACCTGTACTTTCCGACGCAAATTAGTCAGAAATTAAAATTCGATCAATCACCGCCCAATAGATATGACATACATGGTCGCGCGGGCCGTCAGTCGCATTTGGCTACAAGCTCGTCGAATAGGGGACTTCCGCGGATTTATAATCAACCCTATTCGACGACGACGAGTCCTCCATGGACTCTTCGATTCCAAAACGAGATCGAGAATCAGCGGAGAGGAGCACTGCATGCGACAACTGGAGTGGTAAGGCATTTACTATCACTCCAATGCTTCCAGCACGCGTGAGGATCAAGAATTCGTTATTTTAGGCTCCACGGCATTCCGTCTTGTGGTTTGAACCTGATGCTTAGTGCTCCAATAAAAATGCCCGATCCGAATCAATGCTAGATCTAATGTATACTATGGTCAGAGTCCTCCAAAGGACTGTGTCGACTCTTTTCTTGTATGCCCAAGAGCTATTATTGCGACGAGTGACCGGAACGGAATAAGAAGCTGTGCTCATTGGCCACGTCAACGCATTATCTCAGGTCCCCACGCCACGCCGCCGCCGCCATTGCGGGACGCGGTATTCGGGACCAAAAGACAGCGCTGCCGACAGGAATAGAAAAGTTAGTGACATGTACTTCTCTTCCTTCCCCCCACAAAAGCCTATCATCATTTACTGAGAACTCGTTGTCGTTCATTTGCCCAATGCCTTCCCGGCGTAGCCGAGTTAGCCGAATATGAATATTAATCTATTAAAGGTCTTCACCTAAGCCTCAACTTTAACATGCAAGGGTACACATAATGGTACTATAAAGCTAGGATTTGTCATCGCTTTTTTTTTTGCTTACAGCCGATTCCTGGGAAATTAATTGATGAAATTCTATTTCTCACTAGTCGATCTTCAAAGTATGATGTACTAGTACATGGCCTTCCCAGGAAGGTGGAGCTGCTCGGAAATCAGACTCTCTCGATAGATGGTCGATGCCTCGACATTACCACAAGTTTATTGCTCATGTATCGCTAAATTAACGCCTAGATCAACGACTATAGAAGGCGGAGATGGATACGTTGGGTCATAGACTTCTTACAGTATGTGAAATCCGCCGAAGTGCATTCATTCAGTTGAAGGGCTCATTCTGATTTACGACTCATAGAATACAAATATGAAAGATTGATTTTGAATTCTGATCATGGATGCAGGAAAAATACAATGACATAGACTGCGTTCTAGCCAGTGGGACACTGCCAAACAAAGGTGGCTGCTGGCCCTGTGTTATGTCCCGTGTGATAAATCCAGAGTCACCGTAGCAGTCAATGTCAGAGTAATGAATCGGCCGTAGGTGTGCACAAAGGCAGTTCTCTTATGGCTACTTCTAGATTTTGACTGACGAAGGAAGTCAAGGATATCGAAACTTCCATGTCCCTAGCCCCGGAAAAATTTGAAATTCACCATGAGATACATGCACATCAAGCACAGTACACATACCACCTTTGCTAGGCGTGGACAATCGTGAATAAATTCTTTGTCAATTAACGAGTATGTGATTAATATCCATAGCAGTCTAGTAGCGAATCTGTATAGTGGTCGAACTCAAGACAGGAACACAAAGGAGAGTCGATTAACAAGATACTTCTTTCTAGCGGCCATGCTTGCCGTCGCCATATTTTTCACAATCCTGCCCTGAAAATTGTGAAACATTTGACAGTCGCCGCTGCAGAAGCACCAATCGCTTATTCGAATTTGACTGCAATCATTGAGTCCATGTGGATAATACCTACAGACGATGTGCGACAATCTGTCAGTCGAAAACACGTCTTGACCGGACCTGTTGTTCTAAGAAGCCGTCCATCGTGTTGGAATATCAAGCGCTACACTAAAAATAAGTTAGGTTTCATCTCCTGATGATCAAATGTTTCATTTTTTCATTCTTTGACGGCAAAGAGACATAAATACACCTTCGAGACGCGTGAGCACACCATCTACAATTGCCCACTATACGACAAATCCTGGAGATTAATAGACGCAACTTTAAATTCCCACCTTCCTGGACCTAAATCCTAGCGCATTCTGCTTCCAGGACAACATATCTTAGGCCATCTGTTCCCCTCTTGTGCAATGTATTCCAAGCCTTCCAGCCTGCATAGCTACCTGTCTCATAAAAAAAACCCTTTTTTCCCCTTCTCTTTTTTCTCCTCTATTTAAGTAGGTACTCTACCACGGACTGCCAACGAGCCCCGTGTAATAAATTGTTGAATAAAAAAAAGAGACATAAATATAAGTAGTTGAGACGAGACTCGTGCGTTTGCATCGAGTTTTCACCCCCATTTTTGCTCGTAGCTTAAGCGTGACCACTTATCACTTGCATTTGGCTAAATACAAGCGTGTGGAAAATATCTTGTTCACACAAGAAATTCCATGTGTTGGCGTCTTGAGGGTCATTTCGCATCCACTAATATGTTAGAATAGTGAAATATATCAACGACATTCTGTGCCGACGAACTACCACATGGCTGTATATCATTATTGTTGGAGAGGCGCAACACTCAAAGTTGTGTTTTATTTTTATCTGCTATTTCCTTCTACGGCCTTTTCTCCGGTTGCCAAAAAGCTAGTCTCGGCACAGCCTTTTTAGGGTGTGCCAGTCGTCTCATTTTTGCAAAACTATATAGTTATTTAGAATGGGTACCTCTTACAAAAGAATACAGAAACTTTTCTCCGAGTAAATCAATCTAACAGGGCTTCATTCATCAGGGATACCGGTATACTTCTGAAAGAGAAATAAATATCTCCATAATGGCATGTTAAGCCTGCAGGGATATCGAAACCCCTTCCGATTGTGTTACGTCTAGGATTAGGTTGTACATTGTTAATGAGATGGATGGCTAGGGTTGAAAGCCTCTTCACAAGAAAAGTAAAATTATATAATGAATGAAGACAAATACTTATTCCATAGAAAGCAGGATATTTTCCTAACAGGCTAGCACAAGATGTATATTGACAAGACTGGAAAAATCAAGACCGCACAGAAGTGATCGCAAATTGGCGGAGCTTGGACCAAACTCGTTAGAGCAATCCCTGCTCATGATCTTGCCAGTAGTTGGTTACTCAACCTTGTGAGTCCAATGTTTTGGTCGAGTAAGAGTTATACCGAGTACCATGGTGATAAGTTTTGCAATGCCATAAGTTGGTCCCTCCTTTGACCGTCTATTACAGGCGAAGTCACGTAGATCACCATTCTCTGATAAAATCATTGTTATTAACATACATTGATCGCGATAGACAGATCTGCAGCGAGAAATGTAATGAGACAGATCCCCAGGAACAGTCTGACGACTATCTACAGACCCTAGCTCAAGAGGCATCGGATCAAGGGATGTCTTCAGCTGAGAAAAGGCGCATCTTTGTATACCTTCCGGATCAAAATCAGCACTGAGTCCTTCTGAAAGTCCATATCTCAATTAAAAAAGGCCACGGAACAACTCAAAGGGTTGAAGGGTTCATAATTGCTTTGCTTAACTTCAGCCTTGAATCCAAAATCTCCATGTTCATGATCAACAAATATTCTGACTCTTGTTAGCACAAGTGACCAAATGTAAGCTCAAGTAAACCAATGTGTTCAGTAAGGTTTTCGGTTTACCATTTGAGCTTAGTCTAACCCAGACAAGGCTCCGCAGACTGTTGACCCTATCAACATGATCTCATGTTGACATATACATATAAGGTCTCACCATCGGCGGGGACTTTGAAGTTCAGGGAGCAATTTTGTGGTCGTAAATTATCAGATCCTTTCATGCAGACGACACTTCCTGTTGGTGAGGCGCAAGTTCTATTATCATCTTTTTTTTCCTTTTTAGGGCACAAAAGCACGATCGCGTTGCATTTTCCGGCTGGACTCCATGCCGTGTTCATCATATTGGATATGATAAAAAACTATAAACTGTGCCTGATGAACTCGCTCGATCAGTAGTTGTACTTCTT
>Ga0153938_1000512_pt1 | contig 15848 bp, 15 predicted proteins | sample TSNY022MetaG_FD_104740 | JGI IMG/M metagenome (GOLD analysis project Ga0153938, IMG submission 104740) | Attine ant fungus gardens microbial communities from New Jersey, USA - TSNJ022 MetaG | ecosystem: Host-associated > Fungi > Mycelium > Unclassified | place: USA:New Jersey: Brendan T. Byrne... | reverse complement strand
ATAGTTATATCATGTTTTGAGAGAATAGTCAATTTGAAATGAGATGGAGGTATTTTTCATGAAAGAGGTCTATGATTTTTTAAAGAAGTGCGGATATTATTGTATTGCTACGGTAGAGGGTGACCAGCCGAGGGTCCGCCCGTTTAGCACGGTTGACCTTTTCGAGGGTAAGCTCTACATCCAGACAGGAAAAGTTAAGGATGTTTCAAAGCAGATGAACGCAAACCCCAAAATTGAAATTTGCGCTTTTGATAGCGGTATATGGATTCGTGTGCAGGCTGTCGCCGTCCTGGATGACAGGCGTGAAGCGAAACAGCATATGCTGGACACCTATCCGGTATTACAGGACCGGTACTCAGCAGATGACGGCAATACGCAGGTATGGTATCTCAAGGATGCTACTGCAACAATTTCCTCCTTTACCGAGGATCCAAAGGTGATTAAATTCTGAGGCAAATTACAGGGATGCCAATGGATTCCCGTATGCGGCTCATGTTCCGTGGTTGTCTCTTATCAGATTAATCGGCCTTTGTGCTTCATCCCAGATGACAGTATAGATTGTTTGCACCATAATTTTACCTAACCGAGCGGCGATTTGTCATGTTGGAAATGCGAACAAGCAGGCTACGCATTTTCACAGAACCAGATTGTCGCTTCCGATTTTCTCAACCAAACTACAAATGTCGTGCACAAAGTTACACTGCTTATTTAGGAAATTGATACACGCCGGTCCCATTGTAAATGCTATAGCGTTTCGATATAATAAATCTATTATGAATAATAAAGAATCAAACAAATCACCTTCAAGGAACCGGATTCTCGCTGCGGGGCTAATCATGTTTCTCTTTACAGGGACCGTCTATGCATGGTCAATTCTTTCTGTACCGCTTTCCGATGCGTTTGGGTGGACCAGCGCTCAGCTTGGCTTGAATTTTACGATTACGCTCGCATGCTTTTGCCTTGGAAGTTTGGTCGGCAGCAAGCTAAGGGTTGTGCTGGGAGCCAAGCTCTGCGTACAAATCGGCGGCGCAGCCTGCCTGCTCGCCTTCATCCTGTGCACGCAATTGAACAGTAACCGGCTCATCCTGCTGTACTTTGCCTATGGTGTACTGTTTGGGTTTGGCGCAGGGTTTTCATATAATGTGATATTATACACGGTGCTTACATGGTTTCCTGAAAAGCACGGCGTTGCCTCCGGGATTCTCCTTATGGGCTTTGGCGTAAGCACGCTGCTGATTGGTAATCTAGCGAATGTACTGATGCATTCCCACCTTGGCTGGCGTAACACGTATCTGCTGCTCGGAATATCAACATTTGTTATTTTTCTTATCGGCAGTTTCTTTATGCGCAGCGCGGTACCCGCCCAAAGAGAAGAAGCGCCCACAGCAAGCACGGTCGGATATACAACAGTGCAGATGATAAGCACCCCTGCATTCTGGCTGTTTTTTTTAATCTCCATCTTTGCCACACTAATTGGCTCGGGCGTGATTGGCCACACGCGCAGCATCGTGATAGAATGCGGCGTGGCGACCTCGTTTGCTTCTATTGTAGTGGGATTGCAATCCGTATGCAATGGCCTTGGACGAATGGGTATTGGCATGCTATATGACAGATTCGGGAAAACGATTTCCCTCTTGTTTTTGACAGCCAGCTATACGGTCGCGTGTGTACTCATGCTGGTTGCTTTCAAACTGCAGTCGCCCGTACTTGCGGTAATAGGTGTTATGCTCATCGGAGTCGGCTATGGCGGCATCCCCGTGCTGACAGCGCCCATAGCGATTGAAGAATTCGGCACGAACCACTATGCCACGAATGTTGCAATTTTGACGCTATCGCTTATCCCCGCTTCGCTCAGCGCTACAATCGTAGGGAGTTTGCAGACCGCTACAGGCATTTATGTCTCTGCCTTTGTTATGTTTTTAGGCGTATGCGTGTTACTCTACGTGCTTGTGTTTTTCTTTAGAAAGGCCGCTAAGACACATTCCTGATTTCCATGGGAGATATGGATGAACAAAGAGACTGCCGGGAAGTCTTTTGCTTTCCGGCAGTCCTTTTTTGTGGCTTTAGCGTGAGAAAAGGGGCTATTGCACGGCAATCCAACAAGATAACGTGTATATCCGAGTTTCTGGGCATAGTTGATTATTTATAACATGATACAAGATGTTCGTCGCGCAATTGCAGGTATGGCATAATCATTTTGATTTTGCTTGCAGTATGTTTGATTATTCTTAAATTCCTTGAATATATTTGGATAGCTAATTGTTTATAGCTTCCATAAAATGATGTTTTGATTGCAGCAGTATTCGTAAAGGCGGAAAGAATAAGAAAGCATAAAATAATACTCGGGATTCCAGATAGATAGATTCGACATCTCGTCGATTTGGGAAAGCCGATAGGAAAGCGTGTTTCTGTGGATGTGGAGCTCATCTGCCGCAGCTTTGAAATTCCTTTCGTTTAAGATAAAAGCCCGCAGTGTTTTGAAATATTCGGTATTGTGCGCTTTGTCGAACCTGTCAAGCACGAGCAACGTCGGATGACAATATCGATTCAAGGCTTCGTCCTTGCTTACATCTTTTAAGGCGTCGTAAAAACGGAACATATCATAAAAATACACACCGTTCGGCAGACGCGTTTCCTTGTAAAGCCTCAGACAGGTTAGTGTCTGTTGAAACATATCGGTAATTTTGTTAAGCGCTGCGAACGGTTCGCTGACAAACAGACTGGTGTTGCAGCTTTCCGAGTACTTTTTGAAAAGCTTTACCGATTGATCAAAGGTTATGATATTTGTCACTTTGTTTCTGAAAACCCCGACAATGTAATTCTTGAACAGAAATGCATTGACATTTTGCAAAGATTTCATGCAGGAAAGCAGATGATTGCATTCCTGTGTATCGTCGGGAAGCTCGCAAAGCAAAAGATTCCTGTATGAAGATACAAGATTCTTGTATGAATTATATGTATCGATTTCCGGATTTTCAGCGAGTTCTTTTTCGCTGAAGTAAGACTGCTGCTTTCCGTTTAGGAGATCAATGTAGGCTCTTGCCTCGGAATCATTGTTGACGATGCGGGAAAACGCGCTGTCGTTTTTGAAGTTCCGTTCGATAATCAGGTGCATTACCATATCAACAGTCATTTTATGAAAGTCTTTTAATTCTGTAATGAAATCGAATTCCAAGAGTGCCGCGACGATCTTTCCGTCGATTGTAACGGGGCTAACCATCACGGAATGCGGCGGCGCGCAGTTTATGAGCTTCATGGTATAGGACGTAAAAACGGGACTCCTGTCAAACTCAAAACAAAAGCCACAGTAACCGCTTTCCACGATTTTCTTCCAGACTGGAAATTCAAGGAAATGCGGTTGGCGGGAGTGCACCAGCTCGTGGCGGTTCAGATTGATCAACAGAAACGGATTCTTCAGCAATTCTGAAAGCTGATCCAGCAAATCATCCAGGGTGTCGGCTGACAGTAAATTTAGGAAGTGCAGGTCCGATTCAAGTACGGTATTTTGACGAATGATTTCGGACAGATGGTTATAGAATTCCGCCGACCGCTCCGGTTCGCGCAGAATGATAATATTGTTGTTTCCCCAATCTTCGATACGGGAGCTTGGATTGCCGGCGACGAGCAAATTCGCTTGCGCGATGTCGTTTATGGAAAAACGCTCCCTCTCTTCATCATACAAACAATACAGCGTATGCTTATCGAAGGAAGTCTGCCCCGGCACCAACATCTTCAGATTATAGATATGGCTGTCAGAAACCGCGCAGGAAACATAATCAAAACCGGATGCGCCAGCTTGTGAGAGAAGGGAAAACAGCATGGAAACGCATCTCCTCATAAGAAAGACAATAAATACAAATTCTGAACACAATATTAAATAATATTATATCATTACTATATCATTACAACTCTTTAGCCGGACTGAGACGCCGAACGGGTATGATTCCATAAATGCGCATTTGCCACCGCCCGGACAACTTCGCGCAGCTTTAGCGGCTCGGAGAAACGAACTCCATACTTTGCTGATAATGAACTCATTACACTCAGAAAGTACAACTGCATGGTCGCCCACCAGTGCTTGATTCTTGCGATCGTAATTTCCTCGCAGCACGCTTTATCCGTATCACCGTTTATTATGTTTTCGATGGTCCTTCGGCAATGCCGTTTGTACGGCACAATAAAATCTGGTAGCTCATGGTGGATTCGTTTGCATTCTTCGCACCACCTCAATTCTATCCCACGGGATCAGCTCCGATAACTTTACCTACTCGTTTTCAGGATTCAGCTTCCCGTATGGAAACACAAAATCCTCAAGCTTCATTTGACGATCCACTTTGTAAATCCGTTCCACCCCAACTGCAAGCTCTTTTCGCGTTTTTCCTCTTTTCCCTTGCAGTTATTATACCAGATTTGCTTCCCTTTCGCTTCTGTTATGCGGCGTTTTTGGTTGCGGAGTGAGCCCTATATAGGCTTACCCCATCCGTAACATATTATTTTGAGTTTTAGCCGCCTGTCGTCACTGGCAAAATCCTGACTATCTGCCCCTCGCTTACAAACGTCCTCTGCATGAAGTTCTGGGGAATGATACTATCGTCCAGACTCACAATATAGGCATAGGGGTTCCACTCAAATTCCTTTTCACGCCCCATGTGTTGAATGATATAATATAATGATTTCCCGTTGTGCTCCTTTGGAACAAAATACTTATGCATGGCATCCTCCCAGGTTTCGTGATCACTAATCAACCGGCATATCTGCTATTGCACCATACTATGCCATTTTTGCGCAATCTCTTCAGCAGTAATGTCGTAGATAGCCCCCGTAACCGGCGACGGTTCTTCATAGAAGAAATCGGGCAGCTTATCCTTATCCGGGCCGATGCCTGCCGCACGGTTGAATGCAATTTCCTTTTTGAGTGTCTCCATGCCCATTCCGAACATCTCCTCCATCGACCAGGGTTCGCCAAAGGTGGCGCTCAGAACCTTTAAGTAGTCCTCCGCTACCTCCATCACATTCCCCCAAGCAAACAGACACATATGGGAATCGGCAGTAACCATAATGCTTTGCAGCTCTGCCGAAAGCTCCAGCTGTCCTGCCTTTTCGTGGGGTACTACTGACGGATTTCCCAGAGTTGAGCCGGACGTGTGGTCCGCTCCCATCGGGGAAATGGCGTAGGTGACGCCTGTTCCTTTCAGGTTACGGGGTTCATAGGCGGCGAGCGCCTGTCCCTTGACGGTCGGGATATGCCTAGCGCCTAGCTTCTTGCCGAGCCGTTCGGCGCCGAGACCGAAGTCATCCGCCAGGCTTCCGCGTTTCCGGATTGTGTTAAGCAGCTCCAGTACCGCGTCGTAGTTGCCCCATGGCATTTTTCCGCAGTCAAGATAAATACCGAGGGATACGGCAAATTCGATGGTGTCAAAACCGAAATCGTCACAGAAACGGTCAATCCTGGCAACAATCTCCGTGTCAAAGATGCCGCAGTTCGGACCCGCAAGCTCGGCAGTCTCATACTCATAGCCACCTGTCAGGAAGGTTCCGTCCTTCTCGTAGATCGCGTTTGAGCACTGTATAACGCAGCCTGGCTGGCAGGAATGTCCCAGTTTACCCCCGTTTTCCTGCATTCTGTCCATCACAGTTTGTACGTTGTACTGTTCCTGTTCTCGCTCGGTAGCGGTATCGCCGTTGAAGTTGCGATACGGTGCGATACCGCTGGGTATAGTCATGCCCAGAAGCACGACCGTGCCAGAGCTGAAGACATTATCTTTCCTGATGGCCTGGTTTACAGTTTTGGCTGTAGCCTTGTAGGCTTCTTTGTCGGCATACTGGATCGTATACGGATGATCGGCCTGCTGTACCACAATGGCTTTTATCCCTTTGGAGGCCATCACCGCGCCGCCGCCGCCACGCGCTGCCGCCCGGCATGGACGCTCAAGTCCCATTTCAGTTACCATGATGGATGAGTTCAGATATCCCCGCTCTCCGGCCGGTCCCACGGACATGAAACCGACCTTGCCGCTGAACCTTTCCCGCAAGATATCTTCCGTTTCGTATGTACCCTTTCCCTCCAGGTAGGATGCCTCCTCGACACGAATGCTTCCGTCTGCGGCAATCACAAGGATGTTGCACTCCGGTTTTTCCGGTTTGTCTTCAAGTATGATAGCTTTAATCCCCTGTCCAGATAGATAATAGCCCGCCGTACCGCCCACATTAGCCTCCTTGATGCCGCCGGTGAGCGGGCTTTTGAAACCGACGGATAAGCGGTAGGTACTGCTGATGGTAGTGCCAGCCGGTATCATACCGGCAACCACGAGTTTATTACCCGCGCCAAACGGATCTGCCTTGGGGTCGACCTCGGAGGTTATGATATGGGAGGTCAGAATCCTACCCCCCATTTTGGGGAAATCCCCTTCCGACGAATAGACGGTCTCCCTTGTCCTTGTGTTGATTCGCACAATCTTTTTCATTTTTGTATCTTCCCTTCCTTCCACTTATATACCTTAAATTTACACGATTTAGTGTAAACACTGCCTAAGAGGACAGGACGGCTGTTATTAGTCCACACAGTAGCGCAGAATAAACACAAAAAAATCCCCTTTTCACAATGGAAGGTATCGCAGTTTCCCACAATGCCCTGTCGTCCTGAACGACATAGCTCGCGCCTTAGCTGGACAGGATTGGAGATGTTCAGTTGTAACCGGCGCTACAAGTCAATGACCGTGTGCTCCTGCGTGGGCAAATCGGTCAGCCGCCGCTTTCCTTCCTCCATGTCTGGCAAGCCGGGTTTTGGGTTAATGGCTGGTCAGAATACTAGCTCCTCTTTGCAAAATACTCCGTAATCAGACTCTCTGTTTTTATCATAGCATTAGCCATGCTTTGGGCTGAAAACTTGATTGCTCCAAGTCCCGCAACCTCAGCCAGCGCTTTTTCCGCCAACTTATAGATATCCTCGTAAATTACATCTGGGATACCAAGCTCTGCAAAGGTACACGGAATACCGATCGCCTTGAAGATGTCCACATACGGATACAACTCGTCAATCTTCCCCCAGTAAACCAATTCCACCAGTTGACAATACCCTACCGTTAAGCCGTGGAGCAGCTTCGTGATAGGCTCAAACCCAAGTAGAATCTCATCCAGCGTATGTGCCAAATTAATACTGCCAATCGCAGAGAATGGCCCCGGAAGATAGGCGCATGCACTAACTACCCACTCAAACTCTTTGGTGATTTCCCCTCGCTTCATGGCTGCTACGGCCTCTACCGCGTATTTAACCAGAATATCCAATGTTGATTGCGCCGTTGCCAAGGCAAGCCGATCCATCGTATCAGTCATTTTGAAGTATTCGAGGGAGTGAATGGCTTCAAGACAACTAGATACCTGATCGCCAATAGCGGCTACCAACGTGCGTACCGGCGCGCTAATCACAATACTTGTATCGACTATCACTGCCTCCGCGGGATATGCCATATTCCAGAGGTCTGCCATTTTGCCCTCCGCATTGTAGAATATGCTCATACTGGTACAAGATGCGTTGGACGCGACTACAGTAGGAAAGAGCACAACCTTGGGACGCCGAAACGCATCCACGACTGTGGCTGCGGCACGGACAAGATCCAAGACCTTCCCACCGCCGGCTGCCACAACAACATCCGCACGGTATGCCTGAATTTCTTCTGCCAGCTTTTTTGCATTTTCTACCGTTACTTCTAAGCCCTCATAGTCTAAGAATTGATACTCTATCTTTAGCGATTCCGGATCTACTTTGCCATATGAACACATAAAAGGGATTCTCTGGCCATAAGCACTGCCATTCTCTTTGCGAAATGCAACCAAGGGGCTATCAAAACTGGCGCTCATAGTTTTGATGACACGCTCCGTTATAGGGCCACAGCCCGTTATGATAAGGTATCTTGAGCCCATGCCCAATGTCAGCCGTTTGATTTCATGAGCAGCGCTATCGCTGTACGTGAATAATTGTGTTGCACAATAATCGTAATAACTCGCCATTTTATCTCCTTATCTCCTTTCGTGCGGCGAAAGGCACAAGACGGGATGAAACCGGTGAATGCACCCTGCCGCTAAAAATCTGTTAATGAACGGCTTGTAAATTTTCAATTCTTCGCTGACAGCTTTTCGACAACCGCAACCGCGTCCGCGATTGTCCCCAATGGCAGCATTTCCACCGCACCGGCATCCACCGCCTGCGCTGACCGTGGATCGAGTGGGAGTTTTGCAAGAAGCGGAAGCCCATAAGACGCCGCGATCTCGTTAATATGTCTTTCAAGGGACTGGAACACCGTTATGGGTATATCTCCGGTTCCGGACGGCATGTCCACAAACATATATTTTACATCCGTCCAAATCGTCTCCGACCAGAACTGCTTGACCACATTGGCGATTACCGGTCCCCGCCAGATAATCGGATCGGTTTCATGCTCCAAAAGCAAATTTGATGACATCACCTCAATGTCACCCTTTGAAAGTCCCGGCAACATGTGTGCGCCGTCCAATCCCGTTATGGCACTGCCGCGCATCAGACCGAACGCTTTAGGAATTGAGGGCCCTGTGATATCCGCATCCAGAATCGCGGTTTTGTATCCGTCACGGTTTGTTCCGCAGGCAAGTAGTGCCGTCACCAGAGACTTCCCGACGCCGCCCTTCCCTGAAACAATTCCGATTACCTTTTCAACGCTGCTTCCTTCCGCAAGATAGACCCGGAAATTTGGACTATCTCTTGATGTACAGTCCATACCGCAGCTGCCGCAATCTTGTGTGCAACCCTCTGTCATTATAAGTAATCCCTCCCCGTTAAAAATATTTTGGCATGGTGGTTCACCTGTCCGGTGGTCAAGCGCGTCAAGCATTTCTTCGCTGACCTCATATGCGCTCGATGGAAGCGGAAGCAAAAGCCCGCCGCGTACAACAACATAGGATAAGTATTCATGCTTGTTTCCATGCGCAAAAAGTGTTTCAAGTACCGTCCGCAAGCGGAAATCCAACTGGTCAAACATCACTTTGAACAGTTATAATTCTTCGGCTTTGTGCACGATATTTCGTTTCCACAGCTGCGTTGTATCCGCAAACAGCGCGATTTTTGTCGAAGTAGAGCCCGGGCTGATTACCAGAATCTGATTCGCCATGGCTCACTTCCTTCCTGAGGCAGCGGCGGAAAGTGCAATGGAAAGATATTTCTCTTCCGACGTGGAACCCCGTGATGTCAATACAATCGGACACTTTGCGCCGACCACCATGCCAGCCATCTTCGCACCGCATGTACAAAGCAGCATCTTGCCCATAATATTGCCCGCATGAATGTTTGGCGCAACCAAAATATCCACATCGCCCGCGATTTGACTTTCGTAATTCTTAATCTTTGCGATTTCGGCACTTACCGCACAGTCATACGAAATCGGTCCTTCAACAATACAGTTTTTGATAATTCCATTCTTGTTCATGCGCACAAGCTCAGCTGCGTCCAAAGTTTCAGGCATATTAGGATTCACCTTTTCTACACAGGCCAAGACACCGACCTTCGGACAGTCATACCCCAGCGTAAGTAGCGCATTGACGGTATTATTAATAATTGCAGCTTTCTGATCCAAAGTCGGATAAGTTATCATGCCGCCATCTACCGGGACCAGAAGCTTATGATAACCCGGAGTTTCAAAAATCGAAAACAATGACATGGCGCTACCTGTGCCAAGACCCTTTTCTTTGTCGACAACCGCTTTCAGTATGACCTTCGTTTCAAGATAACCTTTCATCAAAAAGTCGGCTTTTGCATCTCGTACAAGCGCGACCGCCTGCTCCGCAGCCAGCTGCGGAGTAGGAACATCATAAATATCCGACTCCGATACGCGAATGTCGAGTTCATTCAGAATCCGGTTGATTTCAGCTTTATCACCGACAAGAATTGGCTGAATAATACCATCTTTCATTGCATGGGCGACCGCCTGCATTGTATGTTCCTCTCCTACCGCGGCTATCGCCATGCGCTTTTTTTCAGGATCCGTTTTCACCTTCCGGATCAATTCATCCATATTTCTAATCATCAAGGACTTCACCTCGTTCTGCTTCTGATTCTGGCGTTGTGTTCAAACGGCAACAGGATAATTTTCGTGATTATTTTAGAATATGAAGCGGCTTTCCCTGCGCGGCATGCGCGGCTTCGGCAATTGCTTCGGATACCGTCGGATGGGAATGAATGGTTTCCGCAATATCATCTATGCCTTTTCCTGCATGCATGACGGCCGCCGCTTCCGCAATCAGCTCCGTCGCATTGACGCCGATAATATGGCAACCGAGAAGCTTTCCGGTATCAGCTGCCGCAATGACCTTGACAAAGCCCTCTGGATGTCCCATGGCAAGAGCCTTTCCGCAACCAGCAAATGGGAACTTACCAATCTTCACATTACCGAAATCGCTGCGTGCCGCAGCCTCGGCCAACCCGATCGAGGCGATTTCAGGTAGCGTAAAGATACAGTTCGGAACCGCATTGTATTCCATAACCGCCGCACGTCCCGCGATATTCTCCACCGCAATATTTGCCTGCGTGCTTGCAACATGGGCGAGTTGAATAGTTCCCGTGATATCACCGACTGCATAGATATCTTCTATGCTGGTCTGCATCCTTTCGTTCACGGCGATGTAGCTTCCGTTCATGGCAAGCTTAAGGTTTTCAAACCCCTTTAGGTTCGGTGTCCGTCCAACGCTGACGAGCACTTTTTCCGCGCTGATCGTGTCAACGGCAGTTTCGCCATCAGACTTGCAGAATTTCACCGTGTAACCTTCTCGATCCGCTTCAGCAGACAAAACTTTGCATCCTGTCTTAATGTCGATGCCCTTTCTGCCCATCAGATTCCTGAGCATTTCGGAAATATCCGCATCCATCATGGACACAATGTTTGGAAGCATTTCGATAATCGTCACCTTACAGCCGAACTGATTGAAAATTGTCGCAAATTCACAGCCAATCACGCCGCCGCCGATAATAATCAGGCGTTCCGGCACATGATCTATATTCAGAAGCTCCGTAGACGTCATGATTCCCGGCAGATCCAAGCCCTGAATCGGCGGGACAAAATTTGAAGAACCCGTTGCTATAATCAATTTATCAAAGGTGTACTCTTCTCCGTTTGCTCTTAATACATGATTCGTCAACACCTCTGCCTCGCCACTTATGAGCGTTACGCCATTCCCTTTCAAAAGGTACTGCACTCCGCTTGTCAACTGCGAAACAACTTCGTTTTTCATTTTTATGATTGTTGGCATATTGATTTCCGGCTTCCCGACGCTGATCCCTCTTGCTGGCGCAGCCGCAATTTCTTCAAGCATCTCTGCGTTTTTTAACAAGGTCTTCGTTGGGATGCAGCCGATATTCAGACAGGTACCACCCACGCGTTCGCGTTCAAACAAGACCGTTTTGAAGCCGGCCTGTGCACAACGGATTCCGGCAACATAACCTCCCGGACCGCCGCCCATAATTGCGACATCAAATTGATTCACAATACATTCCTCCCGTTTTGAATATAAATGAATGGTGCGTTGAATAACATGGCATAATTAGGAGAAAAAACTGTGGTATAGACGAATGAATACAGAGCAAATGGAAATTTGTTAGCGTCGAGCAATTGATCCCGGAGAGGCATTATCGAAAGCTAAAGAAACTGCTGGGTGTTGAGCGTATCACAAAAGCAGTCAAGATAAAGACCTCTGAAATCGGCGCGATTGGATACGGAAAGCTGTGCTTGATTATGTGCCGGATTCTCCAGCCTATGGAGGATTTTGTGAATCTTTGGATGCCCATAAAAGGAATTATTAGTTTATTCCCGATATTCATGCGCTTGTTCCTCACCTTGCAGGATGCGTAGCGCACCTAGCGCGAGGGACTCCAACTCGTTTTCCCCCGGCGTAATATTGACCGGTGCGATAAATTCCACACGGGATTTCACCATGCCAGTAAGCATTTCTGAATAGGCTACCCCGCCGGTGAGGATAATGGTGTCCACTTTGCCGCTGAGCACCGGCGCAAGCTCGCCGATCCCCTTGGCGATTTGGTATGCCTGTGCTTCGTAAATTTTTTTTGCCCATTCGTCCCCTGCCTTGATCATTTTTTCAACCTCGCGGCAGTCGTGTACACCCAAATGTGCCTTGATGCCGCCCATACCACGCAGTTTTCGTAACATCTCCTTGCGGTTATACTCACCGCTGTAGCACATGGCCACAATGTTGCGCAGTGGGATGCTTCCCGAGCGCTCGGGGGAGAAGGGTCCCGCATCGTCGGTAATCACATCCACGATACGCCCCTTTTCATGTGCGCTGATAGAGATACCGCCTCCCATATGCGCAACAATAAAGTTCATATCCTCATACCATCTGCCTTGCGACTCAGCCACCTTGCGGGCGGTTGCCTTCGCGTTGAGTACATGGCAAAAGCTCTGTCGTATTACTTCGGGCATGCCGGTGATATGGGCGATTTCATACATCTCATCTGCCGAAACCGCATCATAGATATAAGCGGAAATCCCCAGCGGACGCGCAAGCTCATCGGCCACCAACGCCCCCAAATTGGAGGCGTGAAAGCCTATTTCGGATTCTTGCAGCCGTTTACGCATGCAGTCATTGACCACGTACCCTCCCGCCTGTACCGGCGGAAGCATACCGCCCCTGCCAACGATGGCGGAAAGTCCGCTTGCAGGTTGGTTGTTTGCCCGCAGCGCCTTTTGCACAGCATCGCGCCGCAGCAACATCTGGTCACCGATTTTTTCGGAACGGCCTAGTTCCTCATCGCTGTGCTCAATATTTTGTCTCCAGAGTTCATCTTTGTTCTCATAAACGGCGATCTTGGTGGATGTGGAGCCGGGGTTGATCGCCAGTATGCGAAACGCCATATCGCTTCCTCCTCGTTTAATCCGCACGAATATTTATACCTAGACCACCGCGCCCAGTAAGATTTTAATCCAATTTGGAAAGTTGCCGTTGGATATTAAATACCGACTTGAATCGTTGGTTCGCAAAATTACGCTGTTCATATAAAAAAACCCTTCTTTACAAACCTGTTTTTCAACATGCTCTGAATATAAGACGGATGCGTTTACAGACATCCGCCTTAAATTCGTTTCCGTTACTACATGATTTCTTCTGTGGCGGCAATCACATCTGCTGCATGCGGCATAATATAGCTTTCATAATATGCGGAACCGATAGGGGTGTTCTGCGCGCCGAGCACCTTCACAGGCTTCTTTAACATCGCAGGATCCTCTTCCGCAACCTTTCTGATGATTTCACCGGCAAAGCTGCCTCTGGTATGGGTTTCATGCACAACGATAAGCCTACCGGTTTTACGCACGGAATCAATGACTTTCCTGCTGTCAAATGGGATCAGAACGCGAGGATCGATAACTTCCGCATAAATCCCTTTCTTTTCCAGTGCAGCGGCTGCCTCTACAACCACCGGAACCATGCTCTGGAGTGCGACGATGGTGATATCCTTTCCTTCCCTGACAATCCTGGAAGCATTGTTCAGCGGAATAATGTAATCATCCTCTTCGGTAAATGCAACTTTTTCACGTGCGCCAAGGCCGGAACTGCAGTAGAAGAAAACAACCGGGTCATCATCCTGAATCGAAGCTCTCAAGAGACCGTGGATATCCGAAGGATAATAGGGCATAACCACCTTGAGGCCCGGCGTGTTCAGAAAGAGACTTTCCATGCACTGGGAGTGATTGCAGCCTGCGCCTCCACCGCCGCCCATGATGCTGAATCCGCCGTTACACATCATATATGTAATGGGAACCTTGAGATTTCCAAGCGTGCAGAACCGTGCTGTAGCAGCGCCGTTCACAATACCGTCCAAAGCAATCGTTACAAAGTCAGAAATATTGTAATCGACGATCGGACGCATGCCAGCATAGGCCAGACCGTTCGCGAAATGTGTGAAACCGTTCTCGCTGCACGGCATATCAAGGCAACGATCTGTTGCCGATTCGATACAGCCCTTAAAGATGCCGAAGGACCCATTCAGATAAATGATATCCTCCCCCATCAGAACGGTGTTTTTGTCTCTTGCCATCTCTTTGCGAACGGCCTCGGCAATTGCCGATGTTGTATTAATTTCCCTCATCACAGATCGCCTCCTGTCTGTGGATTCGCATAAATCACTTCTTTGCAATACAAATCCTCATATGCTGGAATTCCTGTTTTCGCCGCGCTTTCCTGGCAACGCTGGATTTCGGCTGTGATCTCCTCCGTCTTTCTATCAATGTATGTCTGATCAATCAGCCCTTTGCTGGTCAGATATTCCTCGTAACGCCTGACGCAATCGCGGTCACGCTTCGCTTCTTCAATCAGTGCATTGTCTTCCCTGAAATCGTCAGGCTGACCGAAGAAATGCGGCCCCCAGCGAAGGGTCTTGATTTCAACCACGTTCGGCTCGAACTTGCGTGCTTTGCCTACACCGATGTCAAGCGCTTCCCTGACTTTCAGAAGGTCGGTTCCGTCCTCGACAATCTGGTAGGGCAATCCACAGGCGCCAGCTTTCTCGGCAATGTTCGGGTTCGCGCTTTCACGGCTCAAGGGAACGGTCATTGTCCACTGGTTATTGTCAATCACAAACAGAATCGGAAGCTTGAAGAGAGCCGCCATGTTCCACGCCTCGTAAACATAGCCCTCACTACATGCCCCATCGCCCTGCGGACTGACGATGATCGAATCCTCCCCGCGATGCTTGAGCGCCCATGCAAAACCAGTATGCGTCGGGCTGCCGCTGCCAAGTGTACCAGGCATGCTGACAATACGTTTCCCGTCCGGCCTATAATCGGCCATATGAAAATCGAACGCGGATCCGCGCGCGACGCCTCCGCGAAGGCCGAAGATTTCTGCGATAAACGGCTCTATGCCGAAACGGTTATACAGCAAAATCTGTCCGCGATGTGTATAGCCGAGCCAGTCTGTGTCCCTGACTGCGGAAAGAATCCCGACGTTCGTCGCCTCCTGCCCATAATATGTGTGGAAGGAGCTCTTGATCATACCCTGATAAACAGCCTTTTCCATCATCTGCACAAAGATTCTGGCAGTTTTTAGCTTGTCATACATCGCCAGTAAATCCTTATTGGGATAATTTTCCAATGTAACTAACCTCCTTTGTTATCTGCCCGCTCAGTTCGCTGCTGCGCGAATGTCACGTTTCGATTTCTGCAATCTCTGCATCGCAGGCGATAATGTCGCCGACATTCGCAATCGCCTTGAATATACCTGTTGCGGGGGAGTCAACCGTACTCGTAAGCTTCTCGGTTTCCACATCCAGCAAAGGCTCTCCTTCTTTGATCTGATCGCCGTTGTTAACGTACCATCTTGTGATCTTTCCTTCCGACATTGACATACCGATATGAGGCATAATTATTTTCATGAACCGGCTCCTCCTGTGATACTGCGATTGATAAATATATTTCCATTACAAAAGATACTCTTTAGGATTCCTGCATATCTCGGCCAGATAAGAAAGCAGAGCGTGAATGTCCTTTCCATCAGTAATAATATGGTTCATGTTTACTGTGATTGTACACAGGGGACGAATCACAATCTGATCGTTCTCGCCAACGACAACCTTTTTTTTAATGCCGCCTATGCCGGTGATTGTACATTCGTCATTGGTAATAATGGAATCGAAAGATTCGGGCTCCGCATTCGCAAAGTTTGTTACCGTAAAAGTCGCTCCCTGCATATCATCAATCGTCAGCTTTTTATCCTGCATTTTTTTCAGATAGGCCTTGAAATCCTCGCTGAGTTCAACAAGCGATTTTTTGTCTACATCGCGGAACGTCAGAACATAAAGCCCCGCGCCGATATCT
>Ga0153938_1000503_pt1 | contig 15936 bp, 14 predicted proteins | sample TSNY022MetaG_FD_104740 | JGI IMG/M metagenome (GOLD analysis project Ga0153938, IMG submission 104740) | Attine ant fungus gardens microbial communities from New Jersey, USA - TSNJ022 MetaG | ecosystem: Host-associated > Fungi > Mycelium > Unclassified | place: USA:New Jersey: Brendan T. Byrne... | reverse complement strand
TTTTATTGATTTTTTGTTTCATGATATCATCCTCTATGGTTTTATTATAACCTTAAATTGATTAAAAATAAATATCTATCTATATATAACTACCTAAAAATTGATTTTTCTTTGAAAAAACATCAAAAATTGATTTGATGTTTAAGAACCTATAAATTAATTATATTGAGTAGAAGAATATGTTGCCATATTTAGCCCTCTTGAATCCGTGCTTCCGACTTTCTCGCACACGTCTCTTCAAATACAAGTGTTTATTCACGATTTTGCATATATACCTATTTTTGTTTTAGATAATGGTAATTTATAATGTCTAGCATTTGGTTACGTCTCAGAGGGAAAATAATATTCTAGTCATTTTTTTGTTTACTATATTAATTGCGTTTCCGCATTCTTAAAAATGTCCGCTCTCCGATTTTATACTATTTCGCTGTTCCATACAAACCTTATTATCTATCTGTTTACGCTTAAATCTAACGTTACCGTTTTGACTCTACAAAACTCTTACTAAATGAAGTGATTGCTTCTTTCTAGGTGGGATTTTCACCCACTAGATTAATTGACCTACATGGTCGCACTAAGGACAGGTATTACTTGAACAATCGATGACTTTAGCCCTAAGGTTTTTACTACTGACCCATGTTTTGTCACTAGCATTTTTAACATATATTGTATTAGTGAATCTAGTACCCATAAACATATCGCTATAACTTGTGACTTTATCAAAATTGAACGTTCTTAAATCAAGTATTAAATTCGAATTACCAACCTGTATAATAAAACATATATCCCATTTTTGTTACATTGGAAGTATCAAATTTATTTCCGAAATCAAGCGTGAAGACTGGACTATTATATCCGGTATAAGAAAACATATCAGACATATTTGTTACATTTGAAGTATCAAAACTATCCCCTAAATTTAAGGTGAAGTTTATACTATTATATCCAGTTGCATAAAACATTGAATCCATATTTGTGACATTGGATGTATCAAATTGATCTCCCAAATCAAGCGTGAACACGGTACTTTTATAGCCAGTATTTTGAAACATATCAAGCATATTTGTTACATTGGACGTATCGAATTTATTGCCCAAGTCTAAAGTGAAGACGGAACTCATATAACCAGTAGAACGAAACATAACTGTCATAGTTGTTACCTTAGAAGTGTCAAATTGATTTCCTAAATCAAGCGTGAAAACGGGACTATCATGGCCAACATAAGAAAACATAGATTGCATGTTTGTTACACTGGAAGTGTTAAATTTATCTCTTAGGTTTAAAGTAAGAACAGTACTTTTATAGCCAGTTTCATAAAACATATTTCGCATATTTGTTACATTCGAAGTATCAAAGTTTTCTCCTAAATTAAGGGTGAAAATGGTGCTGTTATAACCTGTACGATAGAACATATAATCCATTGTTGTCACATTAGAAGTATCAAATTCTTCGCCTAAATCAAGAGTAAAATCATAAGAAAATAGTCCAGTATCAAAAAACATTTCAGACATATTTGTTACTTTAGAAACATCTAAATCAGCTAAATCAATCGTTTTAAGTTTAGTCAAATCTTTAAACAGATAACTAGAATTGGGATTGGCGATAACTACTTCTTCTTGACCGATATAAACTTCATATAAGCCATTTGCATCAACATCATAATACCAAGCCTTTATGCCACCATTTCGTTGCTCGGACACATCCCATGAGCCAATTGCATCAATAGGGACTTTGTTAGTATCAACAAACTCGATTTTTTCAATTTCACCTTTTGTCAATGGTCCATCTAAATATTTCGTTAATGACGGATGGCCATCTTTTGCTACCTTTAAATTGGCTATTAACGGCACTTTATCCGTGGCCATACTTGTAATATAAATTTTAGAATGAAATGTTTTATTCATTTCGGTCATTGATGCATTTTCATCAAGCCATAAATATAAACTAAATTCTTTTTCACCTCCAGTACTTAGACGACCTTCTTTTAAAGAATAAGATTTGATTAAGTTGTTGATATCAATATTTCCTGTGTCTATATTTTCTGATGCGGTTCCTAATATCTTTGGAGTTGGGGTATTTCTTGCACTAACATCAAAGGAATACTTAATTGCATCCTCTGATAATAAAGTGCTTATTTCTCCAAATGTATTTAGCGTAATATAGTATTCAGCATCATAATCACAAATGTTTTTTATTTTAAATTTGTAAGGAGTTTGGCTCAAACCTTTTTGATTACTTGCTGGAAGGGTATGATTTAAGGTGATATCACTTCCTGTTTCTTCAAATGATAAATCAAAACAGCCAGTTCCAGCTAGATTGACATTGGTTTGTTTTTTAGTGATTTGCCAGTAAGCATAAGAAATACCGGTTGTGATAGATGAAATAAGTGAAATACTGATTATAATTAATATGATTTTGTAATTTTTATTGATTTTTAGTTTCATGATATCACCCCTATGGTTTCATTATACCTTAAATTGATTAAAAATAAACAAATATATATAACTAGAAGGTTTTTTGAATTTTTTAATGAAAATAAAAAAAGAAGGTTATCTTCTTTTTTAAGTGGATTGGGTAATACTGATTTTTATTTTTAATAAGATGCTGGCATTATTAGGATTGAGGGCTTTATAATTTGCAGCTTTGATTCCCCATTCTGTATCGGTAGCATCATCACCACTTTCAAATGGCCATTCTACTTTGATTTCATAATAAGCTAGACCAATCTGTGCATCTAGTTCTTCAGCAGTCAGAGAGACTGTGATTTTAAATGGATAGTCCTTTGCTAATTTTTCTAGTAGTTTTTGACTGGTTAAATCCGTTGTTACGGGATCTTCTCCTAATTCTCTTCTTCCTTCTACACTGGTGTATTGATCACTTAGAATTCTTGCTTCTAAAAGTATATAGGATAAACTGGCATCAACTTCACTTTTATTATAGGCATTTATTTTATAGATAAAATCTTCCATTCCTGGATACATGCTTTCAACATCGACATTGACATAATTAATAATTGGACTATCTCCAGCTTCAAATAAGACGTCCCAAGCTCTAACATGGGCACTCATTTCATTATCTACGCGTGTTGCATAAATAAACCAAGCAAAGGTATTGAGCATTAGTAATAATATAAGAGGAACTAACATTCTAGCTTTTAAGACTTTTTTTAGTGCTGTCCAGTTACTCATTTGTTTTTTCTGCATCTCTTATACTTTCTTCATCGTCATCATCTTTGATAATAAATCCTCTTATAATTTGATAACTGACAGCAACACCGACTACTATAAATAAAGCATAATAAATCATGGTGTTGGTCATAAGGCCACCTAGGAAGCTAAATATAATTGTTTTATAGATTACTTTACCATAAAGATTATCTTCACTTATTTCTGGATCTGCTATTTCATTGGCAGTTCCTTTTGTAACGAAGTAATATTTTCCATTTTCTTCTCTTTTTTCGATTACCTCATGGGTGATTACTAATCCTTTTAAATCTTGGGCGCTTCCAAGGTAGGTAACATGATTACCAACTTGAATTTCAGCCGGTTCAGTCTTTTTAGAGACTAATATGTCTCCTAGGTCATAAACGGGCGCCATACTCTCTGAAATAACTGTAAAGATTCTAATGCCACCAATTGCTAGATTGTTTTTACTTACACGTTGAACTAAAACTACGATTAGAACAAGTACTAAAAATATTGTAGCTAGACATTTGCCTATTTTATAAATTATTTTTAAGATATTCATAATGTTTCTCCTTCAAATTTAAAGTTTTCAATTTTATCTAGATAATTCTTAATATTTCTTGAGAAAGCGTTTTGAATTTCACTTAAACTAGCAACTTTTTTAGTCCTAGCAATCAGAATTTTTTCACCGATAATATCTTTTAGTTTTTCTTCTGGTAAATCTGTATTTAATTCTACAATTCGTTCAATTAAATTATTTGTTAAGTCTTCAACTAATTGTAAACTTTCTGGTGATTTTTTATTTTCTTTATTTAGTGTTGATAAGGTAACATAGTTTAGAAGAAAGGTGTCATTCATATATTCTTTCATAATGCCAGAATCTTCATAGTTTTTATTATCTTTTTCCCGTTTTGGACTTGTTGCCGGATTATTTATTAAAAAGTCCCACAATTTCATCGCACACTGAAAATTAACATTTTTTAAAATTACATTAGTTTTTTTAATTGGCGGCAGAACAAGAGCAACTCGTTTTTTTTCAATACTTTTATAAACCTCGGTATTAGAAAGCATGGAGATATCATCTTCTAGTTTGGCAATTCGATCTTCAATACTTAAGTCATTTTCATCTCCAGTTTGTTCTTTTATATCAACTTTAGAATCAATGACGAGACTAATATTTACTTTTTCTTGACCAATCGTACTTTTAGCTTGATATTCTAATTTTTTTAGATCTTTTACTGAAGAAGAAGTGACGATATCTTTTTTCTTAATAGTAATGAAGGTTTTCATATGTTGAATTAATGTATATATTAAGCGATTTTCATACGTATCAAAGCTTTCTTCTTTATTTATATTTAAAATCTTGGATGGTCTTACTTCCCCATCTGTTATATCTTGGATAAAGTTTGTATTCTTAGATAAGTGACGAATACTTTCAACTGTTATTCTTCTAGCTAATTCAATTTTAACAATTTCTTCTTCATTGATAATAAAACGATTAGGATTTCTTAAAATGTTATCAAGATAGTGAATGGTATCTTCCATAAGATCAAGCCATTCAAAATCAACACTGATTTTATCATATGTGGAATTTACTTGTAAGGTAGAACGAAGATTATCGCGAAAAAAACCAAGTTCTTCTTTGCTTTGTTTTTCATAAGCATCTAGTATTTTTAAAGCCATAAATTATCCTCCTAACCCATTTTCTTAAGTCGTAATAAATATTCAATACATTCTTTCATTTTTCCTTCACCAAAGTTGTCATTTAAGAATTTAACATAACCATCGATTTCATCTCTGATGTAAGCAACATTTAACTGTTCAAATTTTCTTAAAATTTTTCTAGCAACGAAGTAATCTACTCCACTTATTTCTTCGCCCCCACAAGCTACATAAACAGGAACGAATTTTTTCATATGGGCAACAATACGATTACCAAAAGCAATACGGAAATGCTCTATTACATAATTATCCATTTGTTCTATTTTATCTAATGTATCTTGACTCATTGGATTACTTTCAATGGCCGTTTGAAATAAATTATCTAAATATGTGTAATTGATATCTTGGGCATCGATATCATCTGGTGTGAAAGCTTGTCCTTTATCATTAATATCAAGAGGCATTGCTCGGTCATATACTTTATCGGTAACCATGAAGGTCGAGTCATCGTTATTGATTGTCCCGATATACCACATGTTTGCAGGAATTTTTAGTTTACCTTCTTTTAAATTTACGGGATCGCTTTTCCAAGCACTAGGAACAACTTCAACAATCCATTCATCTTTATTGGGCATTTCCAAAATAGAAAGCATTTCGGCAAAATAATATTCTACTCGAGAGATGTTCATTTCATCAAGAATAACGGTATATATATCATCGGTATAACCAGCCATATACATTTCTTTTAATACTTCGGTTTCATTAAATTTTTTCGTAAACTCATTGAAATAACCAAAAAGTTCGGTACGATCACGCCATGAAGGTTGAACGGAAGCAACACAGGAATCGTGATTTAAGAATTTTCCCCAAGCATAAGCAAGGGATGTTTTACCGGTTCCAGAAATACCTTGAAGAATAATCATTTTAGTTGATGCAAGAGAAGCTATAAATAAACGAATCATTTCGGTTTTATAAAATAATTTTAGTTTTCCAGCAGCAAAATGGCGAAACATTTCTACTAACTCTGGAAGTTCAAAGTCATTGTTATAGTTGGCAACGGTATAATCTTTAAATTTTTCATCCACTTCGTAAAGTTTTGGAAAGCGGATTTCAGTATTAGTATCAAGTTCATTCGTTTCATCAAGTTCTTCTTCGCCTTCCACTTCATTTGGTCTTAGTCCAAGTTTTGATACTTTCATGGCCATAATTTCTTCTTTTTCTTTGATTAATTTAGAAACTTTACCATTTAAATCACTAACTTCTTCTAATAGCGATTCTTGTTCTACTAAAGATTTTCTAATCCGAATATATTTTCTTAATAAGAAGTAAATAGAAGAGACGATAAGAGCTAACATGACAAGTATGATTAAGATAGCAATGCCAACGAAAACCCATTCCGGAGCATTAAAATCACTTTTATAATTTTGAATAATGGAGATATACATATTGATATCAAACATTTTCTTTATCCCATCAAAAAGACCTTTTAAAATATCTAGGGCACCCCCAAAAAATTGCGATAAAAATTCATATAAGAATCTGAAAAATGTTTCCATAAAAACCTCCTACAAAACGATCAATTGTGACAAAATACTATCTTTATTTTCTATAATGATATCATAAAATTCACTATCATTATAGATAAATATATGGGAAAACAAGATAAAATTGGAAATATTATCATCAAATGTCTTATTAATGGTTAAAGAAAGAGTATATCCTTCTTTAATAAAATCTTCGATTTTATTTTTATGAACTAGATAATCTTCATAGTTGATATTTAGAATTAATTGTTTTTTTGCTAAGGTATTATCAACGAGATGAAAGACTCGTTCTAATTTTTTTTCTTTGGCGAAAAAAGAAGATGGTAAATCCATGACATAAGATCTTGAAAAGTCTAAGCTAATAGCATTTTCTAAAATGATTTCACTAGCCATGATAAATTGAACAAAGAGTTTATCTTCATTTATAATGCCAGTATTAAATACCTTTTCAATGGCAAAATCACTAAATAAATTGGATATTTTTACATCGTGACCAAGAGTTAAACGATACAGGTTTTTCTTTATTCTTTTTTCTTTTAAATAAAAGTTTTTGGTAGTAAATAGAGCATGAAATTTTTCTTTCAATAAACGAAAATTTCTTAAAAAACTTCTTATTTCTTTTTTCTTTTCTGGAGTAAATTCAATTTTTAGATTTTCATCTTGAAAAAAGATTTCTAATAATTCTTTTTCATCCTCAAGAAAAAAGCAATCATCAAAATAAGGTATATAACCAAATAGAGAATAGATATTTTTTATTTGCTCTTCATTTTTCTTATTCATTAAAGGTTCAATTAAATCATAAAGCTCGCGACCTATTCTTTCAACAAAATCCCGTTCTTTAGGATAATTCGTTTCATCATAATAACGAACAAGAAGATATTGTTCCAGTAACGTTTCTACTAGTTTTTTGTCATATTGTGTTCCTAATACAAGTTTATAAAATTGGGACATTTGTTTTTTTACAAAATTGATATATTGAACAATAATATTGTTATCCATATTCTTAGCTCCTAACTATTCACTTCAACTGTAACAATTGAATTTTGATTTACAATTGGATATGTATAATTCTTTGTATGATCGATTTTATAGAATCTTACTTCTTGACTACTCATTGCATCCATTGTGAAGGTTATTTTATTCACATAAGATAGACCATTTATATCTTGATTATTAATAATTCCTTCTTTTAAAACTTCACTGGTGGTATCTAAAACAATAATGTTTGGATCAAAACTTAAAGAGATTGTTGCACTTACACAATTCTTTTTTTCTTGATCGTTTAAGGCCCTGTAAACATTAATATCTAATTCATCGCCAACTTGATAGGTAGAAAATGGCGAGGTAACTTTGTAAGATGTCAGGGCATTCGTGATGGAAACAATTAAATAGGGATTGTTCTTGGCATCATCAATGGCATAAGTTACTCCTGTTTTACCAACGATAATTTGAAAGTCTGCCGAGATTGTTCTTACATAAGGATCTTTGGAAGTTGCTTCCACATGAATTGTTGCACTTTCTTTTTCTTCAAATACCCGAGTGGGGATAATAGTAAGCTTTATGGAATCTGTATGAGTTGCTTTATAAATAATGCCACTTGTATTATCAAATGTACAATTTAAATCAGCTGGACAAGTATACGTAATATCATAAGTAATATCAAAATCACTTGATAGCAAATTGTTTTTTGATGAGTTAAGGGAAATATCAATGGTGAAATTACCAATTCCTGTCCAATTATTTATTTGATATAGTGGATTATCTTTTTTTAAATAGTTGCTATTAAAATAAAAGTTTTTACTTTCAAGATAATAGTCTTCCACTTTTTCTAAGATATATCGAGTTAGTGTGGTCACTAAGGGAAGAATAGCGCATATTAAGATTATCACTAAAAAAAGTTTAATATGTCGTTTTTTTATTAAGTTTTTTAAATATGCTTTCATTTCTTCCACCTCAAATCTTTTGTCTAGCATTCACTTTAATTTCAATTAATTCTAAAACTCCTTCATAATCATCTGGTTGATATTTATAAACTTCAGGAAATTGAATCCAAAGAAAATAAGTATCTGTTTCATCTTTTGTATAAACAAATTCGGAAATAAGATTGGTACTCATAACTCTAAAGTACATATCATCAGCATTGGAAATTATTTGATTAGAAGTTATAATATCATTTGAAGTTGATGAATTCTTATATAATTTAAAAGTTAAAGGTAAATTGGTTGTAGCAATAAATTCAATTTCATATTCCAAATTGACATTAATTCGTTGATTATCTTTATTATTTGAGACTGTAAATGTATATAGATAGGGTTTATTACTTGGTAAAATTTTATCTAATTCAATGCTATTTTCATAGGTGCCTACATCAGTAATAAAGAAAGCTAAATCAGGTGATACATTTACATTGGTAGTAGATGCATATTTTGATAAAGTTAAGCGCGTAAAATTTATAATGACTAAGGTAACAAATAAGAGAATGATAAAGCCAAAAATAAGAAAGAAACGTTTTGTATTAAAACTATCAGTAAAAACATCTTTCATTTTTTTTATCATAATCATTTCCTCCTATTTTATTTTTTTTGCAATTTGATTATGAATTTCTTTTAAATCTAATCGTAATGTATATTCATCAATATCGGTTTCTTTTATTTTATCGAGGTCATTTTCTTCAAAGTTTTTCAATTCTTCTTGAAGTGATTTTAAATTTTCAGTACTACTTTCTCTTTCCAGTATTTGATATATTTCATCTAAATCAATCAATTGAGTAAGAGCAAGTAATTCTTCAGAATCAATTACATCTTTTACTTTTTGTTCCTCAGTTTGGATTTGAGTGATTTTAACTGAATCATCTTTTGTTGTTTTTTCTTCAGATTTAATCTGAGTGATTTTAATGGTATCATCAGTTTTTATTTTTTTCTCTTTTATCTTTTCTTTAGGTTCTTCAACTATTTCTTTTTCTTTGCTTTCTTTTTCTTTTATTTTTTTATTTTCTTTCTTTTTATAAGAAAAAGCAAAATCAAAAGCCAAAAGCGTTAGGAAAAGAAATAATAATGTTTTAGAATCAGTAAATATATCTTGCCATATTTTTAATTCTTTATATACTTTAGTAACACGCCCGATTACAGCACTTCGATCGATTGGAGAATCAATCGTATTATTGGCGTCTCCTTTTACAACTATGCTATCGCCATTGATACTTAATACTCGGTGAGTAATTATGGTATCATCTGCTATAAAACTGATGATATCATCAACTTCAAATTGATCACCAGTTTTAACAAGGATAACATCATTAATACTTAAGGCTGGTTCCATAGACGCACTGGCAACTTGAAACATGGTATATCCAAAAAAAGTGGCATAATTTTGTTTGAAAATAATCATTTGAATTTTTCCATAAATAGCTAAAAGAAGAAAACAAAAAAGAATACCAGTTGCAATTTGCAATAATATTTTAAGTCCTTTTTTAATAATTATTTTCACGTTGTCACCTCTTTTTATAATTCTTCACCTGTATATTGTGAAAAATAAATTGTAAGCTTAATCGGTATTTCACCGTTGATTAAGCTACTATCTTCGTTATTATATTTTTCGATATGTTCCCATATTAGGGATGTTTTTATCGTCGTAGTTTCACCAGCATTAATAGATGAGAGTGGTATAATTCCTGAATAGGTATATTCATCTTTTTTTAATATTCCATCAACACTCATATCGAAAGTAATATTTGGATGATTAATAATTGCTCCTAAATCAACTGTAATATCATAACGGATTGCTACATCAGTATCATTAGGATTAATTACAATATCATAATTGGCTTCTACTCCAGGGGCAAAATAGCCAGGTTCGACATTTTCATTTTTTTTATAAATTAAATCGTTAATGGTGATTTCTTTATTTAAAGCAACATCTAAACCATTTACAGTGATTTCCCATTTTCCAATGATGGGTGAAGCAGTAGCAGATCCTCGACTTTCTAAAAGAGCGTAGATATCTACTAATTGATAGACAGTAAAAAGTAATAGACAGAAAAAAAGAATCCATAGCTTTTTCTTCATTCTTTTTACGCTTCTTTCTTGGTTTTTTTAACCTCTTCGGCGATTAGAATTATTTCATAAACTAGAGCAAATACCGCTGGTAAAATAATTAAAAACATATATCCCCAACGAGATTGTAATATTCCAACCACGTAACCAAGATTATGAATAATAGTTGCACTATCAGCTTTTCCGATTACATAGGAACCAGATACTGCTTTTCCTTCAATTTCATAAGTTGTTTCGGTTGAAGTAACGATTTCTTTATCAGTTACTTGACCAATATTAATTAGATATTCATTTGACTTATTTCCATTATAAAAATAAACTTTGTCACCAATCTCAATTTTTTTGTCACTTTCTCTTTTGGCGATTACTAAATCACCTTCCGTTAAATCTGGTTCTAATTCATCATTATCAATAACTAATAATGTATTTTTATTTATTACAGTAACATTAAATTCATTATATGATAAAAGACAAATGGTAACAGCAATTGCTATAATAATCCATACAGAAATTAAAATATTTTTAATCAATTTTACTAAAACATTCATCACTACACTCCTACTATTTCTATTTAATTAACATTTTACCATATTCTATTTTTTTTGGAAAGAGTTTTGTCGTTTTATGTCGAAATACGAATGGCATGAATCTAACAAGTTGTTGTACTATTTAATGTTGTTTAACTCCTTACAATATAATTAGTCAATTACTATTAGACGAATTTTGCTTTTTTGTAAATTAGTCTAATAGTAAAAAAGTTGAGCAGAAAAAAGGAACCATAAGTAGTTCCTAAATAAACTAAATTTAAATCAAGGACAAGTGATGCTTGAACAATCAATAATCGTTCCTAAAAAGCCTTTACCACTAAGCCATGTCGCATCACTAGCGTTTTTAACATAAACAGTATGCGTGGCCTTTGAAATATAAAATATATAAGTTGAACTTGTGACCCTATCGAAATTAAAGTTTCTTAAATCAAAGACAAAATTTGAATTGCTATATCCAGTATAAGTAAACATATAAGACATATCTGTTACATTTGATGTATCAAATTTACTTCCTAAATTCAAGGTAAAAACCGTACTATTACGTCCAGTAGAAGCAAACATACTATACATATCTGTTACTTTGGAAGTATTAAAATACTCTCCTAAATTAAGCGTGAAGATGGGACTACTGGGACCAGTACTATCAAACATCTGACGCATATTAGTCACATTAGAAGTATCAAAATACTCTCCCAAATTAAGGGTGAAGACAGTACTATTATAGCCAGTTTGATAAAACATACTAGACATATTCGTTACTTTTGAGGTATCGAATTGCTCTCCTAAATCAAGGGTGAAGACTAAACTATTTCGTCCGGTTTGAGAAAACATACTAGACATATTCGTTACTTTTGAGGTATTAAATTTACTACCTAAATCAAGTTTAAAGACGTTACTATTATAGCCAGTAGAAGCAAACATAGATTGCATAGTTGTAACATTAGAAGTATCAAAATACTCTCCCAAATCAAGGGTGAAGACTGGACTATTATAGCCAGTTTGAGAAAACATACTAGACATATTCGTTACTTTTGAGGTATTAAATTTACTACCTAAATCAAGGGTGAAGACGGGATTACTATAGCCAGTAAAAGCAAACATGGTGTTCATATCTGTCACATTTAATGTATTGAATTTATCTCCTAAGTTTAAAGTGAAGACGGGATTACTATAACCAGTTTGAGAAAACATACCATTCATACTTGTTACCTTGGAAGTATCAAATTTATCTCCTAAATCAAGGGTAAACTCAGCACTTTTATAACCAGTACCTTGAAACATATAACCCATATTTGTAACATTAGAAGTATCAAAATTATTTCCCAAGTTTAAAGTGAAAACGGTACTATTATATCCAGTATTAGAAAACATAGAATTCATATTTGTTATATCAGAAGTATCCAAATTAGATAAATTAAGCGTTTTAAGATCAGTTAAATATTGAAACAAATAAGAAGAATTAGAATTAGCAATTACGGCTTCTTTTTGTCCAATATAGACTTCATATTTGCCATTGGTATCCTTATCATAATACCAAGCCATAACACTACCATTTTGTTGTTCGGAAACATCCCAAGAACCAATGGCATCACTTGGAACAGCTTTACTCGTCATAAACTCGAGTTTCTCAATTGTATTTTTCACTAAAGGCCCATCTAAAAATTTAGAATTTGCATCACCGTATGTTGCAATTTTTAGATTAGCAATAATAAATTCTATATTACATTTAATATCGCCTTTATCGATAGTATTAATAGTAATTCCCCAATTATCAAAATCCCAAGAAGCAGTTCCATTCGTACAATTAACTGAGACTCTATAATTACTACCATCTTTTTCCGGAATGGTAGTTTGTTCTTCGCCATTAAGAAGGATTGCTAGCGCATTATTTTCGATATCAGGATTAATAATTTCTAATACTTCTTTTTTTTGCATATTTAAAAAAATGTTTAAAGTTACTATAAAAAGGATTGTTATACCAATGAGTATATGTTTTTTATTTTTCATATTATCACCGCTTTAATAATAATATATTCTTCTTTTTTGTCAACATATATATTTCTTCATAAAGAGAAAATTTGTCTTATATTTTAATAGTTTTTAGTAGGAAATATAATGTTAATTAGTGTCTAAAATATATGATTACTATACTAAACATCTTGTATTAATAGCCTTAAAAAAAAGGAGATTAATGAAGCTGCTGAAAACTATTAAAAAAAACTGATAAATAGAAAATAATTCTAAACAATCAGTTTTTTTGTATACTTTTTTAGTAGTTTCCTACTTTATAGTTCTATATAATACTAAATTTTTATCAAGGGCAAGTATTACTAGAACAATCAATGATTGTACCAGCAAACCCTTTTTCACTAACCCATGTTTTATCACTAGCGCTTTTAACATAAGCTCGATTGGTAGTAGAATTAGAAAACATACTATTATAACTTGTAACTTTATCGAAATTAAATGTTCTTAAATCAAGAGTAAAGACTGTGTTATTATATCCAGTAGCATTAAACATATAAGACATATTTGTTACGTTTGATGTAAAAAATTTGCTACCTAAGTTAAGCGTGAAGCTCGTGTTGCTAAATCCAGTAAAATAAAACATAGAATCCATAGTTGTTACTTTAGAAGTATCAAAATACTCTCCTAAATTAAGCGTGAAGCTCGTGTTGCTATATCCATTACCAGCAAACATATACTCCATTCTTGTCACATTAGAAGTATCAAATTTATCGCCTAAGTTTAAAGTAAAGACGGGACTGGCATAGCCAGTAAAAGCAAACATAGTATACATATCCGTTACCTTTGATGTATCAAACTTACTGCCCAAATTAAGGGTGAACACAGTGCTATATCGTCCAGTATAATTAAACATAGAAGACATATTTGTTACATTAGAAGTATCAAAATACTCTCCCAAATCAAGGGTAAAGACAGTACCTCTATATCCAGTATTCCAAAACATTGATTGCATATTTGTTACATTCGAAGTATCAAATTTATTTCCTAAATCAAGTTTGAATACATTACTAGAATATCCAGTTCCACTAAACATTGATTGCATATTTGTTACATTGGAAGTATTAAATTTATCGCCCAAATCAAGGGTGAATTTAGTACTAAAATATCCAGTGTTAAAAAACATTCCAGACATACTCGTTACTTTGGAGGTATCAAAATTACTACCCAAATTAAGTGTGAAGACGGTATTAGTACGTCCAGCATCGGTAAACATATTGGACATATCTGTTACATTAGAAGTATTAAAATTATTACCCAAATCAAGCGTGAAAGAGGCGCCACTATAGCCAGTGTAATAAAAAATACTAGCCATATTCGTTACATTAGACGTATCTAAATTGGATAAATTAATAGAATTCAATAAAATTAAGTTATAAAATAGATAACTTGAATTAGAATTAGCGACAACTCCACCTTCTTGTCCAATATAAACTTCATATCTACCATTAGCATCAACATCATAATACCAAGCCATCACTGCACCATTTTGTTGTTCTGAGACATCCCAAGAACCAATCGCATCACTCGGAACAACTTTACTCGTCATAAACTCGAGTTTCTCAATTGTATTTTTCACTAAAGGTCCATCTAAAAATTTTGAATATGAATCACTATTTGTTGCAACTTTTAGATTAGCATTACTAAATTCTAAATTACACTTAATATTGCCTTTTTCGATAGTATTAATAATAATTCCCCAATTATCATAATCCCAAGAAGCAGTTCCTTTCGTACAATTAACTATGACTCTATAATTACTACTACCTTTTGCCGGAATGGTATCTTTTGCTTCGCCATTGACAAGAATTGCCATCGCATTATTTTCGATATCAGGATTAATATTTTCTAGTACTTCTTTTTTGTTATACATTAAAAAAATGTTTAAAGTTACTATAAAAAGTATTATTATGCTAATGAGTATATGTTTTTTGTTTTTCATATCTTTCACCTAGTTTAATAATAGCATTCTCTTATTTTTTTATCAACACATATCTACATAGAAAAATGTAGAATATTTGGATTAGAATTCAATATTTTTTAGATGCGTCATTAATAATGATAAATTCGTATCAATCATAATTAGATTTATATTAAATAGCATTAAAAAAGATGAAATTAATCATCTATATTTAAATTATCAATAATATACATTGGATTCTGTTCCGTTAATAATTCAACTTTTTTACTTCCAATAATTTTATTTAATTTTTTAAGTGTTTTAGGTAATTCTGTGTAAATTGTATTAAAACGATGAACATCACTTGCCATGACATCAATCATATCAGCTTTTAGCATTGCTTTTAAGCTCTTTTGAGCAGAAGGCCCATACTTACCAATTAACGATCCTAAATTACCTTGAAATAAAGCTCCTTGATCTTTAATTTCACGAACATATTCTAAACTTTCAAAATAAGTATATCGTTCTGGATGGGCAATGATTGGAATGTAATTTGCAAGTTTCAAATTGAATATAACATCTCTTATATTATTTGGAAAACCAAACATTGGAAATTCAATTAAAATATATTTCGAATCATTAATTGTTGAAAATTTCTTTTCTTTAATTAAATTTGTTGCATCATCATCAAGATAAATTTCATTTCCTAAATATAGGTTTATTTTAATTTTAAGTTTTTTTACTTCTTTTTTGATTTCTTTTAATTTACTTAGTAAATGATCTCTTTCAAATTGATAAATACTATCCTTAATATAGTGTGGAGTCATTACAAGATCTGTAATGCCTGCTTCACTCGCTTCTTTTATTAATGAAAGGGTTTCTTCTAAGTTTCGACTTCCATCATCAACGTTAAAAATAATATGTGTATGTAAATCGACCATTTTACTTCCTCCTAAAATGTATAGTAATCATAGTAGTTTTTACTATATCGATCATTATTCTTTACTTTATTTGCTACAA
>Ga0153938_1000502_pt1 | contig 15939 bp, 10 predicted proteins | sample TSNY022MetaG_FD_104740 | JGI IMG/M metagenome (GOLD analysis project Ga0153938, IMG submission 104740) | Attine ant fungus gardens microbial communities from New Jersey, USA - TSNJ022 MetaG | ecosystem: Host-associated > Fungi > Mycelium > Unclassified | place: USA:New Jersey: Brendan T. Byrne... | reverse complement strand
TCTCTTCTACTTCGACTACTTCAACTACTTTGACTACTAATCACGAGATTTGAGTGTAGTCTAAGTAAAAAAAGCTTACTTCGACTACTTTAACTACTATGATTTTTTATCACGAGATTTCTTTCATTATTAACCATATCGTATCACAGTCAGGGGTTAATAATCAACCCCTAATTCGCATATTTGAAATATAGATATGCGAATTAAAACACATCGGTATTTCGCAAAAAACCGATGTGTTCTCCGGCTGTCGGAGCAGACGGAGCTGCAAAATAAAGCGGCGAGAAGTGCTCGAAGAGATGAGCATTTCCTGCCGTCTTTGTTTTGCGTTTTGGATGAAATGGGGGTTTCCAAAGAGGGCGCAGCCCACTTCCGGCACACGATTTTGCGTAGCAAAGTCTAGTGTGTTATGCCTGCCCTCCAACTGATGCGAAAATGTGTATTGACACTTGGTGGAAATACACATTTGAAGCGGTGGGAAAACGGGGCAGGATTTTCAAGCGAATGGCGAAGAAATCACGGCCTGTTTTCGGGAAGGAGGCGGGCATATCGTTCTCTAACGCAGACACATCTTTTATTCGTGTTGAGGATATTCTTTATAAGATAATCCATCAAGAAGGCTCCCACCCTTGCTCTTATAAAACCCGCCCCATTGTTTGAAGAAAAATGCTGTATCGGTCTGTCGAGCCGCTTTCAATAATTCATCCACCCATTCTTTTTGTAATGGGCGGCATCCATAGCCCGATTCGCCCCCGACTATAATCCAATCAATTCCACTCAGCTTTATTTCTGCAATGGACTCAAGTAGTGGCTCAGCAGAGATAAATTTTAATTTTGCACCACATTTTTTCAATTCATCGCTTCGTGAGATAGCGTTTTTGTCTTCGACTGTTACACCCATCCAAATATTATTTGTCCATGTTATCTTGGAAGATAAAGTATGTAGTCGTTCTGTGCGCTTTGTCAAAACCTGAAATGTATGCCATGAAGCTAAGTTCATCGTATGAAAAACTTCAAGTATATCTTCATCCGATATGCTTTCATGAAAAAGGTCAGACATAGAATTTACAAAAATCATCTTTGGCTTTTTCCACTCCAAAGGCTTAATAAAAAGATCGCGGTGAATAGTCACATTGAAACCGTTTTGATAACGGGGATTCCCCATAGCCTTGAGACGTTTGGCGAGTGTAGCTGCATAACAAAGCTCGCAACCGCTGGATACTTTTGTACATCCTGTTATGGGGTTCCATGTAGCCTCAGTCCATTCGATTTTTGACGCACTTGACATTATAAATCCTACTTTCTGAAAAGTGCGTATGCTGTGTTTGGCATCGTAACCTTGCCATTACGCATTTTCTGTTTTCTTCCTTCTATTGCAACAAAGCCGTTTTCTTCCATTCGTCGTAGCGCATCTTTTATATTGGACTCAACAAAAAGATTTGACGTATCTTGTACTATTACATCACAAATAGTTTTTATACTAATTTTTTTGCCACTGTACATTGAGGATAGTTTACTGCACAAATCATCCAGCTTTGAGAAAATGGTAAGCTGACCGGAAGGCGGTCCGAAATTGTATGTATCCTCATATGAGAAGGACGCAACACCATCGGGATCTTTTGCGCTATTGGCATACATTATCTCTTTCATTATTCGATATCCTGCCGGATGCTTTGAAACAAAAATAATAAAGTGGCTTGTCCGAAGCATTTCTTGGCTGTAGAATTTGAACGGCAGCACATAGTTTGCTTTATCGCCTCTCAACACAGAAATAAGGGCATCCAAAATAACTTGCTCCCTTTGCGGTGTACTCAAAGGAGCCAATTTCATTTTCAGCTCCTTTGTAATGTCTAAACCAAAAATCCCTGCAAGATGTTCATCAAACAACGTATTGCTTAATGCCATATTTATACGATTGTAGTTAAAGAAAAAAATACAGTCAGAGCCGTTATTTTTTATTAGTTGATTTATCAATTCCAAAGAGAGTCCTTTATACCCCCAAGGGTCAACAAAAGATAAGACGGGAACACTGGAATGGACTTGTATAAACACCGATGAATCTGTAGAAAGCTCATAATTTGTAAACTGTATTCTAGGAAGGAGAACATTGCTATTCGGTAATACCCTGATTTCTTTTTCAAGGTTTATCGTATTGATTTGCTCTGCATCATTAAATGCAAACAACATGCGTTTTAATAATTCGGGAGAAGATAACGCCTTTTCAACCAACATAAGGGGAACAGATTTATTTCCGTCCATATATTTTCCAGGGCCACAGAACAAATCTATATATGCGATGTTTCCAGCCCAATGCCGTTGCATAACTAAACTCCAAGCATCAAAATAACTTTTGACGATCTTGGCTTTAATTTGCGATTGTTCGGATGGTTCTTGATAGAAAGTCTGGGTTGGTGACATCGCTTTTCCCTCCATTGTCTATATTCTCTTACACTGAACCCGATTCAACTATTCCTCATCAAACTCATTTGCTTGAAATTTTAGCGTTCCACAATTCTCACGAATTGTCCTTGCCACATCGTCGGGAACTCCATAGGGAATATTGGCTTGTATGTCTAAAATGACCGTAACTTCAACACCCGGCAATCTATTTAAGTGCTGCAAGACTTCCTGACTTATGGTTCCGGCGGTTGAGCCAAGCTTATTTGCATCTATTTGAATACTTCCATAAAAATGAGTGTTTTTCTTTGAAGTACGTTCAGGTTGGGCACTTGCTCCTGCCCCTGCTTGTTCAGAAGAGGTCTGACCTGTTGTTTCTCCTTTTATTTTATCACCTGTTTGTGCAGCATGTGCCGCATTTTCTTTTTCAATCTGTCGTTCTGCAACTTCACGCTTTATAATCAACCCATCCTGCGTGATGTGCAAATAACCATTACTGCCATAACAAAGATTCTGATTGTGCCCGGAAGCATCCTGCCCATCTGCATATCCAAAGAACTCTCCTGATTTAATGCCTGACTCCAGAGTCTCCAGAAGTACGTTATAACTTACCAGCCTATGTAAATAGAGATATCGCGTATAGTCCTCCCATAATTCCCGGACAGGTATAGCTTCTCGATCTTTCCAAAGCTTATATTGATCCATTTCCATAGAAAGAATCCTCGGAGATAGTGCATGGACTAAATATTCATCTTCACGCATTTTTTGCGCAGCTTTAGAAACAGGATTTTTGCCTGTTACCTGAAAGGCGCTCCACGATACTGGACTTGTCCCAATCTGTGACGGCATCAAAAGCCACGAATAGGCATCTTGAATACGATCATTTACCATATCGTCATAACGCTTTATGGCTTCTTTGACTTCCTTTTTTTGTGCATTGTCTAAGTTTAAGCTTTCGGTGTCTCCGTCTATTGATCTCCATGCCATCAAAATACGCATATCTTGTGATAATTGGTTAATAGCACTGCTGTCCGGTGCGAGAAAAGCGATCATGTTGCGATACATACGCGGAGCAGTACCGCGCATTTCAAGATATTCCCTTACCGCAGCAAGAGCTTCGCACTTTTCATTCTGTTTGTAAGTCTGCTTAAGTGTAAGCAAAACCAGATGAACTGATTGTTGATCTGGAACATCGCCGGAACTACCCGGGGCGATATGAACGGCATCAAATGGGTCTTTATTGCGGCAAACCGACTTTAACACCTTTTCAAGTTCAAATATGATCTCATCATTACTTTGCATTCTCGCCCGGTCAGCGACAGTTTTTCTAAGCGTTGGCCTTGTGTCAAACCAATATCGGTTATCGGCACTGCTGTATAAATACGTCAATTCACCCGCCAATTTAGACAGTGCATCGTTATAGGTCGGTATATTTTCTTCTGGCTGCACCATGCCAAGACGAATGTTGTTGGCAGAAATACCGCGAACCCGTTGTTCTCTTACATCCGGTGCACTCCCAAGAAAAATAGTGCGTGCAACACGACTAAAAGCAAAGTATTTGCTATAATAGCCGCCTTTGCTGTCCATAGAAACAGGTTCAGAACGTCGACCATCCACTTCTTTTTCGATAATCGCATCCCAGCCAGGTGATAGGTAGCGTGTCAATTCTTCACGAATTGCAGGTTTTCCGAGCGCAATTGAACCGGGCATAATCATTGCACCACCGTCATTGCTTATGTACAAGTCATGGATCACCGCTGCCATAAAGCGCAAAACGCCGCGTGTTCTCTGGAATGTTTCCAATGTGGCCCAATCATTATAAAGTCGGTCAAAAACTTCGGGATGGATGGGATAGCACTTTTTCATCTTAATAAGGTAATCTGCCTCCCTGCATTCGACAGGAAAGAAGTCCGAATTGTTACGATACATTTCGGAATAGGTATTGCATATTTGATCCACCGCTGATTGATCTGTAATATCGCGGAACAAGCGACGACGCACAATTTCAAAACCCTCTTCTGCGACAACAGGCTTCCAAACAGCTTCCATTCGACCAAAAGTATGTTCAATACGCTGTAAAGCCAGATTTCCCGCCTCCCCGCCTGTTTCGGTTTCCGACTCAGGAATAGATGCCACAACAATACTGTTCTTACTCGCACGGGCCGCCTCGGTCAGTTCTTGAACGAACGACAGCACATTTTCAAATGTACCAGCCGGAACTTCTCCTTGTTTGTAGCCATAAAGCTTTCGAGCATAAGCAACAAGCTCATCTATCAATATCATGCAGGGCGCACAGGCGTCAAAAAGCTCACGTAAAGTATTCGATCCCGGTGATATTCCCTTCTTATCTGCTTCTTTTACATAATCGTACAATTTGGCATTTCCCGATTGTTCCGCAAGCTGTGCTGCCATTTCACCCCAAAGCGTGTTGATTGTAATACCGGGAAAGTTGATCGGCCTTCTTTGCTTTGTCGGATCAAGCGATGTGCCTACCAAAACGGCAACCCTCACTTTGGGCATACTTGTGATGCCCGCATCTTTGAGTATTTGAGGGATTCCGCTAAGCGAACTCGGCGAAACTGCACGCATCATATGATATAGGGCCAACATGCTGTGCGTCTTGCCGCCGCCAAACGCCGTTTTTAACTGAATAACGGGTTCGCCGCCTTTTCCTGCCACACGCTGCGCTGCTTTCACTAACATACCGCGCATACCATTGGTGATATAGGTGCGCGCATAGAACTCCACTGGATCTTGATATTCCGGCATGGCCGTACCACGAAGCACTTGGGAAAGGTCTGCCGCAAACTCTGCCTGTCGGTATTTACCTTGTGCCACATCGGGATGTGGTTCAGCAATCTGCCGCCATGGGCGGGCATAAGCACGTGAGGATGTTGGTGCAGAAACAGAAGCAACCGGCGCGGCTGGGGCTTCGGTTGATGCTCCGCCATTGGTTTTATAACGAACCTGACGCATGAGCTTGCGCAATTCTTCCGCAACCTCCTGATCAATCGGTTCCATCAAGCGAGCCATTGTGTCCAGCGCACGACTGGCATCATCGTCGCTAAAGCCATCACCAGTAGAATGTGCCCATTCGTTACGTGTGCTTTGCAATTCCTTTACCCAGTTACGCTGTTGGGTGGTCATTTTATACTTGAACAGATCAATCCAGTTGCGGTCTATAAGCTGGAAACAAGCCATCACATCGAGGCTGTCCACCAACTCAATCCATTTTCCGCTTTGCGGAAGGTTGCGTGTATATACTTCCGAAAGCTTTGGAAGTACGGCTTCCCGCCACCAATTGTCTCCAACAGTCCTTTGCATTTCCTGCCCAACAAAAGCGGCAAGAATTGGACGCATGGTATCAAAGCCTTGGTTTACATATGTGCTTGCATTCATTATATCCACGGTACGCACCCTCCTAAAAATCCAGTTTCAGTTGTTCTGGCAGTATATTTTTTAGTTCGTCCATTTTAGCGATCAATTCCGGCCACGACGTGACGAAACCATTATAGGCAAGCGCTTCTTCCGTCCAGCCTTTGCGCTCGGCAGCGATGTAGGCACGGTAGGCAAGCGCTTTGGAGTTTTCAATATTATTGGTGTTCATGGTGGACAATGCCATCATATGCCGCGCCGTCCGTTCCAAGCCATGCTTATCAAGGTTATGGCAAAGCTGTTGCACCATTGTCCAGACAGTCTTTTCATTTGCTGAATTCCATTTGTCGGGCAATTCATCGCGCTTTTTGAGGCGTACTTTCCCGCGTCCTGATTCCAGAACACCATCATCTACAAGCTCCTGCATATGTGCCATTTTAGCTTTGGCAAGGATCTCAGCGCGTCCATATTCGCTTGTTGAAAGCCCAAATTGCTCGAACCATGTAATGCAAAAACGACTGTCGGCATCCATGCTGCCTTCCTGAGAGGTTAGGTAAGCGTCCAACTCCTGATTGATCAGCACCAGCGTATTGCGGACACTCATGGGCTTGCCATCAGCTTCAAGCACTTCCTTGTACTTGGAATACACCGCCATGCCAGGGCCGATAGATGCCTGTGCTAAGTCCACCGGTGCAATGTTGCCGGATTGCAGGTTATGCAGCCCTACTTTCAATGCTTCCCGTAACTCCGAAAGAAAAGTGCGGCGCGTTGTGGATAGGGCGTCATCCGGGCGAGGTCGGCAGACGAGGGCGATAGAGGAGGCAAGAGCGTTCTGTTGATTATTTCTAAAACCACCTGAACGCTCTGTACGTAAAGGCCAAGTTCCTGTTATGCTAAATCCAGACGAGATAAGCGCCTGTAGCATAGTTTCCCATCCAATTGACGCAATATCTGCTATCCCTTCGCCCACAGCACTTTCACTTTGCTTAAATGCATAATAAATAGTCAAGGGATAATCTTCTGAGGAGCATTCTCTCATTCTTGAAAAAGCTTGTTGCATACCTAATTCATAAAAAGTTTGAGCCTTTTTCATATTACCATCAAACCTATATGGTGTGGCTATTAATTCATCTGTTTTTGGAACAAGAAGTGTTGAAAACAGTGATGGATATATATGATGCAAATTCTTTCGCAACCATACGTAAAAAAAATCCGAAAGATCGGCATACCCAATATTGTCATAGTATGGTGGATCGGTAGAAATAACAAGACTTTTCTCGACCACAAATTTTGCTGCATCGTTTTGTACAGCTGTACTTTCACCCTTAGCAGGTAAATTGAGCATAGCTTTTTCTATCCAGCCTAAAGCACCCGTCCAATTTCCTGTTGAACTCGAAAAGGGATTGGCTTCTGCGTAATCCCAAACCATGGGGATTGCTTGTCTACCAAATGTTTGAACAATAAACTCACCACCCCAAGGGGTGAGTGATGACCAATAGTTAGTTGATCGATCTATAGCACACGCCAAATATACGCCAACAGCTTCGCTATATGCCTTTGCACCGCTACCGCCTGCATCTAGCCCCACACTATCGTCAAGTAGGCCAGCAGCAACAGCGTCTGCCTGCGCTTTCAAAATGGCTTCGGCAACAAGGTCGCTAAATGTAATGAGTGTGGTAAGTTGACGAGGCGAGAACAGGTCACGATATTCGGTTAGCCCATAATTTACGCACCATATGTTTCTTGGGTCATAAGGTAACTCTTCGTCGAAACAGTTGTCTGGTTTTTTTGTAGTGCTTGCTTTAAGATGTACTTCATTTGGTGACAAATAAGTCCTGCCATTTTTCCCTTCAACAATAATTGCCAACATTTTCGAATACATTCTACCAGCAAGTCCCTCATCTTTTATATGTTGGTCTTGCGCTACTTGTCCACAAACAGAACAGCGGAACTTAGCACCTCGTGCAACCTTTGGGGGCTCAGGCGGTTCTCCCTTTCCCGTTTTCACTTCAAACTCAACAGTTTTATTCACATGATCAATGATTGGTTCTACCCAAGCTTCTTTCCCCTTTTTCTTCGATAGCCAATATGAAGAAACCAGCGGCATTTCCGCACCACAAGCCGGATTTGGGCACTTCACCGTCCGCGCCCAAATCCATGCAATCACGGTCGCTTCACCTCCGCTCGGCAACGTTGCTTTTGGATACAGGTGCCCCACACGCTCAAAAGCTTGTTCCTTCATCCACTCGCCGTAATACTTAACATCCTTAGCAAGCCCGGCTGCGCCTTTTAGTGCTTGATTGCTTCCAAACTTTGCCTTTGAATCGGGGTTAACTGGTGGCATTCCTTTAAAGCGCGGCGGTATCTCAATGAGTGCCTTGTTAATTAGGACAGCCACTGGGTTTAAGTCGCTTGCGTGGGCTTCCAAACCTAAACGCTGGGCTTCCAATGGGATAGAGCCGCCGCCAGCGAATGGGTCGAGCACGGGAGGCGGGTTGCCATCAGTGGATTTCAAAATTTCTTCATATGCTTCTTTATATAGGGCTTCGTCACTAATATTCTCCCATTTTACAAGTCGTTCGATAAGGCGGAATAAGCGTTGACGCTCGGCTTCTTGTGCCTCTTCGGTTGGAAACTTATCTTTGTGACTTGATGGGTCATCCACAAGTGAAGCAAACAATACTGCACGGCAGGCCGCTAAAGGCCGACGCGCCCACCAAAGGTGCAGCGTGGAAGGATGTCCATGACGTATGGATTTTTCCCTTGCCGCCTCAATGTTAATAGCCTCCAGCGGCAAGGCCACTTCGATTAGTTTCTTCTTCATGCATCAATCTCACTTTCCAATACTACGGTCGCAATCTGGCGTAGCTTGTCCAGTTCGACAGTATGGTTAATATCTGCAAAGCCCGGTGCTTGCTGTATCCAATTCTTATAATATACAACATGGCGGTGCCCACCATTCACTTCAACAACCGCCAAAATAGTCTGCTCCGGCTTATTAACGGCAACCTGCATCTCATTGTGCGTCACCGTAACAGAACCTTTACCAACCTGACGGCCTTTTACTTCGATGAAGCGCAACGTGTCAGCCGGTGTTTTGGATTCTACGTCATAACCCAAGTTTTGAGAGCCCACATCTGTCGGACTATTGCCAAGGTCAGCTTCTATAGACATGACCGCTTCCATCGCAATACGCTCAACCAGCGCTCGACCTTCTGCTGAAAATGCGGGCGCTGGGCTTGTACTCATAGCATCATTCAACATTGCGCGAGGAAGCACCCAAGCCCCACCCAATATAGTCGGCGGTTTGGAAACGATATTTTTCTCCTGCGCCAATTCCTCCAAACGGCGATTAAGCCGCCGCTCAAACTCGTGAACGCGCTCCTTAAAACGGTCAGCATTGAGTTTGGCATTAGGTTTACCTTGCGCAATCTGATCATACATTTTTCCGGCTTGCGCATCCCAGTACGCAATTTCAGAGTTGAGCCGATTTTTTACTTCCTGCTCAATCTTGCTAACGTGGGTATTACGGCGATCCCGCACCTCTTTTAAATGCGTTGGCATCAAGTTGCGAACCGCATAATCTCTTGCTAGTTTTTCTGCATCCTGTCCCCACCAAGCACGGGAGGAAAGTAGTTTCTGAATATAAGGGTACTCCGCTTCTGTTGGTGTGGAATAATCTAAATATGGCGCATATCCCGCAGACCGCACATTGCCATCTTTCGTCATCTCAACAAAATGTAGACGATGTGAGGCTTTCACCGGACGTCCCGAGCTATCCCTGCGTCCATCCTCCAAAACATCTTCAATATAGAAGAGGAGTCGGTCTTGATCAATCGCACCTGTATTATCAATAAACACCGTGCCACGCTTGAGGATATCCAGTCCGCTGCTCAGCAGTTCTTCAATCAATGCGTTCAATAATGGATGCCCGGGGCATATCAACGCGGCCTCGGGTTTTCCCTCAACATAAATAAACTGTTTTTCAAAAGTTATTGCCTCGTATGTACGCGCAACAGGATATGGAATGCCCAATGGTGAGCGACAGTCACGCAACACACTTGGCACATGCGGCAGCGTATAGCGATGGTCTCCGCGCTTACGCATTTGTCCCTTCATACCTTCATATGCGCCAACAAAGAAACTTTCAATATAGTGCGGCTGCAAACGACGGGCTTCAATGCGTTCCATATTTTCGCGTATTTCATGCACTTGCTGGAGACCTAAAGCCTGCCCCGCAAGAGAACGTTCTTCTAACAATCGTTCCAGTTGACTGTGATCCAGTGCACCGTCTATGACCTGATCCAAACGCTTGCGTACATCAGGATCGTTGCCATACCGGACAGCTTCGATAAGTAGCTCCCGCAAAGGCTTTTCGCCAAACATTACTTTCCCCAAAACATCAAATACGCGACCACCAAGCGCCTGACGCTCACGTTCCAATTTTTCAAATAAACGATGAAACACTTCGCCTTCACGCGTTTCCATAGCCACGAGGTTCCACAGGTGGCAAACCTCGCGTTGACCAATACGATGAATGCGGCCAAACCGTTGTTCAATGCGATTTGGATTCCACGGCAAATCGTAATTAATCATCAAATGGGCACGTTGTAGATTAATGCCTTCACCAGCAGCATCAGTTGCTACAAGCACGGAAACAGTAGGGTCGTTTTTAAAACTTTCTTCTACAAATTTTCTTGCTTCTCGGTGCATACCGCCCTGAATGGTTACAACAGCATCTTCATTTCCAAGCATAGTACGGATTCTATTGGAAAGATAATTTAGCGTATCTCGATGCTCGGTAAAGATAATGATTTTCTCACGCAAACCACCCTCGTCATACATGAGGATATTATCTTGCAAGGTTTTAGAAACCTGTTCCCATTTTCGATCAACGCCGCTATTTTTAAGTTTGAAAGCAAGCTGCTCCAATTCAGTCAACCAGTTTATTTCGTTGGCAAGCTCAGCAACGCTTCTTGCCGCTGTCGCCTCATCTAAGAATAGTTCTTCAATCTCGTTAATTTCTTCTTCCGGCGCATCATCAAGATCATCCCAGTCATCTTCGCTGAACGTTGCTTGGGTAGTACTCACAATACCAAGCTCGCTTAACTCTTCCATACGCCTTTCAAGCCGTTCGCGGCGGCGGCGAAGAGATTGATATATGGCCTCTGGAGATGAAGCAAGCCTGCGCTGTAAGATGGTTAGAGCGAAGCCAACGGCATGTGCGCGGTTTGGATCAAGTACCTCAAGCGCTTTATCAAAACCAATGCGCACATATTCCGTAACATCATCATATAGTTGTTTTTCCAAAGGCGAGAGTTCATATCCAAGAGTATACGCAATACGCTCTGGAAAAAGCGGCTTACCTTCAAAAGTAAGAAGCTGCTCCTTCACCAAACGGCGCATTAGGTCAGATGCATCTATTTTTTCTCGGTTACGATTACGGCCTTCAAATCGATCATTATCTAATAACCGCATAAAAAGCTGAAAATCATCATCCTTACCATTATGCGGCGTAGCTGTTAATAGTACAAAGTGACGGGTTATCCCGGACAAAAGCATTCCAAGGCTATATCGTTTGGTTCGCTTCTCCTCGTTTCCGAAAAGGGTAGCCGACATTTTATGCGCTTCATCACAAACAATCAAATCCCAATCGGATACTTTTAATTTTTCTTGTAGTTCATCATTACGCGATAGCTTATCTAATCGGGCAATACAAAAGGGCGTGTCAATGAACGCATTTCCACGAACAGAAGATTCCAATCGGTCATTTGTTAATATATCAAACTCCAGTTGGAAACGCGAATACAACTCATCTTGCCACTGTTCTACAAGATTTCCGGGACAAACAATTAGGCAACGGTTCAAATCGCCACGTACTTTCAGTTCTTTAATTAGCAACCCGGTCATAATTGTTTTGCCTGCGCCGGGATCATCGGCCAGCAAAAAACGCAAGGGCTGACGGGACAGCATTTCCCCATAAACCGCTGTGATCTGATGAGGTAACGGCTGAATCATAGATGTATGTATGGCAAGGTGAGGATCAAAAAGATGAGCAAGACGAATGCGGTATGCTTCCGAGGCAAGGCGCACTTGATTAGCGTCAGCGTCAAATTGCCACGGTAGCTCGCACGACTCAAGGGTTATCCCATCTAAAGCATCGGCATATAAAAGCTGCTGACCAAGTGAGCCATCGTTTTTGCGGTATACCAACTCGACCGCATCGTCTCCGAAAGGTAGGACTGATATTATTTGTATTACTTCGCCTGAAACAATGCCATGGATGCGGTCCGCTACCTTGATTTCATTCAGTTGCATCACTCGTCCTCCTTCCCTGCAATTAAGTCAATTCCGTTCTTTTCACAAAACGAATAAAAAACATTCAGTGCCATCTTATTCGGGTGAGTTTTGCCATTTTCCCACCGATTGATTGTAGCAAAGCTAACACTTAAGGCACGTGCCAAATCTTCCTGACTCATACCTGCTTTTTCACGGGCCAATTTCACAACAGCGGGAAAATCCATCTATCTCACCTCAAAAAGCAGTATAGCATATGTTATAACAAATGTAAATAAACGCTTCGCATTTGGGGTATTATTATGCCTATTATGCCACTCTATCAAGCGCATTTTGGGGTATGTGGTAACCGTTTGCCTTAAAAGTTTAAGAATGTTCAATTCCCCGTCGCCTGTATCCTCATCAACGTATCGGAAAAGTTATGTCAAGGGCTTGCCGCCACATGCGGTGCGAAGCACCCTTTACATGGCTTTTTTGATGCGCTACACGCAGGCGGCGGGGATGAACAATTCCTTTGAGCCTGCCTCCCTCCTACGGGAAGGGCGGGGGGATGGGCTTTCCCCCTCCTGCTCAACAGGCTTTGTAAACAGTCGCTTTACCAACTGGCTGAACAGTTCCGCGCTTTCCTCGTCTAGCGTTGTCGCCTGCCTAACCATTTGCATCACAATCTCGGCCACTTCCTATGCCGGAATATCCTTTGATGATTGCTTCGCCGATTGTAACTGTTCCCGTATCTGTTGTAAAAACTCCGCTGTGGCTGTCACCCCAGAAGCCTTGCCGCTGTCCATGTCCTTCTTAATATCTTTCAGAATAGCCAAAAAGGTATTCTTAATCTTCTCTATCTCCGCTTCATGCTCACCCAGCTTTTGAGTGTTTAGAAAGCGAATATCTTTACGGGCCTCGACTTTATGTTCCGGGTTTTCTTTTTGGAAGTCGGCCAATGTGGAGGTCGCTATGTCGATGACCTCATTCCGCGCCATGATACCGGCAGCGGTCGTATCTTCAAAATAGGTTTTAACCATATATAGCAGATATGAAAAACTCTTGTGTTCCATCAGGCGGTTTAATATCTGCACATCAACCGTTCCCGTCATCAAAGCCTTAACCGCTCCTTCTGATAAACCAAGTTCGCTGATATCATAGCTTTTAGGTGTGCGAACAACAGTAAGCCCAAGTATGTAGTCTGTAGAAACCTGTAGTGCCTTTGCCAACTTAATCAAAATATCGCTGCTGATATACTGTGTCTTTCCTGTCCCAATACGGCTGAGCCGTGAGGGTTCTATGTCGATCAGTTCAGCCAATTCCTTTTGTGAAAGCCCCTTTTCCATCCTCAAATCCCCAATACGGTCTTGGACTGTTCCGGGCAAATACATAGCGGTACCCCCTTTTCTACATTTAACCTTCTACATTTTACCACAGAATTGCAATTTTGCAATTTGAAAGCGTAGACTTCAAGAAAAATGCAACGCCCGCAAAAAAGCGGGCTTTTCTTTTTGCGGTGCTAAAATATAAACATGGCCGGCCAAATACCAAGCAAAGCGAGGTAAAAAGCCATGAATTTCATCAAAGATCTACCGCCAATCGAGAGAAGGCTGGACGGCTCCCTCCCACGGATGACGCCGAGGCAGCGGCGGGAAGCTGTAAAGTTAATCCGCAAACACTGCTGCAACTATGATGACGATAACTGCCTCCTGTTGGATGACGGCGAAGAGCATGTTTGCCCGCAGAGCATCTCTTACTCCGTCAACTGCAAATTCTTCCGGCATGTGCTTTTGGAGGACAAGCAGGTGCAATCGCTGAAAGCAGAGATTTTCCGGGACGACGCCACAAAACTGTGCTCCGTCTGCGGCAAGGTGTTTCAATCCACCTCCAACAACGCCAAATATTGCGTCGATTGCGCTAAGGACGTTCAACGAAAACAAAAGGCCAAGCACGCACAAAAAAAGAGGTCAGATGTGGAAAAGTAGGGGCTGAAAAAGCCCGTAATATCAATGTTTTTGATATACAAATCAAGACAGACAATACCCCAATACCTTTAGGCTGCAAAATAGGCTTCAACATTTCTACATGGTAAAACAGGAAGGAGTGATACCATACCCCAATATGCCATTATGCGTTTTGCCAAGCAAAAGGGAGGCGCGGGCGCTTTGGAAGCTCATCACGAGCGCACCAAAGAAAACTATGCCAGCAACCCCGATGTTGACACCAGCCGCAGCAAATACAATTTTCATATCGTCAAGCCAGTTACATCCTACAAACGGGAAAGTGATAATCGTATCGCAGCGGCAGGATGCCGCACTCGTAAAGACAGCGTCCGTTTCGTGGATACGCTGATTACCGCCAGCCCGGAGTTCTTCAAGGGCAATAAACGAGAAGAGATTAAGGCGTTTTTCCAGTGCGCTGTTGACTTTCTCTCACGGAAGATCGGCAAGGATAATATATTTGCTGCCACTGTCCATATGGACGAAAAAACGCCTCATATGCACCTGTGCTTTACACCCATCACGGAAGATGGACGGTTATCGGCAAAGGAGATCATCGGCAACCGTGTCCAGCTTACCAAGTGGCAAGATGATTTCTTCGCTCATATGGTTAAGAAGTTCCCGGATTTGGAGCGCGGCGAGTCCGCCAGTGTCACCGGGCGGCGGCATATTCCCACGCGGGTATTCAAGCAAGCGGCTAACCTCTCTAAGCAAGCTGCCCGCATTCAATCCATACTGGACGGCATTAATCCAATCAACGCCGGCAAAAAGAGGGAGGAAGTGCTTATTCTTCTTCAAAAATTCTTCCCCAGCATGGAAAAGCTGGAAACCCAGCTCCGCAAATATAAAAAGGAAATTGCCTTGCTGGAAAAAGAGAACATCGGCCTCGAAAAGAAGCTGGATGCCGCCAAACCCAGTGTCACAGCTCAGCTTGAAACCGGTAAGCTGCAACAGGAGATTCAGTTCCTTCTGCAGTTCTACAACAGCACCCCGGAGGAATACAAAGCGGCGTACCGCGCCGCACAGCAGAAGCGGCCACCAATTCAACAACGATAGGAGGATTGATATAGGATAAGATTTAATAACAGCTTGCTTGCAAGCATTGTACCTTGAAAATTGAATACTTATGTGGAGGACTTTATTTGGGCAGACGAAAAAAGATTATCAACAACACCAATATTCCGCAGTATAAAATTGAAGCCATTGCTCGCTGCATCATGCCGGATATACTCGCCTTTTATGAGAGCGAGGACGGACAGAAAGAATTTGCCGAGTGGAAGCGACAACAGGAAGCGGAAAAGAACGGTGTGGAAAGGAAACCAAAAGATTAACGCACAGGGGCTGCGGTATCGATGCAATACGATACCGCGGCCCCTTTTTGTTCATTCGGTCTTTCGTTTTTTCCGTGGGCCTCTTGGCTTTGATTCCGGGCGTTGCTTTACACCATTAGGAAAGAAATTATAGTCGAAATAGAGCAATAATCCGAACCCGTCACCGACAGGAATTAGCTGCCGTGGTTGGTTCGGATTATATGGGTTTGGTGCGGGTAACAGGACTTGAACACGGCATAGCAAAAAATCAAATCAACAAATCAACATAATCTTGTCTGGAATCTACAACAGCATAAATGATCACTGTCTCATCTCGTTCTCGCACTTTATAAAAAACTAAATGCTTTTCTACAATTAAAACCCTAAATTGCAGTTTTCTTAATGACGGGTGTCTGGCTTTTACTCCATAATACGGCTGTTCCTGTAATAAGCCGACTGCATTTTCCAATTTATCTAAATATCTCAAAGCAATTTCTACACTTCCCGAATCCTCCGCAATATAGTAAACGAATTCCCGAAGTTGAGCATCTGCTTTTTCTGTTCTAATAATATTATAC
>Ga0153938_1000497_pt1 | contig 15975 bp, 10 predicted proteins | sample TSNY022MetaG_FD_104740 | JGI IMG/M metagenome (GOLD analysis project Ga0153938, IMG submission 104740) | Attine ant fungus gardens microbial communities from New Jersey, USA - TSNJ022 MetaG | ecosystem: Host-associated > Fungi > Mycelium > Unclassified | place: USA:New Jersey: Brendan T. Byrne... | reverse complement strand
GTAAGTGAGGATCAGGATAACAAAGTGTTAATGGTTCTGCATCCCTACCAAGTACACGCAATTGAAGCATTGTTTGCTGCAGCGATGAAGCATGAATCCGGTTATGTCTGGCACGCCACCGGTTCCGGCAAGACGCTGACAAGCTTTGTATCCACGAAGCTACTCGCACGTAAAGCAGGGATTGACCGCACAATCATGCTGATTGACCGCAAAGATCTGGATAATCAGACAACAAGCGAATTCACTAAATTTGCATCGGAGTTTAATACCGGTATTTCAACCGGCACAGCCGTATCAAACAGCTTAATCGTAGGTACAGGAAGTGCGCAGCAGTTGAGTCGTACACTATTATCGGATGCCAACTCCAATACAATCATTGTGACGACACGTCAGAAACTAGAAGCAGCGCTGCGCTATGCCGAAAAGAAAGAAAAACAAGATGGAACAAAACGCTTTGAAAAGCTGCTCAGTCAGCATCTTGTATTTATCGTGGATGAATGCCATCGGGCTGTGAGTGCGGAGGGAATGGAAATAATCAAAGATTTCTTCCCGAATTCAACATGGTTTGGCTTTACCGGTACACCTGTTTTCGAGATAAATAAGAAACAGGCAAAAGGTAAATTGGCACGGACAACCCATGATCAATATGGAGATGTGCTACATACTTATACAATTAAGAATGCGCTTGATGATGGTTCCGTTCTTGGTTTTCAGGTGGAACATGAAGATACGGTTGAACGCACATCATTGGACAATTACATTTTTGGTATCCTCCGCAATGATGAAAAATATGCAGATAAAAATGATAATGAAATCAATGATATCATTGATGCAATGGACGGTATAAAAAAGGAATCATATATTGGACGGGCTTTTTATGAAACAGATGACCATATGAAACAAGTCATACATAAGATTTTCAGACCTGACAATGCCTATACAAAGTTTGACTTCCAAAACGGCCGCCCTCAGAAATCCGCTATTCTTACGACAAGCTCAATTGAGATGGCGAAGCGTTATTATCAGGCAATTAAAGAAATGACCAGTGATCCGGATTGGCTAGCAAAAGAGTTCGATAGGCATCCAATACGGAAAGGACGTACCATGAATGACCCCGACTTCCCTCGTATTGCTATTACCTATTCACTACAGGAAAATGAAGAGAACGCCAAGGCGATTCAAGAAGAAATGTCACAGATCATTAAGGACTATAATCGTTATTACCATACTGCCTGGTCGCTGGAAGACATTGAGCGTTACAACGGGGATATCAATAACCGTCTGGCTCGCAAAAAGGGCGAATTTAAGGAATTTGGGAAGCAAATCGACCTTGTAATTGTTGTGGAACGTCTGCTGACTGGTTTTGATGCCCCGACCATTCAAACCTTGTTCGTTGACCGTGAAATGAGTTATGCAAACTTGATTCAGGCGTTTTCCCGGACAAACCGCACCTACCCGGGAAAGTCAAAAGGTCTTGTGGTAACGTTCCGCAAACCTCATACCATGGAGTTGAATGTACAGGAGGCAACTCGTTTGTATTCAAAGGCGCAGGAGGAAACAAATCTCGTATACCCAACCTATGAAGAATCAAAGAAACGATTCAAGAATGCGCATAAGGCGCTCAAATTGATTGTGCCTGATCCAATGGATATCAGCGAGCATTCGTCACTGGAAACTCGTATTGAGTTTGTGAAAGCATTTCAGGAGTTGAATAACTCGTTTGAAGCGTTAGTTACTTATGATGATTACAACAATGATATGGAAACGTCAAAATTGTTACAGGAACAGGTAAAGACGTTAGAGGACTATGTTGGTATTTATAGCACGATAAAAGGTTCCCTGACTGTTGACGGTGGTGATGGGAGCGGAGCGGACTTCTCCGATATTGAATTCTTTGGAGACAATGTGATTAAATCTTATGATATTGATGCAACCTATATTGATCAATTGCTGGGTACTTACTCAGCGAACAACAAAGATATCCGTGATGAAATCGAAAAGGCTCTGCAAAAGATGAAGAAGTCAGAAAACGTCAAGGAAGTGTATCGCACGATCCTGAATGCAATTGACAGGAAGGAAATTGATCCGGAAGAAGATATCCTTGTTGTGAAGCGCAGGTTCTTCAGCCAAGCACGAAATGAGGCGCTTCATGATTTCGCCAGTACTTGGCTTGTCTCGCTTGATGAACTGCATTCTTCCGCTATGCAGTATGTGATTGGTACAGAACCTATACCGAATATTGGCGGTATCATCAGCAGCGCCCGCTTTGATGAATATAAAGTGCTGCATCCGGATGTGAAGAAACTGAAATATAGTCCGGAAATGAAACGTCAATGGAAGAAGATACTTGATGAATTCGTCGTTCCGTTAGATGATGAATTAAGGTAGAAACAAACATAAAGGGAGAGGCATATGGGAAAGCTATATGCTAATCAAACAGAGATACAAGTTTATAAAGAAGTTAAATCAAATTGCAATACATCAAATGTCAATATTGGTAAAAGATAAAAAACAGTATTTATGGTATGGCAGCAAAGCAATTGAAAACGGATGTCACGAAAAATAGGGTAGTACCGGTACATTCGACAAGCAGAAGTCACTAAGTTACAGAATTTTGACGAAAGACTTCCAGATACTCAAAGTGAATTTGTATTTCATTAAATAAGCAAAATGTCGAGTGCAAAAAACATATGAAGAAGCAGATTTATATACCCATAAATACATTATAGGAAGCAACGATTAAGTTACACACTCTACTGTAAATCGATCTGGGGGTATCTACATGGATAATTATTCTATGGGTTTAAGACATGAGTTTTCTAATTTGCTGTCGACTATTAAAGTGCCACAAAATACCACTGATGTACTTCAGCAATCTACATATAACAAAATAAGTCAGTTTATTGTGAATAATGTTCCGGCTGCGCTTTTTCGGTATAGAAAATTTGATGAGCAAGAGAATAATCTGAATGCGCTAAAAAATGATCAGCTTTGGATGGCTTTGCCAAAGGTAATGAATGATGTTTTTGATTCATTATTGTTTTTTGATAAAGACAGAATTAAAGAGGAATACTATACCGATACTCATAATTTGGATAAAATATGCGATCATTTATTTAATGGTGGAAATTTTTCTGCTGGAATACTGGAAATGTTCGATGAAAAGACCTTAAGTGAGTTACTCCCCATGATGAAAAATTTAAAAGGGAATATTGCTATTCGACCTTACTTGAAAAAAGTTGTAAATGATTACTTAAATCCACTATTTGAAAGTGTGCTGGAGTCATTACCTGACGATACTATATCTATCTTACAAGAAGCCAGACGTATTGCATGTTTTTCTGAGACAATTACGTCTAATAAAATGTGGGGACATTATGCAGATTATCATACTGGTTTCGCATTAGAATATGATTTTAGAGATAGTGAGCTTATTTGCAAAAAGCACCATTCAAATTGCGGAAATTTATGGTTAAATTATCCTTTGTTTCCTGTTGTTTATGGGGAAGAATTTGATGCAACAGAATACGTTACACATAAAATGATGGACAGAATGATTCAACAACTTACAAATGGAAGCGTAGTATTACCCTTTTATGACTGGTCATTTTTTACTAAAGGTTATTTATATAAATCTGATGATTGGAGCGAAGAGCAGGAATGGCGATTATTATCAAAAATAGAAAAACCTGATATAGAAATTGCAACATATAATTATATTAATTTTAAAGCAAAGGCAATATATTGCGGAATGAACATATCTAGTGAAAATAAAAAACTTTTACAGGATATTGCCGCAGACAAAGAAATACCGATATTTGAAATGAAAATAAACTCCCAAGATCGGTCTATATATCCTGTATTACAATCAGTAAATCTCCTATAGGTTTGCTGATTTTTTTTATTCAAAATCAGAAAGAAAGTAAGCGTCAAAATATTCCAAGATGGTATTTCCCAGCATAAAATGTAATTGAATTTTAGGCTCAGCCAAAAAACTTTTGCAAAAAAGAGATATAGACGAAAACAGCATAAACAGTGTTATGAACTTTCAGTTGCTTGATTCTGGCACTAACCGAGGCGCGAAGAATGGAAATGATTGGATAAACAATTATATTGACCTCATGAAGAAAACAGACTACCTTAACTGTCACTTAATTTCATTAAACAAAAAAGCACGCAGGGGATGATCCTTTATGAATCTTGTTCTCGCTGTCTGCCATCTCGCAATATAACCACAGTCTGGTGAGCTCGTCCTTTGATGAAGCGGTGCGTGTTCCTCAAAATAATAATTCCATCGGTATCGGTCAGTCTCGGACCTCGGAACCTGTGAAATGCTTGGTTGACCACATTGTACAACCTATGATAATCTATAAAGGAGTAGTCAAGCAGAAAATGAGTTAAGATTGGCTATATTAGCCACTGCACTGGTAACCGGAAAGGCTGCACTATTTTACGGAAACAGGTGCTCTGTATCAGCGAAAAGCATGCACTATTGAACCGGGATATTCACGCTTACACTTGGCTTGGGATGAAATTAATGAAAAAATGTAGAGCAGAGTGGCTGCATGACAACATTGCCCATACCTGAGGAATATTAATCAAGCAGAATTAAGGCGGTTTCCGTCTACCAGTAGGCGGGTTTCCAATTAACCTGTATTACGATTTCTTGGCATAAGAATATTAATTTGGGCGTGGTATCAATGGGAAGGGAAACATAAACGACGTGATATGCGTGAAAGTGGTTATGTCAAACGTGGTGAAAAAATTGTACAATTAACAATAGAGATTACGATTAGAGAAAGAAGGGGAATTTGTATGGTGAATGTGAAATTCGAAGAGTGTTATTTAAAAAATAAAGAAGATTTTATTTCGGTAGAAGATTTATTTCAAATACATAACAAGGATGATGGAAGTTATGAAAAGTTTTATCTTGGAAATTTTTATTGCCCAGAATGCTTTTGCGCACAACTTTCCTTTCATCCAAATGCCCAGACACCACATTTTAGGTCAAATGGAATACATAATAAACATTGCTCGTATAACTTTATGCCTGCAAGCAAGAAGCAAATAGAGGAGTATTGCAACGATCAAACAAATCGTGATGCAATCAATAGAAAACTAAAAAGTTGTTTAGAACTGTTAATGGAACAGGGTCAGCAAATTAATGAAATGCCAAAATCCAAACGCAACAAGAATCAATCAAAGAATGGAGAATATTATACAGTTGATACAGGAGCGACTAAAAGAACTATCCGTAGGAAGAAATTGACATCCCAATTTGTAGAGGATGATTATAATGTTCCAATGATATTTTATGGTACGGTATTATTGGAGTGGGATTTAAGAAAAGATGCGGTTAAATTTCTTAGAATTAGAAATACAAATAAATGTGCTCATATTTGTTCAATTTCTATCTCAAAGAATATTTATTCATATATGGACGAATCAATGAAATTTCAGGGGAAAAGATTTGGTAAAATTGCCTTTTTATCATATATGGAAAAGAAAGGCCAGTTCAAAAACTGTAAAATTAAATATTCTACGGAATTAGTGATATATTTTCTTTTGTAATTGTATATACCGCTCGCTTAGAACCATCAGCAGGGTCAAACTGAGCCACCATGACGACCAAATAGAGCCACATTAACTGTTGGCTGAGCCATCCGGCATAATACCTCGCTGCGGGAGCAGATTAGCTCATTAACCTCTTGACACTACAATGCAAAGTATGTTTCAGTCTATCAGTCAAGGACGAAGCCACGCGGTGGTGCGATAGCATCCTTGAGGGATAGATTGAAACATGCTACCCTCAGTCAAAGAGTGTTAGGAATTTTAAGGAGTATTTGCCGGATGGTTCAGCAAGTTGGCAAGGTGGCTCCATTTGACCGTGCAGATAGTCTTAAGCGAGCGGTATATGCAGTAATGCAGGACAATACCAATAGATAGTAAGGTTTTTTATTGCTTTGTCATGTCCTGATTAATAATGTACTGGATATGATGAGACACAATGTCCGGTTTTGCGGAGCAAAGTGTATATTCCGGTAGGCGGGTGCCATCTGCACGGAGATTTAGTGTTAGCACCACTATCACGGTGCGAACTCCACTTTGTTTTTCTGCTGTTATTATGCTATCAGAAGCTAAGATTCATATCAAGGATGCTTCGTACCGCTGCGCAGCCAGTTCTTGACATAAATATTTTCTTGTGCCTTGACCTTGGCTTTGTCAAATAATAGCTGAGTCAAACTTCAACGTGAAAGTAGGTCAATTTTACTTGATAATCAACAACGGTAATTATTGTGAGGAACACGCACCGCTTCCTCAAAGGACGAGCGCAGCAGACCGTGGTTATAATGCGAGATGGCAGAAGGCAAGTGTAGCGGGAAAAAAATTCATAAAGGATCATCCCCTGTGTGCTTCTTGTTTAAAGGAATATCGCATGATAAAAGTCACCGTGGTTGACCACATTGTACCCTACCATGGTGACCCTGTGCTGTTTTGGAATGAAAGTAATTGGCATCCGCTTTGTAAGCATTGCCATGATGTTAAGACGATGGAAAATGACAGATACCAAGAGTATAGGTACTGAAAATTACTTCATTTTTTGTTTCGTGGAATAGTCAGCTAGTGCTTCGCAAGCCGCGGATGGAATAGCAGTAATCTGGATGCAGTTGTCTTCGTAGGATATCTGAATCGGGTCCCCGATATGGAAGCCCAGTAATTCTAACCATTTGCCTTCCATACAGATTTTAGGGTTGCATTTGTGTCTGGAATTCCAGGATCCGTAGACTTTCATTTGTTTTGTTTTCATAAGGTAGTACCTCCTAAGATTTGTTTAGTATAATAATAAAGGGTGTGGCAGAAATTGTCTAGTTAATTCCGAGGTATAACTTATACAAAAATTAACTCAGTCCGTTGTGCAGTTTATAGTATTCGACTGGGAAATACCATACGTGGTGGTGGAGTTGAATCTCTAGGAAACAGTTACCTGAAGAACCACCGCCTCACTTTACGTGAAGTTTCGCAAAATTAAATAAGTGGATTGAACCAAAGTGAAAACCGAAAAGAAAAAAATAATAGAAAACAAGTCGCATGTGGCTTATCCATCAGGGCGACCTGCACTCTTATTCATTTATATTGATGCTGACATCGGATTTGAATTTCACAGTGAAGTGTCTTTAAAGACGGTGATTCTTTGTATCAGTCTGTGGACAAGGTTTTTATCGAAGGTTGTAATCTCTTTGGGCTGTTCCTTCAAAAAGTTGCAAAGCTCGGTAATGTGGGGAGTTGGCACCGTGATAGTGGTGCTAAATCTCCGTGCAGATGGCACCCACCTGCCATCGAATCTACAATTACTGCAAAAACACCTTACCTTACGAGATAAAAAGTGATTGACATTTGCGTTTCATAAATGAATACATGAAAGCAGGTAGCATTATTGAGCATGGGCAACCACCTCCAGCACTTTGGCCAGCAATTTCATTGAAGTGGATTCCGTTATCTGGACAGAGAAACCATTTGCAGAAATTTGAAGTTCTGACGAGGGTAGCGGATTTCGTTTTGTTGTCGCTATTTGTACCAGAGACAACCGGTGCTTCGGGAATCTCTTTGGAGACATCTGCAAGATAAGCTTCCCTGACGCGCTTAAGCCTGTAGCAATAATTGGCTTTGGTGATGCCGTAATTGGAACACCATTCATCAACCGTCATACCATGTGGTCGATTATTACATTCCTTGATTTGTGCCGCTCACTCTTGTAAGCGGTACTGCACAGCAATCATAGTTGCCTGGTTCATAGACCTTACCTCCGTTTAGTGGATCCCAAAAGCCCTGTACTGAATTTTTTGACAGAGTAATAAAAGTTAAGTCTATTTTCTCAAATTCAGACCGTGATGCCTAGGGGACTCACTATGGAGCATTTACCTTTAAAATTCCCTTAAACAGTGAATATGGAAGGCTAAAATCCACTAAAATAGCGATAACTACTAGAAAGGGCATCCCAGCTATGCATATAAGATTAAAAACTGGTTGTAGTAGTAGCTAATTGATGTTAGAATTAAATTTAGAATTTTTATTAGATAAAACCATTAAGATTTTACTATGATAGATTTTAGTAAGGAATAGTTTTGTATAGTGCGGGAAGGATATTAATTGAGAGCGGGTCTAAAAGTAGGGGGTGGCAATGATAAACTCAAAATAAACCGATGATTTTTTCATCACTATTGGTAGAGAGGAAGGCTTTGATTTTATTGTTTAATGAACAGTATTGCGTCTTAAGGGGGCACCATAAAATATCAGTTGCTAATAGAGAGCAATTATTATAAGTTGAAGTGTAGAGATTCCGTCAAAAAGTTTTTAATAGATAAAAACATAAATGGAGCTTTGAATTTGAATGCCATTAGACATGCAACTTTATTTGATTTTGAAATGCTTGGAGCTTTTATTTTTGAAAGTATCAAATATATAATTGTAAAGAGGAATAATCATGGAGAAAATTGTAATTATTATAAATGGAACAGGATGTGCAGGGAAAGATACATTATGTGAAATTGCTGCAAAGTATTTTAGAGTAAAGATTATTTCTGCAATAGATCCTATTAAGGGAATTGCTGAAACCTATGGATGGAACGGTGAAAAGGATGCTAAAGCAAGGAAATTTTTATCTGATTTGAAACAAATATTTGTAGAATATAATGATCTTCCGACAGAATACTTATATAATCAATATAAACTATTTTTGGAAGCGGAAGAAGACATTCTCTTTGTTCATATTCGTGAGGGTAAAGAAATTGATAAGTTTAAGAAACTTGTAAATATAAAATGTGTAACTCTTTTGATAGATAGGAATATTGGTGATAATCAAGAATGGGGAAACTCTTCAGATGATAATGTGAGGAATTATAATTATGATTATTATTATATGAATGAGAAGAATTTAGAGTTAGCTGAAAAAGAATTTATTGAACTACTTGAAAGCATAAATGAATGCTAATTATACCTTTTTAATTTACTAACGCCATATTCTGCTAATAATTTTATGATAATTAAAAACAGAGCTTTTATAAGATGAAGATTAAGTCACTAAAAATACAATATATTTATTGAATTTTCTTTTTGATTTAAATATAATTATATTACAACATTAGTATCAACCCTACTAATATTAAGGGTGAATATAATGGCAATATACAGAAATGTCAGATCAAGAAAAAACAGTAACTACGATAGGAGAAAAGGAGAATATGATGGATTCTTTTACCTTTTTTGAAATAGATACGGAGCTATTTATAAATTTTAACGAAAATGTATTTGCAGATGATTTTTTTAAGAAAGCGTATATATTGCAAAATAGTTGTGAAAATGAAAAAATAGTTAGTATTTATGTGAATCTTCAAAAAACGACATGGTTTGATACATTATCCCTCTGTTATTTGATTTTGTTTTTAAAAAAAGCCAAAATACAAAACAATGCAGAAATTACGTTTATGGTATATAGGGAAGATGAAGATCACGGAACGGAAAAGAATATATTTTGTTCTTATTTAATACATACAGGTTTTTATTTTCTAATATTGCAATTAGGCGCTTTTCATAAAGATGATGATTTTGTTTCTAATATTGCAGCATTTATAGGTGAATCATATTCTAGTATTCATAATTGTATTTATCCCGTCAAAATTATTAGTGATGAAAAAAATGTTGATATAGAAATTTCATCTTTCCAACTTGCTTTAGAAAAATATCTTAATAATGAATTGGACTCTGAGAGTGCATCATATTCTATTCATAAAGTTGGGTATTTCTTAAGAGAATCATTGGACAATGTATTTAATCATGCCTATGATGAGGGTGATTGTAAATTGTGTTGCATTATGGCTAATATAGTTAATTGTACTTGTAATTTAGATACAGGAGAATACGAAAAAAATTACACTAGTAAGACGCCATATACTAATATAAGCTTATTTAATGAAAAGAACGAGTATATTGAAATTTATGTTGCAGATGTTGGAGTGGGTCTGCGCCGTTCTTTTCTACTATATCCAGATACATCAGATTCTGAAATAACGGATGAGAATATACTAGGGTATATTTTAACTGATGGAAAAAGGTCTCAAAGAAAGGTGAAAAATTATGAGCATACTCAGTATGGTGGCTTATTTAATTTAATAAAAACTTTTTATAGCGATGGAGATCGAATTAGTTTTAAATCGGATAGCCGTTGGTTATTTGGTCAGAGCACACCAATTATAAAACGTATTAATAAAGATGTTTTTCAACATGAATATGCAACATTTATTCATGGGTTTACTATAATTGGTTTTATTAGTTTAGAAAAAGAAAGTGGGATTTCGCAATACTATTTATCGGAAGATTATCAGAAAAATACGTTTACTTACTTATATAAAGAAAATAATTGTATTACAGAAGATGATAGTATATATATACGTGATTGTCGATTCCAGTTGGAAGAGAGGGAGAAGAGCTCTAAGGCTTCAATTTTAGTTTTTTTTCCGAGGAAAAATATGTCTAAAGATGAAATCGCTAAAATATTAAATAATAATCCTTTAAAGACGGTAATTATTGCAGATATTGACGAAACTGAATTGAAAAATTATTATATGATTTTTAATTTTAGTAAACGAAAATTTAAATTTATAAATACGCTAATTTTAATATCTAAGTCTAATTCAGTTGCTTTTTTTTCAAATAAAGATAAAGAATTGATTTATAATAAAGAATTATCTCAAAAATATATTATACAAGATGATATCGTTCATATTAATAGAATAGATGAGTCTTTAATTTCATTTAGATATTGGCAAAAAACATATGATTCTGAATTATTATGGGAAATGTTGTCGTTATATAATAAATATAGCTTTATTAATGATTCGATATATTGGGATAATAGAGAGCTGCAAGGATACTTGGATTTTTCACAATTATGTTTAATACCAGAATGCCGAGACATTTGTATTCAACAGCTATTTCATATTAGACCAGATAACAAAAAAATTTATTTTCGCAGTATTGATCGTTTTACAGAAGATATATGTAATCAGGCTAATAAAATTATGGATAATAGCTCGGAAAACGAAATTGTATGGATTGGAAGTGTTTTTGTTTCTGGTACATCAGAGCATTATGGTCAATACCATACCTCTAGCGATAAAAAGTTTTATTTTTTTCAACATCCTGGTGCTTGTAAAAAAATATATAGTTTATTTGAATGGGATATTATATCTCGGAAAATCGATTTATGGTTTCCAAAAGAGAATTATACTAACAAAAAATATGTTCGTGTAGGAAAAACGTCGTTCTTAGCTAATAACGGTATTGAATTTTGGTTAAAAAAACATTATCTTAATGAAGAAACTTCATTTAGAATTCCACATAATAAAACATATTCATTAATCCAAAATCAGCATCATATTAACCCTCCGGTTTTGATGATGAAACATTTTGATTTGACCGACCATCATGATTTGATTTATTTAAATCCATTAGTATTATTTGAGAATGACATGATAAACAATAATTCTGATGAAGATTTAGGAGGAAATAGTTATGATTATCTACTTACACAGTTTTTTAGTGCTTTACAGATGTGTCCTAAATTATCGAATATTAATATGATGTTAAATAGTCAATTGAACCCTGTAATTAAAAGAGCAACAATATCAAAGCTCAAAAGCCACTACAAAAATTATAATCGTGAGGATGATAAAAAAGGATTAATTATCTATTTTGCAGATTATGAAACTTCCAGAATAGTGGAAAAATTATCTGGATTATTAAGTGATGGATTTAGACAAAACATTATCCCAGTAATATCGATTGGAAAAAATTATTTCTCTACAACATTAAATCTTTCTCCGCTACTACTGGAAAAAATTGAAAACCAAATTAGAAATATTAAAAAAATTAACAATGAAAATACTAAAGAATCAAGTGCGAAAGTCACTATATTCATTTCTACGACACTTTCAGCACAATTGAGAAAGCAGCTAAAGCATATAATTTATCGTCTAGGAGCTACTGACGTTGTTTCATTAACAATTACAGATAGACAGCGTTTTCCTTTGGGGACATACACAGGAAGTCATTCTGCTTTTTTTAGATTGGATATACCAGAATTAGGAAATGAATCAGAGTGCCCTGTGTGTTCAGCACTTGATAAAATAATGAAGTTTCAACTTCAAATAAGAACAGATGTATTGACTTCTAGATGTTATGAGATATTAAGAATTTGGCAGGTGACCAAAACATCGGATAGGCATATTAATCTAGGTGTTTCTATATCTGAAATTCTGCTTCCAAGTGATATATCAGAAGAGATTGATAAGTATAGTAGGCTAATGAACTTAGAAGAGATAAAAATAACCACGAATTTTGGATTGGCCATTTTTTGTATAGAAAATGCTGTTATTACATTATCGTCTGATTTTTTAGAGATATGCTTATGTTGTAATGATTTGCAAGATGATTTGAAAATACTTTTATTAGCATCATACTTATTATTGATAAATAAAATGCAAATAAGCGAAATGTATATGCAAAGATTGTTATTTCAAATTAGTAAATTGCTGAAAAATAAAAAAGAAGTAACAAATATTACAGCTCTTGCATTTATTTCTATAATTGCTCAAAATAAATATTATTTGAGTGAATTGTATAAAGAGATTGTAAATACGGATCAAGTAATGAATAATAATGATTATTTATTACTGTTATTATTTCTTAATTTTAATACACCAATTGAAAATAATGGTTCAAGTGCTGCATTAATGTACCACTATGTAAACAGTTCGAGTAAGCTTGAAACTATATATAATATTTTATTATATACTGAGTTGAATTATATTCAATCACATTCTCAAGCGTTTGCACAAATTTATTATTCATCTGGAAGTTTAAATTCTAAAATTTACGATGAGGCCAAGGGATATGCGGAAAAATTGAAATTAATTTATCAAGAGAAAATGACCTCATCATTATTTTTTTCATATTACTATGATGAAAAGGTAAAAAGCCAAATTATTGAAAGCCTATCAATTTTTAATAATTTACTTATAAATAATAAATTTGAACAGGCGCGCGAGAATTTGAAATTTGTAATTAGCCAAACTTCGCTCTTGAATAAAGGAATTTATCTGCAAGCTGGAGATGAGGATGAAGTCAGATTATGGATTGATAAATGTAGAGAGAAGGCTTTGGAGAAAACAGACTTACAAGAAATTAAGCTATCAATTCATATTGGAGTATATCAACTGAAAAATAATGAGAAAAATCGCCCATGGTTTTATACTTGCGCAGACGTTTCAGAAGAAGTTAATAGCTTGATAGTTGATATTTGTCTGTATAGAGCAAGCGAAATTAATGATTTTTTTAATGATCAGCAATCTCTTGCGGAACAATATGATGGAATAATTAAAGTTATATTTAAGCGGGAATGGGTTTCTATTTATTTTTACAACTCGGCAAAAGCTAATATGAATATTACAGATATCATTAAAAGAAAATATTCAAAAGAAGATCGTCCTTCGATGATTATTTTTAAAGAATTTGAACAAAAATTGTTTAATCTTGGTGCAAGTGAAACTAAATGTTTTGAATGGAAATTTGTTGAAAAAAATTTCCCGAACGCAGTTGATCAACCTAACCATTTATTAAGAGCTGAGATGAAAATTCCTTATGTTGATATGGGCTCATCTTTTCGAAAATAAGACTTTTTGAATTCGCTAAGGAGGAAAATATGAAATACAATATTATGGTTATAGACGATGAGTTTGATTTAAGAAAAACAATGTATGAGAATTTCTTGATGACAGTTTATCCCGATATAGAAATTCAATTTCAAATTTTCGTAATCGAATATGCTCGGGATGCTCAGTCTTCTATTAATAAACTCTATGATAAGATAGATGCGTTTTTTATAGATGCACGACTTGATAAAAAAGAAAAGGGGTGGAATGAAGACCAGTTTGGCGTTACTTTTAATGAAATATTATCTTTTATAGAAAATATTTATTCTGAAACCTATATTCCTCCTATTTTTATGATTAGTAAGCATTGGACAGATGAATCCCAACTTTTTAGTGTTAGTAGGTCTTTTTCAGTTTTTCATAGATCAATCCAGCCTTGTAGATATTTTAGCGAAAATATTATTAGGGATATTTTGAAAGAATCAACAGAAATGAATGCAGATGGGAAAATACATAATCAGTGGTTAAGGGAGGAAAGGGGGTACATATACAACGAAATTGAAAAGGTGAAAAAACAGTTAAAAGTTACAGAGATACGAGTTGATATAGTGTTGATTTTTGCAGTTGCAGATGAAAAGGATATGGCCTATAAGGTGTTCGGGATAGAAGGCATAACTCCAACATTTGAATCAACGTATCGCTTTTTCTATAATATTGCTACAGTGGATAATATAAATGTTGCTTTGATTATGCAACAAGATATGGGGATGACAAGTGCAGGGGTAACTGCAACTAGTGCTATTTTGGCTTTTAAACCAAAATTAATAGCTATGACAGGAATATGTGCAGGGAAAAAAACAGATACAAAATTGGCTGATATAATAATTCCCTCAGAAGTGTTTGATTATTCAAGAGGTAAAAAGAATATTAATGGAACCGAATTTAGAGCAACATATCAACAATTAGGTAAAAATATATTTGGTTATGTACAAAACAATGTGAATGCAGAGTTGCTTAACAAAATCCGCATTGGTTTTGCTTTTGGAGACTATCCCAATAGAGATATTTCCATCCATACAAAACCATTGGCAACTGGTACTTGGGTTGTCAATGATCCGGAGGTATTGGAAGCGATTGGTGCACATATTCAGGGAAATTGTATAGGGTTGGATATGGAAGCATACGCAATTGCATTGGCAGCACATACGTTTGATACAAGTTGGATGATTTTAAAAAGTGTTCAGGATTATGCAGATGGAAACAAGGATCAGGATGAGCTACCCTTTCGTAAATTTGCAGCATATTCTAGTGCCAAATTGCTACATGAGTTAATTCCAGGACTGATGAATGTAATGAACAAGTAAGAGTTGGAAGGCGCAGGTAATGAAAGAGTTGAGAAGCGCAGAATTACAAGTGGACTAGACACAGGCATAGTAATTTTAATTTTGAAAGGAATTAATTATGGTAAAGATGATTTCACCGAAGAAATTGTATCCTACAGAGAGTTTATTCTCGATTGAAGAAAAGAAAGTATTGTTTTATATGGAGTGCTTTAAAGAAAATCTTGTAACAGAAGATATAAAAGTGTTTTTATTTGATGGAAATTATCATATTATGAAAGGTCATCATAAAATGCTTGCAGCAAATAGAATGCAGTTATCTGAGATAGCTGTGGAGGTGGTGGATATACCTGCAAATACTTTTTGGGGTAAACAAGAAAATATTGTCGCCAATTTTAAGGCTATAGGTATGACTGCATTGTATGATTTTGAAGCCGTTGGTGGATTTGGGTATGATAATTATCCACGTTATTATTGCAAGGATGAATAGTTATGGAAACAGGGCAATCGCTTACGGGTAATAATGCACAATATGTTGTTTAACCGACACTTTTGATGTGGACTTCCAGAAAATCTTCAGTAAGCGATGAATAACTTACCGTTTCCCACTTGGATATACCGTTTGAAAAGGGTTCTTTCGAACTTTTCCGTATTTTAGCTATTTGGGCTTCAAAAATCCCTCTATTTCCAAGGGACATTTTCGAGACTACGGATAAATGCGGAAGAACCTTAAGTGAGCGGCATATACATACTTGAGAGTGGAAAGTTCTCCATAATGTCAGGACGAACTTTTCAAAAAAAAAATCAAAAAAATTCAACCTGTGCGGTTGAAAATTACCAAAATAAGTGTAGCGGGAGCTACGCTTGTTTTTTTGATTGACTAAATATGTAGTCCCTTTCAGTATGTAGGTAAGAAATATGTAATTATT
>Ga0153938_1000496_pt1 | contig 16043 bp, 18 predicted proteins | sample TSNY022MetaG_FD_104740 | JGI IMG/M metagenome (GOLD analysis project Ga0153938, IMG submission 104740) | Attine ant fungus gardens microbial communities from New Jersey, USA - TSNJ022 MetaG | ecosystem: Host-associated > Fungi > Mycelium > Unclassified | place: USA:New Jersey: Brendan T. Byrne... | reverse complement strand
GAAAGGGGAGGGGATTGCGGGTCGAGCCCGCAATGACGGGGGGACGGCCGCAATTATGGATAAGGATGGATAAGGGGGTGATACGTTGAGGATACCTTTTTTAAAATACAATATTGACGTAACGAAGCGGGGGGTTACGGTCGTGGATCAGATGAGCGGCCTGCCGGTTAGTTTTGATGCTTGGTTAAATAGGTTCTCGCTGGCTAAGAGGACGCCGATACTGGAAAATATTTATGATACTATTGCGACGGAGTTTTCTAAGATTGATCTTACGCTGTCCAGGGAGACTATTGTTGAGGATGAAGACGGGAATAATAAGCATACTTATGAGCTGATGGTTAAGCATCAGAACTATGAAGTTTTAGCTTTAAGGCCTAACTTGCTGCAAACTAAGTCTGAATTGCTGTATACGATCGCTTACCAACTGCACATGTACCGGAATGCGCTGGTGAGGATAATTCGAGCGGAAGGCGTTGACAGGAATATCGTTTTGGCGTTGGAGCCGTTGAATGCGGATGATTATCTTTTCGGGCAGGGCTATGAGGTTGGAGATACGCTTTATTTGAAGCTCAAGGAGAAAAAGACCGGAAATATTCTGTTGCTGGATTATGGGGATGTTATACATTTACGGCTGAATCCAAACGATATTTTTTATGGCGATCGCAATGACCGTTTTGACTTGACAAGCTTTGTAAAGATTTTTGACGAAAATCTTAGTGCTATGCTTAACGAGTTAAAAAATGTCGGTACTATGAAGGGCATTATTGTGGTCGGCGGATCGGTAACCGGCAGCGGAAGCTTTAACGGTGTGTTTGCGAAGGATGAAAATAAGATAGACAAGCAGAAGGAGATCGTTAACAGGATAAAGGCGTCCAAGGGCGGCATCACTGTTTTAGACAGTGGGGAGAAGTGGATCCCTCTCACTCGGGAGTTTAAAACTATGAGCACGGACGAGGTCAATAACCTGATGAAGTATTTGTATAACTTTAAGGGAATCAATCAGGCTGTTATTGATGGTACCGCAACCGAGGCGCAGATGGAGGTTTTTTACAACAAGACCATTATGCCGATTGTGGATAGGCTGCTTGAGGAATTGAATTATAAGTTTTTGACGGCTACGGCGCGGACTCAGGGGCAGAAGATAGAGCACTATAAAAACCCTTTTGAATATATAGCATTGAAAGTGAGCAGATTACAAGGTCATTTAATAAAGGGAATGAGGAACAAAAAGGGACAAGGAAAGGCTTGTATTCAGGGCTTCCAAAATTAGAAAGTACATTCAGAACTTTCTGATATCATTTAAGCCACACACTAGTTGCTGTAGTTTTTGCTGTAGTAATCGCATTATAGCTAATCTACTACAGCAAAAAACACCGGAGCGTCAGGTGAAACCAAGGCTTGACGTTCCTTTACTATACATTATTAAACCGAAAATCAGGAAAGGAGTTTTTAGGAATGTACGATATCGAAGAACTAAAAACCAAAAAGCTATTAGTAAAAGATGAAGCCGCCTTTTACATCGGGATCCACAAGAATACCTTTACTAAAATTATGAACAGTGACGGCTTCTATCCGCTTGTAAGAATCGGTCACAATAGGGGGCGGATATTCATTAACCGCGAGAAGTTAGACCAGTGGATTGACGAGCAGGACGGCAGCATGAAAGAACTTAAATAATCGAATAACTTTAGCGCGGAGGAGGTGATTGATTGAATAGCTTAAAGCAATCAAAACAATGGGTATGCTGGAAATACGAGTCGGATAAAAAGGGGAAGCCGACTAAGATTCCAAAGAATCCAAAGACCGTCGGCAATGCTATGAGTAATAACCCCAAGACTTGGGCCAGCTTTGAACATGCAAAAAAAGCCAGCGAGAAATATGACGGCATCGGTTTTATGTTTGCTAATGGTATTTGTGGGATCGACATTGACAATAAGCAGCGCGATCCGCAGCTTGAAGCACAGGCGCAGGAGATTATTCAGTTTATGGATACCTATACAGAATATTCGCCATCAGGAACCGGTTATCATCTTATTTTTAGATGCGATATTTCAAAGATACCTACTGTGAAGATATACGTTACAAACAAGGAAACCGGCCAGGCAGAACTTAAAACCTCACTTAACCCGGTCTACTACCAGAAGAACCCGCACAATGGGCTTGAATGCTATTTCTCAAGTTTAACAAACCGCTTCTTTACATACACAGGCGAGGCAGTGAACAGCCGGGATATAGAGGATAGGACAGAGCAGGTACTTGCATTCCTTGACCACTATATGAGGAAGCCGGAGAAGCCCAAACAGGATAAGCCCAAACAGGATAAGCAATACCAGGCCCAGCCGTCCGACCTATCCGCTCAGGAAATATTACGAAAAGCAGCGACAGCAAAGAACGGAAACCTTTTTCAAAGGCTATGGGCGGGGGATATAACGGGCTTTAATTCCCACAGTGAAGCAGACCTATCATTATGCAACATACTTGCCTTTTATTCGGGGCGGGATCGTTCGCTTATGGATTTGCTTTTCAGACAATCCGGGCTAATGCGTGACAAATGGGACAGGGTGCAGGCAGGCACTACTTACGGAGCTATTACCATTGAAAAAGCGTGTGCTGATTGCAGGGAAGTATATACCGGGCCTGTCAGGATAAATGCGGCACAGTATTTTGAGGAGGCAAATATGGTATCCACAGAGCAATGGGAGCAGCCTATCCCTTTTGATAGTATAACGGTGCCGTCCTTCCCTATTGATTGCTTGCCTCCAGCTCTCAGTGAATACGTAACGGCAGTAAGCGAAGCCACACAAACGCCTATAGACATGGCGGCAGCCTCCGCGCTTTCGGTTATAGCGGTATGCGTACAAGGGAAATACAAAATTCAGGGGAAACCGGATTGGATAGAGCCGTTAAACCTGTATAGCGCGGTAGTAGCGAACCCTGCTGAGAGGAAGTCCGCTATTATAGCCCTTTTGACCAAATATATTAATGAGTATGAATACAAATACAATGAAGCCAATGCCGAGGATGTCAACCGCTCAAGACTTGAAAAAAACATGCTGATTAAGGAGATCAATTATTTGTCTGATAAGTTAGCGAAAGGCAAAGGCGACAAAGAAACTCTTTTGCAAAAGCAGGATGAGCTAACCAATTTTAAGGAAGTCAATCCGCTCCGATTGCTAGCGGATGATATATCACCGGAAGCCTTAACGTCATTGCTTGCAGCCAATAACGGTAAAATGTCGGTCATTTCATCCGAGGGCGGTATATTTGAAATATTACAAGGCCGATATTCACAGAGCGTTAATATTGACACCTTTCTGAAAGCCCATTGTGGGGACCCTATCAGGGTAGATCGGAAAGGCCGGGAAAGCGAATTGATAAAGGAGCCATGTTTAACTGTTTTGCTATCTATACAGCCTCAGGTATTGGACGGACTTGTCGGAAATGAGGTGTTTCGAGGGCGTGGCCTTACTGCAAGATTTTTATATTGTATGCCTACATCAAGCGTTGGCATCAGGAAGTTTGAAACGGAGGAAATACCTTCTCAGTGCAAGGCCAGATACAGAGAATTATGCTTTGACTTGCTTGACATTAAGCCTGAAGAAAACGCCGAAGTATTATACCTTTCACCAGAGGCTTACGCTTTATCAGCTGCATTCGCCAATGAGTTGGAACCGCGCCTTGTTGATGATCTTGAAGGCATGGCGGATTGGGCCGGTAAATTACATGGGGCTATATTGAGGCTTGCGGGGATACTCCATATTGTGGATCAGCTTGTATTTGCACCAAAAACGCCGATATCAGCGGAGACTGTGCAGAACGCTATACGGCTAGGGTATTACTTTCTGGAACACGCTAGGGCTGCATATCAGCTTATGGGAGCCAACGAGGAAATACGGGAAGCTAAATATGTTTTAGGTAAGATTGAAAAGCAGAGACTTGAAAAATTTACGAAAAGAGACCTTGTCAGGCTTTGCCGAAAGTATAAATCGACCGAGCAGCTAAATAACCCTCTGAATTTCCTCCTCCAAAACAGTTACTTACGGGAACAGCAGCAACCATATAGCGGAACAGGCAGACAGCCGGAAGCGCTTTATATTGTTAACCCTATATGTTTAAGATCAACGTGATTAATGTGACAAATGTGACAGAAATAGTATAGCCTTGGAAATAAGAGCCTTTAAGCTGTCACAGTAAAAATGTGACTAACGTGACAAATGTGACAAAACTATTTTATAAACTTATATTTCTGTCTCATTTGTCACTTGAATAAACCGCTAACTATAGCGGCTTTTTTATTTTAAAAGGAGCGAATGACAATGAAAAAAATTCAAGTTGAAATTGTAAGTAAAATCGTATTAACGAACGGGGAGGCGTACATAGGACCTGAAATTGTGAACGGATACACGGAGGACGGCAAGGCCTTCCTGGTAATCCGCGACCGGCCGCAGCATGGCGGCTTGGGGAACATCCACATTAACAAGGCCCATATACTGAGGATTCATACAAACATAGAGGAAAGGCCGATATTATGAACCCTTTTGCTAAATTTTTTAAATCGAAGAAGCCGAATACTGAAAAAATTGAGCTGTTATCGGGGGGATCCCCGGTATTCACACCGTTCAGCGGTAACGCCTACGCAAGCGATATTTACCGGGCCGCTGTGGACGCCATAGCCCGGAACGCCGCCAAGCTTAAAGGAACCCACGTTATCAGGACGCAAACCGGACGCGGCGAAGGAATTACCGGCCTTGACCGATTACTGCAGGTGAGGCCGAACCCATACATCAGCGCGTTTGACATGCTTTACCGCCTTACAACTCATTATTATTTGTATAATAACGCCTTCGCGTACTTACAAAAGAATGACCGGGGAGCTTTGATGGGGATATATCCTATACGGCCCGCAAGCATGGAATTTATGACCGATTTCGTCGGGAACATGTATAGCCGGTTCCTTTTCAATGACGGTAACAGCTATATTCTCCCTTATGTGGACATCGTTCATTTACGGCGGAACTATAACGACAGTGATTTGCTGGGTGATCCCAATACAGCGCTGATCCCGGCCTTGGAACTGGCACACACACAAAACGAAGGGATTATTAAGGGGATAAAGAACAGCGGCAATATACGGGGAATTTTGAAATACACTCAAGCACTAGCGCCGGAAAAATTAAGGGAGGAAAAAGACGCTTTTATTAAGGATTACATGCAGATCGACAACAACGGCGGAATCGCCGCACTTGATACGAAGTTTGACTATATCCCGTTAAAGCAAGAACCATACATCATAGACGATAAGCAGCTACAGGCGACCAAGACTAAGATTTATGAATACCTGGGCATATCGGAAAAGATTGTCAGCAGCTCATACACTGAGGATGAATGGGCGGCATTTTATGAAAGTGTCATAGAGCCTATAGCCGTTCAATTGTCCCTTGAGTTTACCGAAAAGATATTCACGTCAAGAGAGCAAGCTTTTGGCAATTCAATATTGTTTGAATCCAACCGCCTGCAATTTGCCAGCACGACAACAAAAGCAACCTTGATAAAGGAAGTCATGCCTATGGGCTTGCTGAGTATCAACCAGGCGTTGGAGATTTTGAACATGCCCGGCGTTCCCGATGGAGATAAACGTATTGTAAGCCTTAACTATGTAAACGCCGATAAAGCCGATAAATACCAGTTGGGAGGTAATAAGCAATGAAAGAAATACGCATAGCGGAAATAAGAGCGGAAGCACCGGCAGGAGCGGACAGCCTTATTATAGCTGGAAGGCCAATTGTATACGATGAGCCTACAGCAATCAATACTCCGGCAGGGGCATACACCGAGATTATACGAAGGGGCGCGCTGGACGGCGCCGACCTGTCAGACGTAAGGCTTTTGTATAATCACGACATGAACAAGGTACCATTGGCGCGTACGCCTAAGACCATGCGGCTAACCAAAGGCCCGGCAGGGCTTGAGCTTGCGGCGGAATTGCCTGACACGGCGGAGGCCAAGAGCGTGCATACGGCAGTGTCACGGGGGGACCTATCCGGCATGAGCTTTGCATTTAAAGTGCCAAAAGGCGGCGAACGCTGGAACAGGGAGACACGGACAAGGGAAATCCTGAAAATTGAAAAGGTGTATGAAATTTCAGTCGTGCCTTTTCCGGCCTATCCCCAAACCAGCGTAGAAGCCCGAAGCATGGTACAGGAAATCAGCGACGGCAGGAAAGCCGCTGCGATAATCAAGTGCAACCAAATATTATCAAAAATTTGAAGGAGAGATATTATTATGAAATTCAATACAATTCAGGAAGCTTTCAACTATTACAGAACCGCCACATTAGAAGAAATTGAAACGAGAGCGGCAGCAATCAAGAACGAGATAGACGCTGACCCCTCAGCGGATATTGATTCCCTTAATGTGGAATTGGACGGGCTGAAAGAAGCAAAGGCCAATATTCAGGAGAAGAAACCGGGATCAGTGCATCCGGTCACAGAACAGCGCGGAGCATGGAACCCGATAACAGGCATGAGCTTCCAGAACGTCCCTCCTAAAGATGAGGACATATTTTCCAGCAGGGAATACCGCAGCGCATTCTTTAAAACTATGCTCAACCAGCCGTTAGACAGCTCGGAAACGGCAACGTTCCAGAGGGCTAACGCTATAATGGCAACGGAGAAAAGAGCGGCTTTCATTAACACATCGGAAGCGGCGGCGGTCATTCCTACCCAGACGCTTAACGAGATTTACAAAAAAGCCGTAGACATGGGCGGCGTGTTACCGCTGGTAAGGCGTTTTGATATTCCGGCTAATTTGGCGGTACCTGTGGCCACACCGGAGGATACAGCGGAATGGCACGTTGAAGGCGACGAGGTAACGCCGGACAATAAAAAGCCTACTAATGTTGTGTTTAGCGCCTATGAGCTTATGAAGGTATTCAGCATAAGCGCAGCGGCCCGGACTATGAGCATAACGGCTTATGAATCTTACTTACAAGAAGAATTAAGCCGGGTAATAATGACGGCTTTAGCAATGGCTTGTATTAACGGCACAGGCACCGGCCAGCCTAAAGGATTATTAGCGGCGGGTGTTATAAGCAATAGTCTAGCAAGCCAGCCTAAAAACTATGCAACATTTACAAAAGCGTTGGCGGCATTGAAGCGCGGTTATAGTATGGGCGCGACATGGGCCATGAATAACACCACGTTATACAATGGCGTTATGGGTATTACTGACACTATGGGCCGGCCTATATTCAACGAAGCCAAAGACGGAAACGCCGATCGGATTTTAGGAAAGTCCATTGTCGTTGATGACTTTATACCGGACGATACTATCATCCTGGGCAATTTTCAGTATTACGGTATGAACTATCCGCAGGATATTTTGCTGGAAGTCAGCCGTGACAGCAGCTTTAGGAAGGGGCTTATTGATTACCGAGCTATGGCTGTAGCGGACGGCAAGCCGATAATCAGTGAGGCGTTCTTGAAATTGACTTTGAAAGACTAAGGTAAAGAAAACCAGGCCGGTTATTCCGGCGCTGGTTTTTTAGTACGAGCTTCAACATCACTTTTCATAAATAGTTTATTGGTTGGGTAAATCTTTATAGTACGGAGCTTTCCTTGTTTCACAAGTTTATCAATGTATTGTCGAGTACAACCGAGCATTTCAGCGGCTTCATTCGTGTTGATGATGTTTATTGACAGGTAATCAAGCAGCTCCTGTTCCGTATTAAAAATATAAATATTAGACACCTGCCTTTAATTGCCTACACACTAACCACAAAACATATAGCCCGTTTACGATGACCGCAATAATCGAAGGAAGCGGCCAACGGATAAGTACGGCAATAATAAAGTTTACAGCTAGAATCATAGTCCAGATTCTACTTTTGTTATTGTTCATAATGTCCAGATGTGGTAAAATATTAGAGGAAGTAAGGGGATTGCTCCCCTTACTCTGCTACTCATGACCGAAGCCATGTTATCACAGCAGTCACGATTGCCGCTATTGCTATGATGCCTTGAATCACCAATTCAATGATTCGGTCAATGGGTAGCTTTTGTTTTTTTTCCTCCCGAGGCTTATATTGCTTTGCCTTGTTTTTTCTTTTACCCATCTTGTTCACCTCCTTTCTGATTAATAGTATACCAAAATGGTTTGCGGTTGTCAACCATTTTTTAATTTATTTTGAGTCGAAAGGCTCTTTTTTATTTACAAGGAAGTGATTACATGATTTTAAAATTAGAAGAAGCGCGGGATATATTAAGGCTCGACGGCTCAGACAATGACGGCCTTATTATATCGTTGCTTAATGCAATGCCGGATTATTTGGAAGTTACGACAGGTTACAAGACCGGCGGGGAACATTCCCCGTTAGCCGTAACAGCCGCGGGATTCCTATTACAGCTATGGTATAACGCAGACGGCACAGACACGGTGAAGCTGCAGCGGACCATCAATAATTTATTGGCGGCGTTGAGCGCGACGACGAGGGGCCAGCTATGAATAAGGACAGCGAATATTACAATCATTCCGGCTATTACGATCCGACAGCAGGCAGAGCTATTAAGAACGCCGATAAGGACATGGAGCCGTATTTCCCAGCCAAGCGAAAACGGAGAAGGAAAAGACAGAAGAATGGCACAGGAATACGCAAAGAGCTTTTATAAAAGCATTGCATGGCGGCGTTGTCGTAATGGCTTCATGAAAAGTAAATGCTTTGTATGCGAGCGTTGCGGCGGCGTTGCCGACATAGCGCATCATAGGAGATATATAACTCCAGAGAATATAAACAACCAGACCATTACATTGAACTGGGATAACCTTGAAGCACTTTGTATCGATTGCCACAACCGAGAGCACACGGCGACCGAGGCAACAGCAACGGGAATTTCATTCGGGCCGGATGGGAATTTAATTTATATCCCCCCTATTGAATGAAAAAATGACGCAATTCCTTGACCGGGATGGGGGGTTTTCTGTACCTCTCCCCGGATTTTTAGGAATTTTTTAGCAGTATGAAGAAAGAAGGGATTATATTGGCTACACGTAGACGGATTTTAGGCGACTTGTCAGGAGTAAAAAAACTTGTGGAGAACTTGCCTGAAGAACAAAAAAGCATAGGTAAAAGCTTGTTTACTGAAATAGCCTTTTTACATGAAACACTTAAAGCCTTGAAGGAACGAATTGACGAAGAAGGCCCTGTTATCGAAACAACAAGCTCAGTAAAAGAGAATCCTGCCTTAAAAGCTTACAATACGTCAATTATGCGATATAGCCAGTTATTGAAGCAGTTAACGGATATTTTACCGGAGCCGCCAAAAGCCGCTCCCTCCGACCCTCTGTTAGACTTTATAAAGGGTGATCCTAAGTGAATTATGTCAAAGAGTATTTAAAGGCGATACAGGGCGGCGCGGTCATTGTCTCCAAGCGTGTACATAAGCAGTATCAGCAGCTTGTAAATGATATTGATAATCCTGGGCGTTATATCTTTGATGAGGAAAAGGCTAACCGGCCAATTGAGTTTATAGAGCGATTTTGCAAGCATAGTAAAGGCGAATGGGCCGGGAAGCCTGTTACCTTGGAGCTATTTCAAAAGGCGTATATAGCGGCGTTATTTGGCTTTGTGGACAAGGATACCGGGTTCAGGCAGTATAGGGAAACAATGTTCTTTTGTGGACGTAAGAACGGGAAATCTACGCTTTTATCCGGTATAGCCCTTTATATGCTTATGGCCGACGGAGAGAGCGGCAGCGAATGCTATTCCATTGCCACTAAGAAGGATCAGGCCAAGCTTGTATTTGATGAAGCTCACAATATGGTAAGGCAAAGCCCGGACTTGTCACGGAATATTAAAAAGCGGAAAACGGATTTGTATTTCCCGGCGACTATGAGCAAGTTTCAGGCGCTGGGGAAGAATAGCGACACTCTGGACGGCCTGAATGCTCATTTGATTATCGTTGACGAGTTGCACGGTATAAAAGACCGTCAGCTATATGAGGTCATGCAGCAGAGCCAGAGCGCACGTAGGCAGCCGTTACTCATTATGATTACCACAGCGGGGACAGTCCGGGAATGTATCTTTGATGATATGTATGTCTATGCATGCAATGTGGTTGACGGTAAATTTCAGGATGAAAACTTTTTACCGATCTTGTATGAACTGGACAGCCGGGAGGAATGGCAAAGGCCGGAAGCCTGGGGAAAGGCTAACCCGGGATTAGGCGTTATGAAGAAGCCCGAAGATCTTAAGCGGAAGGTTGAAAAGGCCAAGAATAATCCGAAGGATTTGAGCGGCCTGTTAACAAAGGATTTTAATATTCGGGATACTGTATATACGGCATGGCTGACATTTGACGCTATTAACAACCAGGAAACTTTCAAGCTGGAGGCTTTCAGGAATTGCTATGCTATTGGAGGGGCCGATCTATCCATTACAACGGACTTAACTTGTGCCACGCTTCTATTGATGGATAAGGACACGGAAAAGCGGTATGTGCATCAAATGTATTGGATCCCCAGCGACAACTTTGAAAAGCGGGTGCAGCAGGACAAAATACCTTATGATATATGGTTGCAGCAGGGATTACTAAGGCTATGTAACGGCAACAGCATAAACTACCGGGATATAACAGCATGGTTTATTGAAATGCTCAATGAATGGGAAGTATCCCCTTTGTGGATTTATTACGACAGCTACAGCGCAAAGTATTGGGTGGAGGAAATGGAAGGATACGGCTTTAGGATGGTACGGTGTATTCAGGGAGCAAGAACGCTTTCATTGCCAATGCAGCAGATGGGAGCGGACCTGCAGGCTAAGAGGATTAATTATAATAATAATCCTATCTTGAAATGGTGCTTGACTAATACAGGCATTCAGACGGATAGAAACGGGAATATAGTCCCGGTAAAGAATCAGTCAGCTAAGCAGCGTATAGACGGCACGGCCTCCATGCTGGACGCTTATGTGGGCTTGCTGGACCACTACCAGGAGTTTATTCAGGCAATGTAAGGGGGATGAAGTTGTGCCGCGCGGAAGGAAGAAGTTTACCAATCTGAAAGATAAAAAGGTTAGATTGATCGGCTATAAGTCAGGCCGAACGGAAACAGGAGCGCCCACGCAGGTATATTATGATTTGTGCGGGCCTGTATGGGCGAATTACCGCAGCTTGTCAGGGAGTGAAATATACTTTGCTAAACAGGCCGGGAGCCAGCAGGAGGTTATATTTACCGTTAATTGGCGCAGGGATATTGTTGCCGGGATGTATGTGCTGTATAGGGATAAGGCGTATAAAATCGGCTACGTTGACGATCTGGAAGGGTATAAGAAGGATTTAAAGCTGTATTGTGAAACGTCGTCAGCGGTGAATGCTAGTGTTTTGAAGGGGATACTTGAGGCGCTCGAAGAGTGAAAGCTCATTTGACATTAAGCGGCCACAGGGGTATAATTAAGATACAAAAAGGGAGTGCGCTAACACTCCCCTAGCACAACCGCTTTAAAGGCGGCAGGCTTGCAGGTATTATAAAAAAATAACCGCTAACCTATTGCACCAGGGGCGGTTATTTTTTTGTCTTATCGGTTACGATTACGACAACGAGCATTCCGAATGCAATCATTAGTGAAAGTGCTTCGTATGTACTCATAGCATCACCTCCCCTCACGAGGAAGTCAAGCCTACCACCCTTATGCTTTTGTGCTTGTGGAATTATACATTATTCGCTATTGGTTTACAAGGCTCCCGAAAGGGGGCCTTTTTTGTTGGGATGAAAATTAATTCTTTTATATGACGTGATTAATGTGACTGACGTGACAAATGTGAAAAAAGCTTAGAAACAAAAGCTTTTGGAGTGTCACGCATAAAACGTTACGAACGTGACAGACGTGACAAAACTATGTAGGTTTTTACTTTTGTCACATTCGTCACGTTGGTCACATTATGAGCGTGACAGCTATAAGTCTCTTAAAATCAAAGCTTTAGGTATTCTGTCACATCTGTCACATTAGTCACGTTGGTTTATTATCTGGAAAAAAGTCTTACAACCTCTTGACAATATACAATGTAATGTTGTAATATTGTCGAAGGAGGTGATTTATGGAAAAGACCATTAATTTCAAGGTCGATGAAGAATTCTATAAGCAGATAAAAGTTAAAATTGCCTTAGAGGGCAAAACTTTAAAAGACTATGTTATTGAGCTTATAAAAAACGATCTTGAAGACAAATAGAAACAGCCCGCTTTGTAGTTTGGCGACCACACGGACTGTTTCACGCAACCAAAAATAATTGGTTAAATTTATTATAACCTCTTTATTTTGGTGCGTCAAATTCAAAATAAGGAGGTTTTTTTATTGCAAAAATCCACAGGAAATGTAATTAACGATTTAAACGGCATTGTGGAAAGTCTCAACGAGGTAAATGTTAAGCTGGAGGGCTTCAAGTACGAGGCTCCAAGCCGTCATGCTATTAATGCCTTGGAGGACATTCTGCATAAGCAAATAGCTATTATTGAGAGCGCAACGCGGCATCTAACGGCTAAGGTTGCCGAGTAGAAGAAATTTAATTAATGCCGAACTAACACATTGTATAAAAAAGGAGCTGACTATGTGGCAAAACGCAGAGCAAACGGTGAAGGATCCATATTCCAACGTAAAGATGGACTGTGGGCGGCTCAGTATACCGATAACACCGGGAAGAAGCGGACGCTGTACGGGAAAACACAGCAGATTGTTAAGAATAAGCTGAAAGAGGCTATAAGGGAATCGGATAGCGGCATGATGGTGGATAAGAATAAAATTACTTTTAATGCATGGATGAAGGAATGGCTGGAGGTTTATGTAAAGCCTACACGCAGAAAAAATACGTATGCTGGTTATTATTGTAGGATCCATGACCATATAATTCCCGCTTTTCCTAAAGTGCTACTAAAAGATGTCAGGACTGATATGTTGCAGAAATTCATCAACGAAAAAGGAACAGGCGGCCGGATTGACGGAAAAGAAGGTGGATTGTCGACGTCTGTGCTGCACAGCATGAAAATGATTATTTCAAGTGCGTTAAGACAGGCAGAAGATAATAATTTGATTTCTATAAATCCGGCAAAAAAAATTAAGATGCCTCGGAAGGTAAGAAAGGATGTTTCAATGCTAACAAGGGAAGAGCAGAAGAAACTTGAAGGATCAGTAATGGATAGTACAAGCAGCATATCTTTTGCTATATTGCTTGACTTGTATACAGGGTTAAGGCTCGGTGAACTTGTTGCGCTTAAACTTGAAGATATTGATTTAGCAAAAAAGGAATTGCGTGTAAGACGTTCAAGGAGTACAGTGCAAATTTCAGGAACGGGTAAAACTGAAATTATCGAAAGTGAACCCAAAACAGCTAAAGGTAAAAGAGTGATTCCTTTAAACGACAGGATTGTAAAGCTACTTGATAAATACATTGAAGAAAGGAACGCAACAGTTGAGGTTATGCGGTCACATTGGAAGTCATTAGGATCTACAGTTTGGAAAGATGACGGCTACCTATTTCTAACGAGATACGGAACTGTTCCCGAACATACAACAATGAGAGATACGTTGAATAGGTTGCTTGCTAAAGCTGAGGTAAAGCATATAAAATTTCACGCACTGAGACATACTTTTGCTACTCGTTGCATTGAAAGTGGTTTTGACATTAGAACACTAGCCGATATTTTAGGACATTCGGACGTATCAATGACGCTTAATGTGTACTCTCATGCTATGGCAGACCATAAGCGTAGCAATATGGAAAAACTAACTATGCTTTTTGATTCGGACAAGGGCGAAGATAACAACGATTAATGGTAATGCTGACAAATTGCTGTAGTTGTTGCTGTAGTGAGGAAAATATTATAGATTTTAAGTGTGTGAAACCCGCTATATATCAATGCTATTATGAAGACTTGAGAATTACCCTTTTGAATATATAGCTACAAAAGATTTGCTTTCTAATCTGTACCTGGGGGCTATGTTTTTTACGCAGAATGATATTAGACGGCTGGCGTTCCGGCTTCCGCCGGTGGCGGGGGGTGATGAGCTTATGGATAATAAGAACTTTACCAAAAATGTAAGGGTTGCCAAGAAAATAAAGGAAGGGGGTGAGGAAGAGGATGGAGACGGAGCAGAGGATAGTTAGGTATGTGGATATGATAATGCGGGCCAGCGAAGAGGAAGACATGAAGGTCGAGGGCTACGCGTTGAAATTCGACAGGGAAACGGTGATCGGCGGCAAATGGGGCTGGCGGGAAAAGATAGCGAGAACGGCATTGGACGGCGCGGAGCTGAACAATGTCGTTTTTAATTTTAATCATTCCTTTGACAGCGTGCTGGCACGGACTACTAACCAAAGCTTACAGCTTTCGGTTGACTCTATCGGATTAAAGGTGGCGGCCGGGATTGTTGATACATCGATTGGCCGGGATGTTTTTAAGCTGATAAAGGATGGCTTGGTCACACAGATGAGCTTTCAGGCGGTGGTTAAGAAATCTAAGTGGACTTTTGTTGAGGACGGCAGCGACGAGCTGGATTTAAGGGAAATAACCGAGTTTGGCAGGTTTTTCGATGTGTCGGCGGTGACGTTGCCGGCGTACGAGGATACTACTATATCAGCCCGCAGTGAGGAATTGGTGTATAGGCAAAGACAGCTTTTTGAAAGACAGATACAAAAACTAAATCAAATTTTGGGAGGCAAATAGCATGAGTAAGAGATATTTACATTGGAAGGAAGCGGAAAAGAGAGCGAACGAGATCAAGGCGGAGATGGATGCGCTTAATACTGAGATCTCAGTGGGTGAGACAGAGGCCCGCAGCGAGGAGATAACGGTGGAAAAGCGGGAGGAGGTTATAACCGGCTTGAGGGCTAAGGTGGAAAAGAGGGACGGGTTGCAGACTGAATATAACGATGCGGCTCAGGCTCGTGATGATCTTAAGGCCGCTGAGGAAAGACAGATCGGATTGCTGACGAATTTAACCACATCGAGGGTAGTGGAAAGGACAAAGGACATGGACGAGAATATTTTGGAATCCAGGAGCTATGAGCTTGCCTGGGCGAAATATGTGAAGACTGGTGATGGCTCGGAGGCCAGGGCTTTGCTTAACACTCAGGGCCAGGCCGAAGGTGGCATATTGGTGCCGAAAACTCTGGCGAATAAGATCGAGGATACGTTGATGACAGGCGGACGCTTGATCAACCTTTGCGACACAATAAGCATCAAAGGTATTACCGAGTATCCTGTTGTGGGCAAAAAGTCGGATCCGGAGCTGCACGACGAAACCGGCGAAAGCAAAAAAGAAAAAGACATTGAGCTGCTGAGCGTTATGATGAATCCGCAGTTTGTTTCAGAGATTTTGAGAACGACCAGGAAGTTTGAGGAAGACAGCATATCAGCGTTTTGGGATTGGTTGATGGCCGAGTTGCCGGATGCGCTAAGGCGCGTGATTGACAGAAAGATACTAATTGGCGGCCAGGCGGCTAAGGAAGGGATACACGGCATCCTGACGAATACTAATGCCCAGTTTGTGTCAACGCTGGCCGGTCATAAGTTGAACTTTAACACTGCAAACCAGGCCGTCGCCAAGCTTGATGATGGTGTTGAGGATAATGTAACCCTGGTTATGCACAGAGAGACCTTCTATAACGATGTAATGGGCTTGACAGGCACCGACGGACATCCGATTTGGAAACAGGTTTCGGACAATATAACAGGGCGTCCGGCCTTTACCGTGGGCGGTTATCCGGTTGTTTTCTCGAAAGAGCTTCCGGCGTACAGCTCAGCCGATGCGGGAAAGGCTTACATGGTGGCAGGCAATTTTAAGGCAATGAAGCTGAATTTCCCTAAAGGTATGATTGTGCGGCTTATTCGGGATGACATAACGGAGATGCAGGATAATATCGTCCGGTATTTAAGTGAGATTTATGTCGCCGGCAATATTACGCGGCTGGGGTCCTTTGTTAAGGTGACTAAGTAAGGAGGGGCGTTATGGGGGTGTATGAGGTGTTTAGGGCTGTTTCGTTAACGGCTGAGCCTG
>Ga0153938_1000491_pt1 | contig 16090 bp, 25 predicted proteins | sample TSNY022MetaG_FD_104740 | JGI IMG/M metagenome (GOLD analysis project Ga0153938, IMG submission 104740) | Attine ant fungus gardens microbial communities from New Jersey, USA - TSNJ022 MetaG | ecosystem: Host-associated > Fungi > Mycelium > Unclassified | place: USA:New Jersey: Brendan T. Byrne... | reverse complement strand
GTGAATTTTTTGTCGGCATGAGACTTCGACCCATCCTTACCTAGGTGGTCCACGTACTACCTACGATGTTGGATAGTGGAGCAAAGTATTCGGTTCGTATCTGACATGCATAATTTCCTCTCAAATCTCTTACTTCATGCCCAATAGTGCTTCCGGAAAGGGTATCTTCTCCATGCACCCTTTACTGACAATCCTATACTATCGTTTACTGGGCGCTAAAATTGGCACCAACGTCTCGATTGACCCCAAGGCAAGACTTGGCGAATACGACCTGCTGACGATTCATGATGGCTGTCGGATTGATAGATCCCATATAAGGCCATTCTGCGTAGAACGAGAGGGGCTTTTCCGCCTTCAGAGTATCACGCTCGGTAGATGCGTTGTAATCAACACCTATACAAGCATTGCCCCTGGCGCCTGTATATCAGACAGTACGGTCTATGGCCCTCATGCCTCCTCTCATGATCAACCTACATCCAAGTCTTATGCCGCATATAACCGTGGCCTCTGTCCCAAGCCTCATTGGTTGCTCCAATTACTCCTTGGCGGACCCATCATCGTTCTTGTGCTTGGAATCTCATGTAAAGTCAAGACTTTGCCTCAGGGTGATTTGTCGCTGACCATTATCAGATATACCCTGGTTCTTCTGTCTCTGGCTTATGATCAAGGAGGTGCAGTTCTCGTCAGCTGGTCTTAATGCCTTGCAGTCGGTGGTATGGTGGTTCGCAGACCCTCGACGGATCGCATATCACGCCCTATCTCGCGTTGTCCGGGCCATCTGTCAACCTATAATTCAAATTGTCCTTGGTATTGTTGCCAAGCGCCTCCTTGGACTCAATCGAAATTGTACAGCGGAAAATTATACTCAAATAATGCTTTTACGACGACATGTAGCGAACATGCTCCTTGGCCAAGATACTTTACATAAGGTATTTGCCATCCTTGGTCCCCACTATGAGATGACTTCTGTGAGTTTATATCGTCTGGAGGTGCTCCGGTTATTGATTCATTGCAGGTTATCTATCGCGCTATGGGGGCAAAAATCGGGAAACGTATCTATTGGCCGGGGTCTGGTATTGTTTGCGAGGATCCTGAGCTTCTTGAGATTGGAGATGATGTCGTGTTCGGTTCTCGTTCCGAGGTTATTACGAATGATCGTCTAGGTTGCAAGAAGGTCGTCATTAGCAGTGGAGGTGCGTGACTGTCCGGTACAAACTTTCTCTTTAGCTAACTGTACCTCAGCAATGATTGCAGATAGAGTTGTGCTACTTCCAGGATGCCACGTTGGACGGCGCACAGTAATGGGATCTGGTGCTCTTGGAAAGCGGGATACAGTTTACGAGGACGGATCAACCTGGATGGGATGCGGTACGCGTAGTTCTCCTAAACATCACATCATTTATTCACCCTTCGGTCAGATAATGGCGAACCTATCTGTTTCGGAAGAGGCGACAAGGAGTTTGATGAAAAGAACATCAAAAGCAGTCCATTCGGTCGTGCATTTTATGAAGGCAAAGCGAATTATTGGGTATTCCCGTATTGGCTCATCGTCACCTCCAACATCACAATCGCGGCCGTCTCTGCTGCTTATTGGTCAATCGGCCCCGTCTCTGCTGCTGTACTCCTCCGTTATCTCCACCTGACACTCGGCCATCAGACTATATTTCGACCCGCCTGGTACCGTGAAGGTGTCCTCTACATGTTCATTGTCATCTGTTTTGTTGTCGTGCTTAACCTGCAAGCCTTCCTAGTCATTTTATGGGCCATTGCGACCAAGTGGCTCGTCATTGGTGGACGTCGCGAAGGGCGATATGAATGGGACAAGAGCGACTACTGTCAACGCTGGCAACTCCATCTTTCACTTTGCCGGCTTCTATACAAAGGCTTTGGCGCCGGAGGCATTCTTGGTTGTCTTAACGGTTCAGCTTACATTGTTTGGTTCTATCGTGCACTCGGCGCAACCATTGGGAAAAACTGTGCCCTCTTTGCTGGAGGAATAAGCGGGCTGATGACGGAACCTGACCTGGTAGAAGTGAGTCGGTGTTCAACACATGCAGTCGAGCTCTGCTTATATTCTTGCTTAGATTGGAGATGATGTCAATATAGACGACAGCTCAGTCGTAGCTCATATCAACTCTCGTGGCATTTTTGCTTTGAACAGGCTCAAGATTGGGAATGGCTGTGCTATGCGATCAGGATCACGACTTCTTTCTGGTGCTTCAATGGAAGACAAGAGTATGCTATGTGAACATACCCTTCTTGTCTCTGGCGATATAGCGGAATCAGGTTATGTGTATGCTGGTTGGCCTGCACAGCGGCAAAGGCCGGATGGTGTCGAAGAACGATTGGACTTGCCCAGCACTCAACTTATCTGTCCACTTTGCCGTGAATTCCCCCAACAAGGTGTTGTCACTGTGTGTGGGCACTTATTTTGCGATAGGTAACAACCATAGACTTTGACACGGACCGATTGATAATTTTTTTTTCATGAACCACAGGTGCATCACCGGGGTACTCGCAAATCAGCGCCGTTGTCCCGTTTGCCGTGTCCCATCTTCTCGGAAACAGCTTCGCGGAGTTCGTCCATCCTTTGCGACGCAGCCATGATGGCCACTAGGAACCCATGTACACTTATCTGCGGCATCTTTTTTCCTGCGTACATGCTTCCATACATTCATTACTATTTTTAAATCCCACCGCTATGATTTACACCACTTTCATTTCACCTTCATAGACCTTTGAATTATCACAGTCCTTTTTTTGAGAATCGACGACCATCCTTGATTTGACAATTGTACATAGTACAAGCTATCTATCAAATTATATAAACAATTAGAATATTCTCTTTAACCAGCTTATCTTAGGCCTCATGAGTACCCAATTTCAACTTCGTGGAGATACGATGGACTACCAGGAAGATCGAGCTTTGTGATCCAGTCAAAAACAAGAAGTTCAGAATCTTTAATGAGTCGTTCAGCTTTGGCGACGTTACTGTAGCTCAGCCATCGACTATATCCTCATTCTTGATGGTTTCGCTCGCCCAATCTAGCTATTTGGATTTGAAGCAAGCAATAAAATCACCATACAGAACCAGGAACGGTCGGATGCGTACTGAACGCACCGGTTTCTTGCCCATCATATCCCTTTCTGTCTCTATCTTATGAGGAATATTTCTCTGATATGAGAACAACCCATACCTCATGAGGGCAAATCACGGTCTCCTAATGCGGTTTATGTGTGCCTCTTATTATAAGACAAAAAGCCACACAGGAGCGGTAGAATTTGATGGTACTTTGAAGGAGAACGAACACTTGAGAATAGAAATCGAAGAGTTTTGTTGTCTCCTAGACTTATTTATATTATCTCACTTACTTTCCTGGAAAAACTCTAGAGAATAAAGTGAACTTTCTCGCAGTCTAGCTGATACAAGGAGAAATTGTTCTTAACGAAAAAAAAATCCTTGTTGAGCCAGACGCAATGATATTGAGATGTCCCACGACAGATTTGTTCGAGGGGGAAAAAACCACTTATGGAACCCTCGTCAAAGTCGGTGAAGAAAAGTGCCCCAGGGCCGGTCATGGCGCGGGGAAAGATTATTTCGGGAAGCTGAACCATAAATCTGGTGTGACCAATCCTGATTTTGAACTTCGAATCGGGTCCCGCTACAAAGACTCTTCTAGTTACGACAATTTCAAGAAGAAGACGGGTAACGTGGACATCCCACGGGAGTCAATGGATGTATGCCCGCCTGGTCAGGGCAAACAAAAATACGATGATTTGCCTTGCAGAACATACGCAGACGTGTCAAGCAATTTTCAAGATCTTGCAGATGTGTAAAATGTGTCCAGCCCCTCATTTGACCGATCGGAAGTCGAGAAGCCAGGAAAGCTTGAATCCACAATGCGATTGAGGTTCTGAACTGAAGACAAGTCAGAAAAAGGTGCACCAGTTGAAGAATACCAGCGCCTTTAGTCTAAAGAAAAGTCTCTAGAGACTATTTATATGGAAGGCAAACTCTGTTATATTTAGTTCTCTAAGTAAACAACTCGCCAGAAAAAGAATGTGATCGCTATAATCAGGTTGATAGAAAACTTGGCGAATTTACAAATTTGCAAAGACTGAAGAAGACTCAATCCACAATCTGTAGCTCTCTTAGACGCGCTTTCGCATGTTCGTTTTTGTAGGTATCCCAAATACTGTGCGAGCGTTCACATGAGTCAATGAAAGGTTGAATAATGGGTGATTATACCGAGTCAGTTGAGCTATATATTGTTCTTGTATTGCACGAACTTCTTCTGTCGTCGGTTTGTCATGTTGTTTCACAGATATGGGGTTTCCAACTACAGACATTCATTTCACCCGTTAAAGGCAAAAACAGGACCCGACACTCACTAACAACAACAATTCGCCGCCGATAGGGCAATAATCCGAGATTGTCTGGTAGCTTCGGTCAGGATGATAACCCTTATATATATGACAGTGGAAACGCACAATTGAGTAGTCCACGACCGTGGAAAAGTGGCAGCGTGAAGCCGAATATCGATTGGAACTTTTTTTGAAGGGTATAAACAGTTGTACCTTTCTCATTTGGCATCTGCTCATATATCTAGATTGAAGAAATGACTTCCTTTGATTCCCGGTGGCGGATTTAGAACGCACATCATTCTCCCCAAATGAGAACACGGGTACTAAATCGGCTCTGAAGTCGAACGCCGGTCAGTGACCGATCAATATTTGTGGACTCAACGCTACCACCTACCCGTGTTGAATGGCAATCTTGATAAACCCTAGTCTATCCGATCCGATCAGTCTGCCACTTATTCTTCACAAAAGGCAAGAACACACCGCTTTCTTAAAGTTAAATTAACAGTCCCAGGATGTGCACTTAAACTTTCTGTTGCACCTCCTACGACAATCGTTATTGACGACCCAGGTCCTGCCTTCAAAATGTTTGAACATGAGGCCTTGCTAACACTGTATATCCCCATAGCCATGAGCAAGTCACGGTAGAGTGGAATTTTGAAGTTGCTAGCAAGCGTTAGAAGGTGTGGCGTGATGCCAGGGAACAGTTCCGAGAAAGCCGTCGCTATTACAAAGAGAATGATATCGCTTCATATCGGAAGTGGAATAACCTCGCACCTTCTGTTGCAAACGTTGCTAGCGCCCCCCTTGGCATTCCAAGTCAACGCTTTACCCATTTGGGATAAAGATATACATACATGCCTACGATGCCTATATTATGAGGTCAATTGGGGGAAAATACAAACATTCTTCTGCCGCAGCGCACCGTGGGGATGGTATCCGAATACATACGGCCGATCCGGAGGCAGGTCCACTTCCTGGATACACTCAAGATATGAACACTTAAAACTGTCTATTTGCAGGAGACAAACCTTGATAAGGCTGATAGCAATTTCACTCAGAGATTTAGTACATGCAGAAAAATAAACTCACGAAATAGGGTAATAATCTGCGAAGTACGTCCAGAGCTTGTTCCTCCTCACCCACTGCTGAGTCCTTTGTCCTCTCTCGGGAGCCGAATCAAAATAATTTATCCATATCCAGTATATCAAAAGGAATGGCCATAACTGTGGAAATGAACTGTAACCATGAATAAGTAAGAGAATATGCGCAAAAATACGGAGAAGAAATGCAGGCTCAGACTAGAGAAATGAGAGGGGCCCAGCACTCGTTACCAAGTTCACATAGAAACATACCAGAGATAAAAGAATAGACAGCTCATCAGAATGATCATACACGACCATAACGCAACAGCCAATATCTGCAACCTCCTCTTCCTCGGTATGTTCGTCGGCACAAAACTAACGAAATCAGTGCAACAGCGTAGAGCCAAACAGTCAGGTGGTTACTCCAAATTAATAACTCATATAAATACACACTTAATACTAGTTGAAAGATGCGCCCGCAATGAACTGGTAGATGAATGAGGAGAGGTTGCGGGTTTTGTGGCCATCTGAAGGGTGAAATAGAACCAGAATCAAGCCGACGTGGAACGCCATCACCATCATCTCTATTTGGATGTCTGAGAACTTCTCCCTTGTTCTCAACAATATAGATTCCCGGGTCATTATATAAGTCAAGCATATTCCTTCAGCCTTTAGCTTCAATGCGATAATATGACAACGTGCAAGGGTTATGAATTCGGGGATCGTATATATCTCCAGATGGTCATCAAGCCAATTTCTAACCGACAGTCTTTTTCAGGAGTGGGTGATATTCAATAGTCTTCTGCAACCCTGTCCAGGCCATACATTCAGTTTATTTGTGGCTATGTGACTAGTCCCCAAAAGAGAGGGAGGTCTATATACCACAACAAGCAAGCTGGTATCAAGACACAGTGGGTGACGTACAAAGTGACCCATTAATACCTATGCATGGGCTTCCAGTGTAATCTACTGAAGATTTGTTATCATTGTCTTTCACATGTTATCCTGTATCCAGTAAAGGGCATCCGAGAAGACCCGACCGCAGAAACCCATGTTATTGGCAAAGCCCATTTTTTCCTTTAGGACTTACGACTAGTGATACAGGGTCTTCACTGTCTCATATTTATCTCCCGCCCACTGAGCACACTCCCTCGTTATAGATATCCTAGTGTAGCCCATGCAGATCCATCAATCATGTAGAAGTAATTGAATCTTTTGCCACGGTCGTAAACAGGTACAGACGAGTAGCTGTGAGAAGTATCGGAACTACCCATAGAAGTCTACCACTATTTTATGTGTCACTCAGAAAACCATCATTTCAAACGTACCACCCTCTATCAGGTAGCCTTACTTGTCAGTATAGGCTTTCCGCTTGCCTTCCGAGCTCACTGAGATCAAATGATGCTTCACTATTCTCTTGTATGATTACTTGAAAAATGAGTGCAATGAAGTTTCCTGGAATCTGCATGATCAAATAGTCAGACCGACTCATATGGAGATTACTATTTTCTTAATCAATTTGCTTTACCTCTCGAGAAATAAACACACCATTCACTGTATGAACTCGTTGCTAAGTAGTAGGAGGTGATAACCATTCCTAGTCCTTCGAACAGTGTTGATCAGTGACGAATGCCATCTATTACTCATGCAGAGGCCCTTGATATATTATACACGAAACAATGGCAGCAAACGGAAGATAGAAGAACTACAAGCCAGCAACTACGCGTACAGATCGTCATCTGCCTCTTCTTGGAAGCCAGCATTGCCAGGGGCCGATGATGTTCCTCCCATTGATGGCTGGTCAGTTTCGGGGAACCTGAAGTTGTTGCCAAAACCGCGCGTTTGTTGGAGATTCTAAAAATCGGTAGTTGTAAGTACTAGCCTCGGACTCGAGAGCCGATAGAACCAGCTTACCTGGGAAAACATCTCGTATCGCCTGATGTCCGAGTCTTGAACAGAACGCCGAGCAAACTTCATCGCCTCTTCAAAGTGCTCCCTATAGAAACAATCAGTAAAAAGCCATGAGCCACTTTAGAGCAATCAGATCGTGACAAACCTCGTGATCATAGGAACGGGATCTTCCTCCTCTTCATCCATGACCACTTCTCCAGCCTCTTCACGAGCAGCTCTCTCCCGTTTGGCGCGGATATCAGCCTCGATCGACTCACGGATTGCAAGCTTAGCCGATCGTTGGCATATTTCCGTCAAATCAGCACCAGAAAATCCGTGGGTCATTTTAGCCAAGAATGTGAGGTCAACGTCTGGTGATACGGGTGACTTTTTGAGACATGCTTGCAAGATTGAAACGCGTGAGTTCTCGTCAGGGAGAGGAATGTAGATGAGCTGATCAAGACGACCAGGACGAAGGAGGGCAGGGTCAATTTGATCCGGTCTGTTAGTAGCTCCGATGATGAAGACATTCTTCTTCTGATTCATGCCGTCCATCTCCGTGAGAATTTGGTTCAACACACGATCACCAGCGCCTCCAGCATCACCCGACGAACTTCCACGAGCCTTCGCAATGGAATCTAGCTCATCGAAAAACATAACACAAGGAGCAGCAGCACGAGCTTTGTCGAAAACGTCACGAACGTTAGCTTCTGATTCACCGAACCACATGGTGAGTAGTTCAGGCCCCTAATCATTTGTTAGCATCAGTTAATCACAAGGAAGCTCAGAATCGCATACCTTGATGCTGATGAAGTTGGCATTACACTCGTTGGCAATAGCCTTCGCGAGCAAAGTCTTACCAGTACCAGGAGGTCCGTAGAACAAGACACCCTTTGACGGCGACATTCCATATTTGAGGAATTTCTCGGGGTGCTCGACAGGATATTGGACTGTCTCCTGGAGCTCCAATTTGACCTTGTCCAAACCACCAATGTCGTCCCAAGTGACAGTGGGGACCTCGACAACGGTTTCGCGGAGAGCGGAAGGATTCGAAGTTCCAAGGGCAAATCGGAAGTTCTCCATTGTGACCCCGAGAGAGTCAAGAACTTCTGCATCAATGGTGTCTTCGTCAAGGTCGATCAAGTCCATCTTTTCACGGATCTGTTGCATGGCAGCTTCTGAACACAGCGAAGCGATATCGGAGCCGACATAACCATGGGTATCACTTGCAATCTAGGACGAACCAATGGAATCCAAAATTTGGAACATAAAACAACTACATACCTTCTCAAGATCGACGTCCTCAGCTAACTTCATGTTTTTTGTATGAATGCGGAGGATTTCCAAACGGCCAGTAGGATCAGGTATACCAATATCGATCTCACGATCGAAACGACCAAATCGTCGAAGGGCGGGATCAATAGAGTTGGGCCTGTTGGTAGCAGCCATCACGACGACATTGGAGCGAGCCTTGAGACCATCCATGAGAGTAAGGAGTTGAGACACAACACGGCGTTCAACTTCACCGTTAGTCTAAACAACGAACATCAGATTCATGGTCATGCATACGAAAGGAAACTACATACTTTTTCACGCTTGGGTGCAATGGAGTCAATTTCGTCAATGAAAATAATAGCGGGCGAGTTTTTTTCAGCTTCTTCAAATGCCTTCCGTAGGTTGCTCTCTGATTCACCGGCCATCTTACTCATGATTTCAGGTCCATTAATCAAAAAGAAGAAAGCGCCAGTTTCATTTGCAACAGCGCGAGCCATCAATGTTTTACCAGTACCAGGAGGACCGAACAACAGGAGACCACGAGGGGGTTTAATACCAATTGATTTGAAGAGTTGTGGGTGGCGAAGGGGTAATTCGACAAGTTCACGAATCTGAGCCATCTGTTTTCGACAGCCACCAATGTCATCATAGCCAACGTCAGCAAGATTTGATTCTTCGTCTTCACGTTTGACAGGGTCTCCCTCTATAACACGAGGTCAGAGGGTGAACGGAGTAGATAAACACGTCACAAACAACACTCACCAGTATGGATGACAGTGTCCTGGGCAACTATACAGAATTCTGCTGGGTCGGTCTCGATGACCTTGAACTCGACGGTACGCATACCACCACGGACGAGAAAGGTATCGCCTTTGCGAACGGGTCGGTATGCTGTGATGTCGTTATGTCAGTTCATTGGAAACTACGCCAAGTCTGATTACGCGTACCTTCGAGGAAGTAAGGTTTTAGGTAGACATCAAAAATATTCCCGCTGAGGCCTTCGATAGAGTCGTCGAAAGGAAGGATGTGAACACGTTTACCGTATTTAATATCGAGACATTGATGTACATTGACGAGGTCACCCAGTTTAACACGGAGATTATTCCGAGCAACCTTGTTCATTTGAATTCGGCCATCCTCAACGTCATCAGAGCTCAGGCAGATAAGAACAGTATCCCTCCTCTTCTTGCCTCTGAGAAAGTGGAAATTGTCAGCAACGACTAGAAGCACCTAAATCATCTAAGTACGTACCGAACGATGATAGTATCTCCACGGAAAAGACCAAGTATCTCCATTGTCCCTGGGTTGAGAGTTGCAACTGAAACACATTATAAAATCTCCGACTTCAATCGAGTCAGCCTGAGCTTACCAGAGTTATCATCATTTGTAGCCTCGTCTACGATGAGACGATTTGGACTGTAAAAGTTCGTTCACAATTGATATCTAATATCTGAGGGTTTGATGCGTTACTCACGACTTCTTCGGCCTAAGAATTGCGGTCGAAGTATCATCTGGACCAGGCTGGGGAGGTGCACCGCTGGGATCAGCCATAGTAGTGGTTAATGTTGTAGAATGAGTTCTGGGTCAAAGGAACACGCGTCCTGATATACCAACAAAACCAAACTTGCTATACCACGTGCACTTCAAGGCACTTCATGATAATTCTAGATTTATATACAATAAGCAAACTAATACTTATATTGAAATGCGGTCCTGGACCAAGGTTGAGGCACAGACAAGGGTCCAGATGTACGTGTGGTAGCATACGGTGCTGAAGCACATTTTCGTGATACAAGTAACAGCCATTGTTTTGCTACATCTCTTCGTCCTCGTCTAAGTTGATCGCTTCCACAGGAAAGTCACCTACTGTTACTTTTTCAGGTCGCACAAAGACGCCGTAATTCTGTTGGCAATCAAAGTAACGTTCGCCTTGTACACTGTTTGTCTGCACATCAGCACCTGAACACCCAGAGAAATAAGATACCTACGATCCGTCATTTTTTCCAAAGGGCTCGTCATACTCGATACCTATCCATATACCTTTTCCGAATTTCGTCTGGCCCACGAACCGGACGGCCCCACGTTTTTTCAAACCTGGTTCCGTTGACTCAACTTCGCACCGCTCCCCGACCGAAATATTAATTGCTGGCGGTGGTGATAAATCCTCCTTTTCCTCTGCATCCGCAAATCTGCCTACTTTGTTCCTCATTTTGTATGCAAGTATGCTGTCTATCATGTGTCTTAGTAACCAGCAGCTCATGTCATTGATTCTTGTACCTTGACGCTTCGCATACTCTGCGTAGCTCAGTTCATATTTTTCTACCTGGGAGACATCCGAAAGTCGACCAGTAAACGATGCTGATGGATTGGAGTCCTCAACCTGATTTGATCAGCCTCGCTTAGCGCCGCAAAGGCGTAATTCCTGACCTTGAGAACTTGCCAATCGCGTAATCCATATTGTGAAAGTTCTCTCGAGTGATCAGTTAATTGAGCAAGAGGAACGGTACTGCTCTCCGAATCGAGGAGAAAAATAAGTTGATTTTGCGCTGGAATTCCCGTAATGACTTCAAGTTTATCCTTTGTGGTAATGGTGTCAATGGCCGGTTTATATGATGAAAACAAACTCACACCTTGAGCAGCTGGACAGTCCAGTGGGGTTCAATTCGTCGTTCTGCGCGGACGTCGGGTGATACAACGAAAATCTTAAGTGTGCTAGACATCGTTCTATCTCATATCGTAGATTCCGGAGTCAGGCCTGCCGCTGAGATTACATAATGGAATGATTCTGAGGGTGCAATTCCTAGCTTTGTTGTGAGGGAAAAGTATGCCAAGCAGCAAGACAGCAGTAACTTTTTACTAATATACAAGGGGTCATCAAAGAAACATAATGATTTATTTGCAAACTGGTGGAAAAAATAGATGTTTGGAAAGAGAAACAGGCTCGCAGCAGAGTTCCATGTTAGGAAAGTAGACAGAACAAGTAGCAGTAACTAAGCAGCTTGTTACACAAGGTTTGGTGGATTTTATTATTGGTGATAAGACAACATTAATCAGTTGAGGAAAAAATTGTTCTAATGTACTACATTCAACTACTATTAATGAATATTAAATTCCGAATGTGAATCAATTATTGTTTCATTATATAATCGATCTATTGCTATCTGTCCTTTGTGGATATTAATGTTTGAATGCTAAACCTGTAGTTGGATGACCCAATATTTTGGAACTGTTTTTTGTTAACGCACAGTATCGAAACAGTATCGACATGCCACATTAGGTGATTATAAGATAGATATAATATTTCCATATTTGAGCTTCTAAAATTTCTAAAATAGTCCTTGAAAACAAAGCTGTTTCATCATTAATTTTTTGATCTCTGGAAATTAAGACCAAATGTGTGATCACAAACATTCAATCTACAAACCAAGTTATAACAAACTAACCGAGGGATGACTGGTGTCTTCTCTCACAGACCATCGATTAAGCCTACTTGGTAATAATCAGCATATATATATACATGCCGTCACTCTCCCATCCATCGATAATCGAATCCTTCACCTTTCTCGATCCACTAACCAGCGCAAATCAGATAAATTCCCAAAAAAAAAATGACAAGTCCACCAGCTCTCGCCAAACCAGCAGGCAAGCAAAAGCATACTTGGACCAGCTAACTTGACTCAATCCTGATCCTCCTCCCCTCCTTATCTTTCGAACAAAAACAGCCAACGTCCCTCTTCACTTTGCTCTTCTCCTCTTCCCCTCTTTCCAAGCTCTTGACGTTTTCGGTCCTTTTGATGCTCTCAATACAATCAAACGCCGATACCCTTCTCTTCCTCTTCGTCTTTCCATTCTTCACACGACTCTTGCTCCTGTCTCCACTTTCCCAACTCTTCATCACGATAGCAATGATAATGATCCAACTTTCGCCCCATTCGAGCAAAAGATCTGTCCAACGCATACCTACACCTCACCTCCTTCTCACCCTATCGATATCCTCTTCATCCCCGGTGGTATAGGTACTCGATCCAATGTCGGCAACGATAACAGTATTGACGAATCAGGTTGGAAACCCGTCGTTTCCTACCTAAATCATTTCTTCTCCTCCCCTGCCAGTGTCAAAAACCTTAAAGGCATCTTCACCGTATGCACAGGCTCAGTCCTCCTTGGCAGATCCAAATTATCCAGTGGGAAAAAAGGTACACTAGACGGTGTACACGCTACTACCAACAAAAACTCTTTCCGACGCACCAAAGAAGAATTGAAACATGTTATCTGGGAACCTAAAGCAAGATGGGTCAGGACGGATCTCTCCTTACCTTTGAGCACAGAATCCAATGTAGGAAGTGGATCAGAGCACATGCACATCGTGAAATTATGGACTACTTCTGGTGTGAGCGCAGGTACAGATGGGATCTTCGCATTGATCGAAGAAGAATATGGGGCGGACGTTGCCGAGCTTACCGCCCAAATTCTGGAATACAAAAGGAAGACTGACCCAAATGATGATCCGTTCGCTGTCCAACTTGAATAACTAATACCCGAATTCCTTCCTTCCTTCCTTTCCTACATCCAAAAGATTCCTTCGAAGAAACACCGTCAAATGAAGCTTCTTCGTATGCATATACTGTCTATGTACATTGAAAAGATCTGCAATTTTTGATTCAAACACATGAATGCCAAAGCAAAGATAAATGCCAGATAGGATGGTAAAAATCATACCTCAAACATTCGAGAGATTGATCCGATAAAAGAAAGATGAGACATCCATCTACGATGCAGAAAAAAGATCTTGTCTTGTGTATCTTGTGTGTACAGGAAAAAAAAAAATGAGACAACAACAACATCAAGCGTGCCACAAAACAAAAAACAAACGAATGCAATATAGCCAGGCCTGAAAGAAATAATTCCGAATGGAAAGGCCTGGCGGTAAATTGCAATGATCAAATCAAGTCAAAGAAACGATTCGAAGAATGGAAAACAATGTATAAAGCACAGACACCCAGGGTAAACAAAGATCAGGACAACAGACACAAGTTGAGTTGACTTTTGAATAGGTCCTTTGTCATTGACGGATAATCTATCCCTTTGAATTCGGGGAGATTAAAAGCCAACGACAGGTATATGCAATGGGAAAAATGATAATACAAAAATGAATTGAAATGCCTGGAACCTAGGATGGGGGAGGAAATACACGCGCAATAGAGACAGGGTATATGTGCACGAAGATGCGGATAAGATGAAGCAAGTGGGATAGAGAGAGAGGTAAACCAGGAAAAAACTTGACGACTCCGTCGCATCTCTACAAGAACAAGGGAGCAGGGAGAATCAGCAATACAGGACACAACATCATCACTGGTGCAACTGACTTCATATTCGATAGAACCTATGAAGTGTTCATTGCATGCATAGCATCTGCATTATGCGGTCCTGGTAGAAGAGACTGACTGGGAGTACCGGGGGTATTCACACTTGATATGTTGAGATTGGCCAGACCAGTCATATTACCCATATTCCTGCCGAGGCCAATACCCGATCGATTGAGGGTAACCAACCCGCTCCCACTCCTTGGTCTCCCCGTTAACCAGCTGGACCCGACGTTGAAAGTTGCTCCACCAGGAGAGGATGTATTACCACCTGCAAGAGAAGCTGCATTTGAAATGTAAGTAGGGGGACCTAAGGGTGCACTGTCACTCCTGGCTCGGCTAGACCGCTTGACCCCACCAACGCTGTTTATGACTCCGGATCCAAGTCCTGCATGTGCACCACCAGCAACTGTGATGCCCTGAAGGTGACCAAGAAACGATGAAGGAGCAGTGGTAATACTAGGTGATGAAACAGTCGACCCGTCTCCCGCCAAATGATGTGCATGATGCGAATGGATAGATGGATACTGCCCAGGGTGATCCTGAGGCTGTAAATGATTATATCCATTCATATTTACGTTTACGCTTGAATCGTGCAGCGTTGACATGGCAGACGGTTCATCGACAGATAACCTCTGCCGCTTGATACCAAAACCAGCGCCTCTGGGACCCATGGTGCTGTTGCCATCGTTGCCACACCCTGCCGAGTGTTCATTTTCATAGATGCTCTGCATGGGAGAGGGAGAAGGACTTATGGTATCGGCCGCACCAGTCAGACGTGAAGCCGAGGTGGCCGCCTGACCGCCAGAAGCGTAGACCACATGCTGAAAATTTTGTTGCCGAGAAAGTGAAGGGTGGATAGGATAATGTGGGTGGGAATGCGGAAAATCAGTGGTAGTGGGGCTGGAACCCGGACTCAGTGCAGAATGCAAGGACGGATTGAAATTGATAGACAGTGGCGGGGGATACTTTGCTGAAGCCGACGTAGGGGAAGTGACATAGATATTGGGATTAGGCAATACGGATCCAAAAATGTCATTCGGGGATGGTGGTACTGGTGGGTGTCAGCTGAGGAGGAAAAGAAAGGGAGTCTTCTCACTGGATCCAGGAAAAGCCTGTTGTACGACGTCCCATAATCTGTGGACAATACAGGTAAGACGTTCATTGCTTTTGCGCTCGAGACAGAAGTGTTCCCATAGATGCTGGTAGTCACCACGGACGGCGCCTATCTGTGCGGCGACCTGATGGAAAGACAAGGTCAAAATGGTAGCATGAAGTCAAATGCTATCAGGGAGATTTACCTCGCCGGGGAGTTCCACGCGGTGCTTGATGGCAGGATCTGGTTCGAGTGCTTTTCGTTTGATATGATCGAGAAGATCAGGACGGCCACGGAGAAACTTGTGGTGAGAAAACTCCCAAGCCTGAGCGTTGGTGGACGTGCGCTGGGCACGAGGAGTCTAGATGAGTATGAAGAGCGTGAGCTGTTGCAAGACAGAAGATACGTACGCGATTGATCTTATGAAAGCCATACATGTTCAACTGACGTACAAAACTAGAGAACTGGGGGAGGTGAGGATGGAGCGGCCACGAGGCAGCGGATGAGACTCACATTGTTGTGCTTGAAATGGGACCCAAGAATGGTCCTACTGAACTCGCCGATATTGGAGACGACGAAAGACGTGCCGAGGTCTGTCCAGATAATAAATTGGGCAGCCTTTGGGTCATTGATCATCCTGAAGGACGTACGTAAGAGACGCTGTAGAAGGTTAAAAAAACGACTGACTGGTAGAGCTTTGTAACAAAATTGTTAGTGGTAGGGGGCTTGCCGAACGCCGGGATGGTGGCCGTGGCAGAGGACGGGGCTGACGAGGTAGACGAGGTGGTTGTGGCGTTTGCAAGCGAGTCCTCTGCGCCGCTGGTGCTGCTGCCATCGACAGGGCTACGAACGTCATGACCCTCGGAGATATTTGCTGGAGACGGCTTATCGTAGTCGGAGTTGTTGGGATGGCCAAGGGAGACTGCGGCGGAAGCCGAGCGTTTTCGGGAGAGACGGGCGGAGACTTGGAGGTGAGTGTCTGGAGACGGTGCATGTTCGGCAGAGAAAGTCGGAATGTG
>Ga0153938_1000481_pt1 | contig 16204 bp, 18 predicted proteins | sample TSNY022MetaG_FD_104740 | JGI IMG/M metagenome (GOLD analysis project Ga0153938, IMG submission 104740) | Attine ant fungus gardens microbial communities from New Jersey, USA - TSNJ022 MetaG | ecosystem: Host-associated > Fungi > Mycelium > Unclassified | place: USA:New Jersey: Brendan T. Byrne... | reverse complement strand
TTCGACGGCGGATGATCTCAACAAGGCTCGTCTCAATGTTAAACGTGCCTTCCAAAAAGCTACCTCTGGTACTCAACGAAGTTAATTATTGACAATCACTACTGTACCGCCTTGCATCTCTCTGCCTTGTATATGCAGTCCACCTATCCCTTCCTTTGTTGTCTCCTTTTTCTTTCTTACCCTTTGTTATATCATGGTTTCCATTTTTTGCCAGGGAAGTCTTGACTGCAGGTTATTGATTTTGATGTCCTACAGAGGATGTAGATGGCTAGAATGATACCATTTCATGATAATCCATGCTCTTTCGTATTTTGTGTTCATCATAGTTCCAACGAAGGTCAGTATATAAAAGTACAAACACATGTGAAGATGGATGAAAATGCATCAGTCTCAGTAATTTAGGATTGTCTTCACAACACTTTTCAAGAGGTAACGGCCTTATTCACCCGAAGTGCAATATCAAGAATCCAGAGTTCTTCGTCAGAACCGTTACAGAGCGCCTTGTCAGCTTCCGCAAATATTAGTGCACATGCTGATTTTTGTTTGCTATTCAGTAGGGAATTGAGAACCACTAAGTCATGAATCTATGATTAGATATTGAGCGGGGATTGTGACGAGATTGGGAGCAGGAATTTACCTGGGAGAGTAGCTGCGTTGCAGCATAACCCTCTCGGACGATCATTTTAACGCTCTTTTGTATAGTTGAGAAGTCTGTTTTTCTGGCATTGCCGTCTACGTCCATTGCCCCGTCCTCAACATCAATACCCAGCACTATGGCGAAATCATTGATTACTTTATCAGGTATCACGCCTGCAATTTCCTGGATGTCGGATGAGAGAATGGGTGCTGGTGGGTTAGATGCCGAAGCAAGTCGGGAGGCCGATTGAAGGTAAGTGATTGCACGTCTAAGGTCACCATTGGAAACGTTGATGAGAGTCTGGAGGACTGATTTTGTCACATCCACTTGTTCTTCCTCTGCAATATAAACTAAACGTGACATTGCTGCTTCAGAATTGAGAGGTGTGAAGCGGAATTTTGAGCAACGGGAAGCAAGAGGTTCAATAATCCTGATCAAACGATTGTAGTACGTGCCAAGGCAGGAGATGTCAAAATGCTTGCCTGGTAACATAATTGCATACGAGACAGAAACGTGTTATTCGAGCGTAGCTTTCCATGATTCGTCGGAGAGCACCTTGAGCATCTTGTGTCATGGAATCCGCTTCATCTAAAATGATGATCTTGAAAGGAGGACATGGGTATGTTTTGCCGTCGGAAGCGATGGTTTGTGCTCGAGGAGTTTGGCGAGCAAAATTCTTGATTTTCTCGCGGACGATGGCAATACCTCGTTCATCTGAGGCATTGAGCTCAAGCACTCTATTCTTGAAGTTATCTGGTCTTGGATGATTGGAAATAAGTGCGAGACAGCTGCATGCAATGATATTAGAACATACCCGAAGAGCTGGCGCGCCAAAGCTAAGATTGTTGAGGTCTTTCCTGTTCCTGGAGGTCCATAGAAAAGCATATGAGAAAGCTAGTTATGTTAAGGGTTTTGAACATGAATTCCAGGAGCCGACTTACATTTGTTGATGTCAAACTCTTCTGTAACACTGCGATAGTATGTTCTTGGGCAGATACATCATCGATCGTTTTCGGTCGACTAGAGATGTCAGTCGAATCTCTGCCAGAATTCATGATATTACTCACTACTTTTCAATCCACGGTTGCAGCGTAGGACCCACAGTGGATTTTACAGTTTTTGATTTTGAGCTGAAAAAATTGGTGGCCATTTGAGGGAAGAAGTGTGACAGACGCGCCAGTAATGGCTGTTACGATCGCGTCGATGCGCACGTGGCACTTTTGTCTCCTGCACAGCTGTGTTATTAGCATGAATGAAGGCGCTTTCAAAGGTTTGTCTGATTCCGTCCTTCGAGTTTTTTTTACTTGATTCAGAGGCGTTAGTGACATTGCAAAGTCCCGAGAGTATGATATATCCGTATCTTCGCAAAACCCCTTACTCAAACCGCGTTTCTTCTCTGCTAGAGAAACCTGTAATTGCGGAGCTGAGGAATGGCAAGGTTGTTTTCAAACAAAAGCCCATATCGCTGGAGCAGCTGTCGGAAACGCTGCAAGGTGTGACTTGAGCCTTGGCAGTATCCGGATATCTGATACCGCGCTCTAGAAATCGTCAGATTTCGGGAGATGATTGAACAGCAAAGTCGAGACCATGATCAAACTTTACAAACTTTTCCTGAAGAGCACTTGCCGCTGATAGCCAAACTCGGACACGAGAGGTGACTAATATTATGGAGATAACTGCAAACTGATGTGGACGAGTCCCTTTAGCGATAAAACTCTCGCGGCTTTGGGGAAACACATACAACATGTTATAATGCCACCTCAGGAAGATACCGAAATGGATTCTGCTCAATCGGTTCTTCCACTTCAAGCAATAGAACAGGCTATCAGATTGGTTCTTTCGCGCAATAACTATGGCCTTGATTCATTGACCGGCTTGAAGGTGCCAGCGGCTATGTGCGTGTGGCGGTGGGAGGTTCAGCCAAACCACAGAGATTGGTTACCTAAGAGTGCACGAGAGAAGCTTGAGGCGCGGTCATTGGAGCGTATACAGGTAGATGAACGTTCAGAACTGTGTGCTATCCCTGATGCCTTTCCTAGGCAAAAGAACAGCTTAGACACGGTTTTGAGGCTCTCAGTCAAGCGGAGAGAGATGACATCCTTGATCCCAAAGGCACGAATCGGGCTAGCAAAGATCTGTCGAACAAAACGGAGGCCCTCTCACTGATCAATATGACTGATCAAGAGAAAACCTTTTCACCCATCAACACAGTACAAGTGCAAGACGATGAAAGCGTCGAGAATGCCAGGGAAATTATCGGATCTAGCCGCCTTAAAAGGCCTCAGGATCCAGAAAAACTGGCCAAGGTGAGACCTTGATCGTTGTCCTTTTCTTTAGCAGAATGATCAAGTCCACTCTTTCTCCAGGAGAGGGAAAGGTTAGAAAAGAGGGCAGCCAAAGTGGAGAAGGAAAAGAAAGCAAAGGATGCTCAGAATAAATCACGAACACTGATGGCTAAGTTCTTCTCCAAGCCCCAGGGGCCTCCTGCTCCTAGTCCCAATGGGAGGGAAATGAGCACCAGGTCATCTGGTCTTAGCGACTATGAGAGGATATTCAAGTCGTTTTCCCTTAAGAAAGGTTGCATTTTGGCTCCAGCTAACTATTTCAAAAATTCGAGGAGGCAGAAAGGGAAAGAAGTGGCGGTCCTCAACAGTTCAGGAGTCATTTATCTTGACTCCAATGATGAAGAAGAGGGATTCGGTGATGTTATAGAGAAAGATTCGAGATCCGGTTCAGTCGACGTAAGTTCTATGACAGCGCAAGGTATACTTGTCTTCATAATTTCCAGGGACATCGCTGACCCTTCTTGCTCAGAACGACTAAGTAATATCTTGACTTCCTTACCCTCACCCCTTGATCGTTCAAGACTTCCAAGACCTAGACGGAAGGGTTCTGGTTCTGGCTTCAGAATATACAATCCATGCTCTATTCAGGACGTCATGACAAGACTCTCTGAGGCAGAGATTGTGGGAGACGACAATGAAGTTCGGACACTTCTCAATCAGTTACAAGACCGTGAACTTTTCCCTGCAAAAATCTTGATGTATCATGAAGATGCCCGACCCGGGTATTTTGGGACATGGACTCGGAGTTCGAAGATCATAGGGCCTCGACGGCCATTCGGCAAGGATGTTGTGGAATTCGATTATAATTATGACAGTGGGGAAGATTGGGAAGAAGAGCCGATGGGAGATGTAGATGATGTCCTGCAAGATGATGGAGAGGACGTCGACTCAGAGGAAGCCGACTCGGATCTAGATAGCTGGCTAGTAGACGATGACGAAGAACCTGAAATATATCAAACTGTCCGGGATGCATCACCGCCTGGGTTTCCTGATTTTTCGGATATGCCTCCACCTCCACCGAAGCGCAAAACTGTAGAGCCGGATAAAAAGGTTAAAAAACGCAAGGTCGTGGTCCCACTGATACCATTCTCAAAAGGACCATGCTGGGAAACAAGAATTGGCGAGTGCGAGTACGAACCTTTCAATTCATATCGGATACAATTATTCAATGGTGAGCTTATTAATGTCTGCACTGCTTTTATTGTTGTAATCTTGCTGCAGACACAACCTTTCCTATCGATCCGTTCACATTTGTATCAACATGCGTCGAGGAATATAGAGCAAGCCTCAAAAACCCTACAATCACGTCTGCTCCCTATGCAGCTGCTTCCAACGTGTCAGATGTTCCTGGACAAAATACTTCTACTACCAATGCCAATGGCGTGCCTATGCCTGATACTTTGATGACTGCTAGCAAGAGGTCTGCCCCAGTTCTGAAGAGCTCCTTCCCGGATGCACACCTTCCTTACCTCTTCAGCAAAATATCCGAGCTTCAAATGACCAGCTTTGTACTGCTAGTAGAGACCATATATCAAGAGCTCAGAGCTCACAAAGTGACTAAGGTTGCGATCGAAGCGAAAATAAGGGAGGTTAGCGAGAAGTGTAGAGAGAAGAAGATCTGGGTCGTAAAGCCCGCGCTCAGGGTATGCGGTTCTGGTTGCTAAACAACACGTGTTGTGCTGAGTTTCGACCAGGCGCAGTTCACGGAACTCTAGACTCTCTTTGATTAGTATACGAAAGGTTATCCTTTGTGTCCATCTTCACGGTTGTTTAGTATACCATATTTCACTATGTTTCGGAGCTGGAATCGTTGTGTCAACTTAAGAACATACCATTGTTTTCCGGTTTGTGCATTTGTGGCAGAAAACATTGAATTGTTTCTGGCATAGCCTTAGGTTCTGCCTCCTGAATACCCAAACGATCTTATCCTCTCGAAAAGATTAATTGACCCGTCTCGTGAGGATCACATGACTATCGCGCTTCATGTTCCAGTTAGGACCAGTAACCTAACATCCCCTTCACGAGAGATGTCCATTGATGCCCAAGAAGCCATGTAGGTAATGCGCCTACTACTTGAATCAGCATAGGACACTCATGCCATTCAGAGAGGCTATCCGTAAAATGCGACCCATCATAGATCCTAAAGACGACTATATGAATATAGTTGATGCCGAGCAGAAACTCGCCGCTTCGGAAACTAAAAGAAAAAAAGAACTTGAAGAAGCGCATGCAAATCTCAAAGGTAGCCTTGACTACATATTGTTAAAAGTTGTCGATCACCAGATTACCGTGATTAGCATTATCCAAAGTGCTCGAAGCGGCTCGTATCTCGTCTACTCGCCCAGAATCTGTCCCATCATTAGAGGCACATGCTTCCACCCTTAACAAATTTGACAGCAGGAAGTTCTCTCTCATAAAAGCCATCGGTGAAATAGAAAGCGAGATCGGAAGTAAAGAAGCTGAATTGGCAGCTCTCAAAGAGGGGGTGAGGAAGCTTGAGGAATATGACCCTGCAACGGAACATGAGAAGGAACTAGATGGCTCTATGTAAGTAGATCTACTGCACCGTCTTCCTTACTAAAATGTTTGCCTCAGATTGCGGCTTGCGATATTTAAGTCGTTAGGATTTGAGCCTGTGGCCGACAAATATGGGCGAATAACCAAGATGTTGATTCGTGAGTCCCTCTCATTTCCCGTAAATTTCGTTCTCGCAAATCAGTTCTTTGCACAGGATCTCAGTCTGGGGATCTCCACGCTGTTGACATCAGATCACCAGAAGAACCTAGCTTTGACGATGTCCAGAGCCTGTGGAATATTGCTCGCTCGTGATACATCTTGTCATGGCTGTAAAATATGCTTTCATGTACTTTTCTATCTCTACATCCATCCATACAGTAGTATCCTTGGAGTTATATCTGATGAAACCCAAATGCAAGTGCATATGCAACATTCCAGAAGCAAACATCTATTTGGAGCATATTACTTACAGGTTACTACTATTCATCCAAAGAAAGCTATATCCCTCAATACTTGATCAACGAGAATCAGAAAGCGACCTTGACCTGACATGTCAGCCATAACCCAAGACAGATACCCAAAAAAGAGCAATATCAGATGAGAAAGAGAGATACAGAAAAGAGAACATTGAATAAAAGCAGATAAAATGTATAACCCTGTTGCCTGGTCAAAAATGACCGATTTTTTTGACATATCCCCTGTAGCTGCGGTTCTAGCTTTGAGTGATTGGAGCGATCTACCGGTTTGGTTCAATAGAGCCAGATTTAAGGGTATCTCTTTCCAAAAAGATCGCAAGCTTCTAGCTTCTCCATTGCAGATAATCTGGAAGTAAGCTCCTCACGGAAGGCCTCTCTTCTCCTTTCTTTCTCCTCCGCTCCTATCGCATTCTTCGGCAGAGTAGCCTGGATAGGGTATAGATAAGGGTAGATTGATTGAAGCCTCAGTTCGCGTATGTGCGCGAATTCTGTGATCCAGTCAATCAGCTGTCCAAAAACATTGACACCAAGATCATCATCGAGACGGAGAGTGAGCATGCTGATGAGTGGTACAAGCTGTTTTTTCTCTTCTGCTTCCAGACTTTTTTCAAACGGTGATTCACCAACTTCGTATACTACGACGAGGCCAAATACATCCAAACTCTGTAGTCGCTGTATGACAGAAGCCAATGCCCTCCGCGCCCGCGGGAGGTTGAATGGATGGGCCTCAGTGACTGTTATGGCAAAATGAGCTTCCTTGAGCATTGGTGCAACCTCGGTCGGGTAAGAGAGAAAAACACTAAGTACTTCGCTAGGCGCAGTAATTGAGATCAGATGCCTGAACGCAAAGTTCACTGCCTTTGGCGCTTCAGTTGGCAAAGGGGCAAAATCCCGGATATCAAGGACTGACATCCGTAAGTGGCGTTTGGAAAACTTCGCAAGGTCGCCCAGGGTACAGGAACTACTACTCATTGTGAGTTGAACCAATGATGGGATATGAAGATTAGAAAGGAGTGGACCCCAGGAAACTTGGTCATCTGAATCGGTCGTGAATGATAGATACCGGAGTTTTGAGAGGAAATTAAGGCACGTGACAGTCCATGGAAGGAGTGGTGGAACGATGAGGACCAGTGAACGAATGTCGAGTATCACGATAGAGGATTCATGACGGATCGTGGGCGCTTTCTCCTTCTGTTTCCTGTGGGCAAGCTGTGCGATCTTGTTCATATGAACCTTGGCGGCAATCTTGTACTCGTTGATCACAGGAGCATTTGGGAGCACGGTAAGATTGTTGTTCAGGTTGCCTCCAACCATCTTGAACAGTTGTTCCGACTCTAGAATACGCACCATAGTGGCAACGCGAAAGGCTGTAGAAAACAAAGTTTGTAATGCCTTTGGTAAACCCTTGTTTTTTGGCGATCTAGCTTCGGTAGCCAGAAGTGCGGTCCGTTGTTCTTCTTCAATGCAGGTCTCGGGGTCGAATCGAAACTGGAGAGTGATCATATCCACTGAAACAAGCCTCATCAAAATGAGAGTGAGGTTACTTATGTTCTCCATCAAGTTCCATTTTGGAAAAACAAAGACAACAGAGATGTGGCCGGTTTTGATGAAGAAGGTGGTAATGCGGAGGAGGGATAGTAAATCATAATCTTCCTCCCTGGTAATGTCAATGACACCAGTAGGAGAGACGTCGACGCCTCTGCGACTATAATAAATGCCCAGCGACACACGTTGGATGCGTTCCGAGATGCGAGCTAGGCAGAGCAGCTCCCAGGGTTTGAGGAGATTGAAGATATCATAGAGGATGTTGCTGGGCAAGCGAGCGAAAGCACCGTCGTCGGAACTGGATGATACACTCATACTGGTCGAAGGTTAAAAGACAATGATGGCCAACATGCGAGAGAAAAAAAATACAAGGACCTTAAGACGGCTATGGCCGTGCTGTACTCGCGGAAGACCGGTCATGGCAAACCCAGCAGAATTCCCAGGGTGTGTGTTGCTTCAACGTGGGAGCCACACGCCGACCAAAATGTGAAATAATATTCAAAATCCAATCTCCGATTGGGGGCGAAGAATATGATCACCTTTTTCATGAACATTCATCATCCAAGCCAATGAACAGGAACTGGCCCGGGCCCTGGCAGTCAATCATGTATTTTTATTGGACAATCGAAGGTGATTATAGGTATCGAAAAACAGCTCGGCAACACCCTACTTTATTGGCATGAAATCTCCTTAATATTTCTCTGTCAGAACTGAGGTACGATCGCACGGTTAGCGCTTTGTTTCTCCGAAAGCAAACCAATAAAAACATACTGAGTGTCGTCAGTGAAGTCCAACCAGTGAACGGATGGCTGAAATAAACTTTTACGACGAATCATTCATGCAATATTCAAACAACTCACCTTCGTCTACCCTCTCCAGTGCTTGCATCATACTGTTCCCAGACATAACCTGTCCGTTCATACTCCTATGTTGTTTAATCAGTGACTGTTTGAACTCAATCGGACAATCCAACTGACCTTGAAAACATTAGTCACTATGTTTTTACGCAGTTCATCGTAGATTCTCTTCGCCCTCTGTTGGTAGGGACCCTCCCGTGCGGCATAAGTCTAATGGAAGGGAGTGATGTATCGATTATTTATTATCAGTATCGATGACCTACATTGTGCAGAGCGCGCAGGGCGAGATAGTTCATCTGAACCCAAATTGGTCCTCTCCAGTAATTCTCGCCCTGTTCAAAATCGGGATGTGATTTAGATAGACTGCGCAAACCATATGGGGACCAAAGGTGGTCAGGATCATGAAGAATATCAAGGATAGCAGACAAATGAGGTGAGTCAACGGGAAGAAGCTCCAGTAGTAATGGAAAGAGCGAAAGATAGCCTCTGTGACAGACATGGTACGATTCCTCTGTGAGCAGCCAGCAATCAAAACACGAGAGAAACAGAGATCATCATTTCTTACCATCTTCATCAACGTCGGCATCGCAATACATTTGCTCTTCCTCATCCCAGTGCAAGTCTGGAAAGAAGACTGAATAAATTCGAAAGGATGACAGGGGTGTGCGTCCCACCTTCAATATTATTTATGATAGCTTTTTCAATCTCTGCAAATGTTATGGCGTCCTCTGTATCTCCAATGAACTCCGCGATCCCCTTCATAGTCCTGGTGAAAAATCCCATCCAAGAAATCAAGTCCAGATGTAACTCGCCCGCGTGGGGAGGGCCTCGAGGATAATCATCCATACCGCTCGTCAAAACATGCTGCTCGGACCTTCCACGCCACCGATAACCCTCGGTACGTGAATAGGCCTTCCTACCGTACTGCTTGATTTGACCACGTTGAGTGCGCCTGAACCAATCGTAGTGTCTCTTCAAGGGCACATAAATAGACCTCAGGAAAGAAAGGGCAAGATCCGGATTATTCAGGTATTGGCTCTCACCGCCCGCATTCGGGGCATCGGTGAAGAAAGGGGCTTGTATTGGACTCGTTCCAAAGTCCATTCCCAACTCCCGGTCAGAAGGTTCTTTCTTCGAAGAAACCTCCTTCAAACGCTCGATAAAAGCAGTGACAGCCATGGCGAGCGTGGGAGGATTCGCATAGTTTGGTACTTGAGTCAGGAACTCTTGGGGGACCTTGCTTCGTGCTTCTTCTCCTAAGATTTGTTCGCGAGCAACCCAGCCATCGTCGTCAATTAGGTCGATCCAGGATTTCAATATTTCAAGGCTTCCCAGTCAAATATTAAGCCCACGACCTAGTCAGGATATATTAAAGGTCACCTGAAGTCGTTATCCCACTGTCCGATATGGAGAAGATGAAATCCTTCATCCCTGCCAGGATATTATGATCTAGAATGGTGATCAGGAGCCAGCACGCACCAATAGAAACCCCTGGGAAAGAAACTCCTACTTGGTGTGGCAGTTAACAAAGCCTTTGGAGGAGTCAACCGTGCACCTTTTCCTTCATCCTCATCTTCGACCGTAATGTCATCATCCTCATCCCATTCATAAGAAAATTTCTTATTGACAACAGAGTTGCCATAAAAAAAACCAACACCTCCAAGAAGATTAGAAGTGATGGCTTTAGAGAAATCTTGTAATTTTTGTTTGTCCTGGACTGGGAAATCCAAAGGATATGGGAAGATTTGGTTGAAACGTTTGTCATATGCTTCAACGAGTGAAGGGATTCCTTGATCAAGTAATGCAGCTGAAATTCTCTGAGTATATCCCATCAATAACTTCTCCAAACGTACAATTCAATTCCTGTTTCGCACTTGTACTTTCATAGAAGACATCGAATTGGAAGGGACCGTCAAAGGACTTCTGGAACGCAAAGAGATTGCTACCAGTGTAGATGTCATCCGGCAATTGAAGAATCCACGATGGATGCGGAAGTCCGACTTCGGGTTCTCGGTAAGGTTCAATCGCCTCTCGAGCACGATCAATAATCTCTTTAAAAATATGCTCTTTATGCGGGCATGTTGATACAGACCAGGATATTCATTCATGATTCATACCTTTAGCTTGCCAAACCTCTTCCGCCCCCAATCGACGTCCGACAAAGTGCGTCTTTCCAATCCTATCCTCGAAATCGCCTGAATGACGACCTGTTGTGACAGCTTGGTTTCCAGGTCCTGACAATGTGTGTCAACATCATCTAAGAAAGTGGCTTCTACGTGAATCACCATCTACGATACTAAGTGTGAAGTCTTCCAGGTCAGGAGTGTTTCCCTTAAGCTTTATGGGCCCCTCGACACCCTGGAGCGGACGTCAGTAATCAACCGAAAGCATTGAAAGTAAATGTACATTTTCATCTTCCTCTGTTTCCATTTCAAGGACCCCTATTCCTTCAAGACCAAAATAGAAGATAGTCGAAATTTGGGATAGTTTTTCTAAAATATCCATGAAGGATGTTCATGCCGGAAGAAAAGACTATACCAGAATCAATCGGTTCGCCCTTTATTCGAACAGCCCAGCTTCCACCATGGTCCCCACCAGCAAGGTTGAGGAATTCTGTCGTTATTTTGGCATTATTAAGGGTATCTTTGATTACTTGCACTCCTCCTCGCCGTGCGTCATACTCAGTCCAGGTGTATGTATCAAGTTTGTCGCTCTGTTCACAAACATGACGTGTATCTGATCATTGTAGCACATCAAAAGTCGTGTCCACGAAAGGGAAGCTCAGGTACCAACGTTGAAGAGAGGCGTAGTCATGTGTGCCAAACCACATCAAACCGGTCATGAGCGATTGCGGTAAACGAGGCCGCAAGCCAAAGTAGAGGTTGGGTCGGTAGGGACCCCAAGTAAGAGTGTCATTAACAGCGAATGCAGATGCAACAGATACGAACAACAGAAACACCCTAAGGTGCATTGTAATTAGTATTGCTGAGCTGGGATGTCAGACGTGGCGGGATAATGTCATCACGTGACATCGTCAACGGATCATTTGAGCGCTATAATTTGTCAGCACACTGATAATTGTCGAACTGAATTAGATTATGCGGGACTTGAGGCAGATACTGACTCGGCTCAGTGATGCTGTGTGACAAAAAAAGACAGATTCGTGGAGGAAGAAGGACAGTGACTTGGAAAGGCAACTGAGCAAGCGTCGCATTGTTGACGTCTGTTGTGCAGTCACACTTGCCGCCTGTGCGTGTCTAGCTTTCTGATTCTCGTCCACTACCACCAGCCACTTTCCACTTCACAATGAGATCCAAATTCAAGGATGAGCATCCCTTTGGTGAGCCTTGCATATGTTCGTCGTTCATCTCACTCATCTATCGCACGTTCACAGAGAAGCGCAAGGCTGAAGCAGAGCGTATCAGACAGAAGTACCCCGATCGTATCCCTGTTGGTGTCTTTGATGTCGGTATCGCATAGGTTTACTCAACAGCAGAGTCATTCAACAGGTCATCTGTGAAAAGGCGGACAGAACAGACATCCCCACCATCGACAAGAAGAAGTACCTGGTGCCCTCTGTGTGTTATCTCCATTCATGGAGCTTGGAATCGACTTCTGACAGGGGTTTTCAAGGATCTTACTGTTGGCCAATTCGTTTATGTCATTCGGAAGCGTATCAAGCTTGCACCTGAGAAGGCCATTTTCATTTTTGTAGACGAAGTTCTGCCGCCGACAGCGGCCCTAATGAGTGCTATATACGAAGAACACAAGTTAGTGTGGTCGCCCTTCCCTCCCGCTCCTTCGATTAAATCTGTGATTAGGGATGAAGATAACTTCCTTTATGTCAGCTACTCAGGAGAGAACACCTTTGGCCAGGCTGGCTGGATCGAGCTTCCATGAAACTCGTTGCACTGTTGAGCGATATTTGACTACAGACGGCATGACGGTCATCTCTGGCGCGGTACGAATTATAAGTGTCAGCCTCGGTACAGCTTTCGGTGGTGTTTTCTGTCCCATGACTCTTCTTCCTCTTCCGTCGTATATCCGTGTCCTTAATCTTGATCTCAATGGCCTTCTGTATCTTATTTCTCTTTCTTGATCGAGAGCCTCTTTTCACTTGTATGTATAATATGCCCTCTCTTTCCCTATGAACCTGATCTTTGCTATTCAAAAATCTGATGTCGTGCATGACAAAGTGTGTATCTGAAAATCATTTGCGTGACTGGTAGAGGATCTACTCGGCACTCGACCATGAGCTCAGATAATGCTTCTGATAGTGAACTCGAGGTATAAGAACCTCACCTCAGTAGTTGATGTAGACACGAGATTAAGGGGCAACTAAGGGGCTTGTACAAGAACTTCCCGAGTACTATAGAAGACAATACAGGAAACGCAGCGCGCATGCCGTAGGAGCCTCGGTACGTACTTCGGTATTGTATCACCAGTGTTCACAGGTATGGTACACTTTATAGCATCAAGCAATGTTCATAGATACAATATCTCGACACTTTAACAATAGATAACTGTTTCAAGTTGCTTTTGTGCTGGACCAATTTTAATTATAGCATTCAAACCTGAGTTCCATCTCAACTTTCGGGATAGCTCGCAACATCCGACTGAGTGAATTTCTGTTTGTTGAGTTCGAAACCGAGACAATTTACTCCCGAGTTACATCTCCCTTTCCTTATCATCTGTCATTTGATGAAGCTGCCACTCGGGAATAGAAAGCTGCCACCCGGGAATAAAAAGCATAAGTTAAGACTCCCAAATGCTAATGGCTCACTGCTATGATGGCAGATGGCTCACTCTCTAGGATAATAGATTTCCAATCCGTTTTACTGAGTCTCGACGGCTTCTCTTGCCTCCTCCCTGCAGCATACTTTATCGCTTTGGGTGAGCTTCCATGTGGAGAGCGAAAGATGACAGGAGTATTAACAGGCAGTCTACAGTAAGTTCCATCATATCCTCGTTCACAATGATCAGGAAGAAGGAATGGCACTCATCCATGATTTTCAGATGATGGACCATCCTACAAGGATAGTCAAAAAGCCTCAATTGATTTGGCAATGCTGTCGACATGTTCTGCGAGCAGTCACCTAGTTTTGGGTTGTTATTAGCATTGAACAGCAGTGCAGCAGTGATGGAATGGTAGCATTACACAGCGCCGACATTGTCACTCACTTTGTTATCAGGACACAGCTGTCTCCTATAAGTAACGGGCGTTTGAATTGTAACCGAGCGGCCCGGAACACGAGAGCGGTACATCAGAACTCTCAAACGGAACAGGTGACCAAGAGGTTGAGGAGAAATCGTACACATTCAACCAGTGCTTGGTGCAAGTGTACTTTACAAGTAGTCATCCAGAACCTCCTATCCAAGTTTCTTTCAGCTGGCTTCAGAGAGTCAAGTGATATATCTCTCATTGCGACGATCGTAGAATTATCATCCTTGTCACCAGCGGGGCCGCTAGGAGCAAGGTCTGATGCGATTACTCCGAAAGAAATAGCTGAGCTGCACTGAAATTGTCCATCAAATTTTTCAAACCTTGCCAGAAAAGCTAGAGAAACATCCGAGGCATTGAATAAACAACAAAAGTCAAACCATGTAGTATCAAACTCTGGTACGACATTTCGTGTCTATTGCTTCCATCAGAAATTCGCCGCCCCTGAAAATTATCATGAGATGATACCTTGGGAGGACGATTGAACATCACGAAAAATAGCTTGAAAGAGAACTCACGAACTTTTGCCTATATTTGCGTCTCAATCTACCGCGGCTCCATTTCCAGTGAAAAGACCGAATTTGAAACTACCGATATCTTGCTGATGTCAACATGATAAAGTCACCAAAAATTCATGGCATTCTGGAAAGGTGGAGAAAGGAATTGTGTCGATTGTGTCGATCATGAAGCTGACCAGACATTGCTAAGCCCTTTGACAAGATCTGTTGTTCACCACCATGAAACATGAAGAAATGCAACATGCAGAGTGATGAAGAACCAGCGGAGATATAAAAACGGCCAGTGAAAGGCAGAGAATCCGCGCGTTCTCAAAGTTGCAGCATATTTTTCAGTAACCTAAGACATTTGATGGAAGATACTGTCAGAACCCAGAAAAGAATCTGACCTTAATCACAGCTACAATGTATATCAATATCCCTACACATAGCTGGACTTTGCTAACTTCTGTGCGAGGTTTCCCTCTTCAGTCACCACTATCACATCTTTTTAACCATCAGACATATCCAGCATCGTGTCATCGAAGTAAATGAGAACTCAGATACTGTAGTTAAATGAACTAGAGAATTCAGCCTCACAATTGATAACTGAATATGCCACAAGACCAAGGAGGTATAGCTCTGTGATGAGCTCAGTTAATGCTTCGGAGAAGAGTGATGGCAAAGTGATGTAATTGACAATGTGAATTGACAGTATGAAGAAAATGACAATTACAATCAATTTTGGATGTTGTGTACATGAAGTACCAGTTGGCGAGATGACTGAGCTGTTGGAGCATGAGACTTGAACGCAGAATGTCACATGGTGACAGATGCGATTAGGTTGGACGTTCAAACCTCATCTTGACCCACTGGATGTTACTTTAAAATTCCAAATGAGAATATGTGAAGAATCAAAATAAAATCAATTCAGCAGCTCTGGAAAAAAATTCCACAGCTCTGAATTGTTTTTGCCCATCCTAAAAGTCTCACATCTATTTTCTCAATCATATTTTGTACGATCTGCCAACGACAAGCTATTCCTTCAATTTTTTAACTGACATCTTGTGCTTTCTCGGTTTTATGATGCATTCTTCGCTTGAATCTCACTGGCTATGAAGTGTGCATTCAACTACTACCATTCCTTTCATGGTCATTTCTTTTATGATCTTTGCTCTCTTGTATTACCAATTCACTCCACCAACACAGACAAAAAGTATCTGCGACATTTGGCTTGAGCACGGACAGAACTCTGCTCACTCAATCGAACTTCTACCTTTCACATCTAAGAAAACTCGAGTCCTTTCGCGGTGCCTTCCAGATTCAATGATCTGCTCAACTATCAACATACAGCCTGATTATCCATCGCGAACTCCTCAAGTTGTTCTGGTTGCCTCAGGGCATATCCACCCAAAATTCCATGCAACGAACACAACCATGGCCTTATACAATGCAGAGAATATTTCTTCAGATTATTTGGACCAACAACATCCAGGCAGGAAAAAAGTGTCGAGGCATCAGCGACCACGTGTGTCCGAGGAGCATCCATGATAAATTCTTATCTATTCAAAGATTATCAAGTCGGAGAGTCATGACACATTTTGTGATAGACAACAGCCATAGCATGATGTGGTTTATGATGAATGGGAGAACAATATGGAAGTAGGCGAAAAGAAACTGCGAGCCACTCTTAATCCTCCTCATGCCACCACCGATCAACTCCTAATCCTTTCGTGGTCTCGGTAAAACGGTTGAGACCACTAGCAGATCCCACACCCCGGGACAGTGTGCAATCACGCATCTGCTGCCCTGAACTATTCCGGACGCGCCGGGCCACACCAGGGTCCAGCGGCCATGTAGGGTACTCAGAAGGTAACGGTCCCCCGCAGGCTAGGCAAAGATACCTCAAGGCTTGTAGTTCAGAGAGGAAAGATAGAGACATGATTGCAGAAATGAGAGTGGAACGCCCAGAAGCAGAACTTTGACATGGAAAAAAAAAGAGAGAGAAAAAGCCAAGATGATAAAAAAGAGACAGAGACAGAGACAGAGACGGAGAACGGAGCCCTGACTGAGAGTAAACAAACTGCTCAAAGAAAAAGGTATCACCCACCT
>Ga0153938_1000477_pt1 | contig 16255 bp, 16 predicted proteins | sample TSNY022MetaG_FD_104740 | JGI IMG/M metagenome (GOLD analysis project Ga0153938, IMG submission 104740) | Attine ant fungus gardens microbial communities from New Jersey, USA - TSNJ022 MetaG | ecosystem: Host-associated > Fungi > Mycelium > Unclassified | place: USA:New Jersey: Brendan T. Byrne... | reverse complement strand
TGATCAAAACATCATGCAGTTTCGGAATCATTTTAAGACATCCCCGCGCATGTTGTATCTTAAGGTTGCCGTTGCATTTTACAGGCGCACGAATGATCAAAACATCATGTTTTGTCTTCATAAATCTTAAGATACATGGCAAAAAAAATTTTCAGGAGTTTTCTAATAGTATTGAAGGAAATTAAAAAAAGAGGTATTAAATGCAGAATATTCCGGGAACCTATTACGATACAACTTCTTATCCCGTAAAAAGCGATAGTAAACGCAGAGTAGGATATACTATTGGCGGCGGGCTTTTAGGCATGGCGGCTTATCATTTACCGCTAAGCCATGATGCTTTCGTTAGCAATGCGTTTCTTGAAACTAAAAAAGTGACGGAAGCTCATATAGAACAGCTAAAAAAGGCTTCATATGAGATATCAAGAAATAATTTAAAAGATGAAAGTAAAATTTTCTTGAATAATTTAGGTGTCGTAGAAAATGACACAGCTGTTAAAAGTAAAATTAAATCCCTATATGAAAGTATTACATTGGAAGATCAGGTAAAACAATTAAAGGATGATTTAAGCTCAAATTATAATACATTTAAAGCACGCGGAAATGCCCACTCTATGGATAATATTGCGGTGAAAACTTTCCAAAATGTAAAATGGGAAAACTTTAAGTGGGGTGTCGGAATTTGTGCAGCACTGGGATTAGCTTACGGGCTAATCAAGAGCAGAGATTAATTTTTAAAAATAAAGAAATTCCTCGGACTTAAAATAAAAATTTGTCCTTAGAATAATGTAAAATTTAAGATATTTTCGCCGGCTTTTTCGGATCTTGAATAACATCAATAACATCTGTTTCTTTAAATTGGAATAATGTTTTAATATTATTCGGATTTTTAGCTTTTTCTTTTGCAAGAAGCGCACCTACTATAGCTTCCAATTGCGACATCGGCATCATATTTGCAGGTAAATCAATCCCCCATTCGTTTTTGAGTGTTTGCTGCAAGAACTTACAATCCGCAGGGGAACGTTCTTTGAAAGATGAATTAAGATGCATACTCTGGCGGGTTAAATAAAGCTCAAAACGATTAACTTCTGCGCCTGATTCAATTAATGATTTAAAAAATTCCGCTCCTCTTGTTGTAAACCGCTGCGTCCAGTTATCCTGATTCGGCATGTTTGGATTTGTAGCTACAAGCTGATAAGGCTTAGATAATATACGCCATTTGCCGTTCAGCATTGTTTTATCCCATGCAAGTGAAACACATATTTTTGAGTATTTTAATGATGAAAAATTTTCAAAAAAGTGAATTATGTCATGCATTTTATATAATTTATCTACAAGAATAAGATTATTATCTTCATCCAATATTGCGACACCTGAATCCATCGCAGAAGTTGATGCTAAAGATAAACCTATATAATAATTCATTTTTATTCTCCTTTTAAGGAATAAGCTGTGTCAGAATCAATGGTTCTCCATCGGTTACCACAACACTATGCTCAAAATGTGCGGAATAACTTCTGTCTTTAGTGGAAACAGTCCATTTGTCTTCTTCCACTTCAACTTCGTCGCCGCCCAGATTAAACATCGGCTCTATCGCTATAGCTGTTCCTTGTTTTAAAGTTGTCTTATCTCCTACTCTGTAATTAAACAAAAAAGGATCTTCATGCATTTTTCGACCTACGCCATGCCCGCCGTATTGTCGAACAATACCTAAATTTTCTCTTACCGCAACGGATTCAATAGCACCCGAAACATCATCAAGCACTTTACCTTCTTTCATTTGGCTGATACCTGCAAAAAGCGCTTCTTCCGTTGCTTTCATAAGCTTTTTTACATTGTCATCTACTTTACCTACAGCATAAGTCCACGCACTGTCGCCGACCAGACCCGCATATGTAGCGCCAATATCAACACTGATTATATCACCTTCTTTTAAAATAACTTTCTCGGAAGGAATCCCATGGACTACCTGATGGTTAATTGATGTACAAATACTGCCTTCAAACCCGTTATATCCTAAAAAAGTCGGAATCGCACGGTTTTGTTTTATTATATTATATGCGATATTATCAAGTTCTTTTGTACTTATACCGGGTTCAATAACTTTTTTCATTTCCTGATGAACAAGCGCAACAATGTGTCCTGCTTGTCTCATTCTTTTTATATCTTCTCTGGATTTTTTTTCTATCATAATTTAAATTCCTACAGTTTAGTTATATAACTTTCAACAGCCTTTCCCAAACCTGATTGATATCTCCGTTTGCATCCACAACAGTCAGAACTGATTTTTTCTTATAATATTCAATCAGCGGAGCAGTTTCTCTGAAATATGTTTCAAAACGCGCTTCTGCTGTTTTTTTATTATCATCTTTGCGTTGGGTTAAAATTTCACCACATTCACAAAATCCTTCTTTTTTCGGCGGATGGAACTTCAAATTATATATTTCTCCGCATTTCGGACAAGAACGTCTGTATATAATTCTGTCTATCAATAAATCATGTTCAATATCAAAATATACAGCCATAAAATTTACAGGCTTGGTATCAATTTCGTTGTTTATTTTTTCCAACATATCCGCCTGCTCAATGCTTCGCGGATATCCGTCCAGAATATATCCCTTTTTACAGTCTTCTTGCGATAAGCGGGTTTTAATAATCGAACCGACAATTTCAAGAGGAACTAATTGACCTTTATCAATAAATGATTTTGCGATAAGCCCGTCAGGAGTTTCTTGTTGTATTTCCTGTCTGAGCAGAGAACCTGTATCAACATGAGGTAATCTTAAATATTCAGACAACCTTGCTGTTTGAGTTCCTTTACCGCTTGCAGGCGGACCTAAAAAAATAAATTCTCTCTTCATTAACGTCTCCCGAATTCTATTTATTTATGTGTCAATATTTGTCGCATAAACAGCGTTTGTTTCAATGAAGTTACGTCTAGGCGCAACATTATCACCCATAAGAATGTCGAACAATTGATCACACAACATTGCATCCTCAATGCTTACTTTCAACAGTGTTCTTGTCGAAGGATCCATTGTTGTTTCCCAAAGCTGCTGAGGCATCATTTCGCCTAAACCTTTGAATCGCTGGATAGTCATGCCTTTTTGACCTCTTTCGTCAATTATTTTTTGAAGCTGCTCAAATGACTTAATTTCATATTGTTCAGTATCTGTTTCTAAAATTAAACTGTCTTCTTCTTCAAGCAAATAATCACGAATCAAAGGATATGATGATTTTAATCGTTTATATTCAGAACTTTTAACGATACTTTGAGTTACGATAACGTGTTCTTCCTCGTTTAAGTTCAATTGTATTGAATATCTTGCGTTTTCAGGATTATATTTTAGAGAAACAGCATAACTTGCAGCTTCTGCAATATTATAATTCTTAGCGTGATCTTTTAAATAATGATCTAAATATGAAAGCACTTCGTTCATTTTAGACTGATCTTCAAAATCCTCAACGTTTATGTTTGAACGCACCAGACCTCTTAACAATACCGCAGGGTAAATATTAAGAATCGGGTTATTGTATGAATTATAATAAGTTGACATATTTTGAATTAATTCTAATAAATCATCACCCATTTTAACTTTAGATTTTGTTTTATCTGAAAGACTTAAGTTTTTAATCCCTCTTTCTTTAAGCATTTTATCCAAAGCACGTTCGTCATATAAATACTCCGAAGTTTTGCCCGCGGTTATTTTGAATAACGGCGGCTGTGCGATATATATATAACCATTATCAATTAACGGTTTTGCATATCTGAAGAAGAATGTCAGTAATAACGTTCTTATGTGAGCGCCGTCAACGTCAGCATCTGTCATAATAATAATTTTGTGATAACGAAGTTTTTCTATATCAACTTCTTCTTCATTTTTGCTTATGTTGATACCGAAAGCTTGAACCATTGATTGAATTTCATTGTTGCCGTAGATTTTATCAAGTCTTGCTCTTTCAACGTTAAGGATTTTACCTCTCAAAGGCAAAATCGCTTGAAACATTCTGTTTCTGCCTTGTTTTGCAGAACCGCCCGCAGAATCGCCCTCAACTATATAAATTTCACACTTTTCAGGTTCTCTATTTGAACAATCAGCAAGTTTACCCGGCAGTGTTGAATTTTCGAGAGCTGATTTTCTTCTTGTTAATTCTCTTGCTTTTCTTGCAGCTTCACGCGCGCGCTGCGCCTGCAAAGTTTTTTCTAAAATTGTTTTTGCGATTTTAGGATTAAATTCTAACCACTCAGTCAATTTATCGCGTACAGCGTCCTGGGTTGCAGCCATAGCTTCCTGATTACCGAGTTTTTCTTTTGTCTGACCTTCAAACTCAGGGTTAGAGATTTTAATACTCACAATCCCAGTCAAACCTTCACGGACATCTTCGCCTGAAAGATTCTGATCAGAATCTTTTAATATATTATTTTTTCTTGCATAATCATTAAATACACGTGTTAAAGCATTTCTGAAACCTGTTAAGTGAGTACCTCCCGAATGCGTATTAATATTGTTTGCAAATGATAAAACACTTTCGTTATAAGCATCTGTATATTGCATTGCAACTTCAATCTGCATGCCGTCAACAACCTTATCTAAATAAATAGGAGTCGGGTGCAAAGATGTTTTATTTTTATTCAAAAACTCAACATAGCTTGCAATACCGCCTACATAATGGAATTCTTCGGTTTCACCTTCTTTATTTGTGAAAATAATTTTCAAACCTTTATTTAAAAATGCCATTTCACGTAATCTGTTTGCAATTACGTCACTGTCTATTTCGGTTGTATCGGTGAATATTTCAGGGTCAGGCCAAAAAGTAGTTTTTGTACCGGTTTTTTCTGTCGGCTCACCTTTTTCAACAGGAGCAACCGGCTCGCCTCTCATGTATTCCTGCCTCCACACAAAACCTTGACGTGAAACTTCTACCTGATATTTTTCAGAAAGAGCGTTTACAACAGACGCGCCAACGCCGTGAAGACCGCCTGATACTTTATATCCGCCGTCACCAAATTTTCCGCCGGCGTGCAAAATTGTATGAACAATTTCCAATGCTGATTTACCGGAATCCGGTTTCACATCAACAGGAATACCGCGACCATTATCCTGAACGGATACGCTGTTATCTTTATTGACAGTAACGTAAATATCCGTGCAATATCCTGCCAGAGATTCATCAATTGAGTTATCTACAATTTCATATACGCAATGATGAAGTCCGCGTTGTGATGTTGACCCGATATACATACCCGGTCTCAATCTTACAGCTTCTAAACCTTCTAAAACTCTTATATTACTTGCGCCATAACTGCCTGAAGACTTGGTTTCGACAGTTTCAACCGCTTCTTGAATTATGTCTTGTGTATTTTCTGACATTTATATTTTCTCCCCGTTAATTCTTAATTTATTCACCTCAACATGGGCAAATTCCTTACCAGTATTATAGCATAAACATATTATTTTTCCTAATTTTTAACAAAAATAAAGGATAAAGTTATTATAGCTAATATTAATTATTTCTGATTAAGCAGTTTGTGGAATTTATTTTTCACAATTATTGTTTAATATGTAGCTGTTTATAAAAAGGAGATTTATCATGCATAAAAATGTTATAAAAACTATCCATGAGATAATGAAAACTACTGATTCAAACAGAATTACAATCTTTACAGGTCATTTGAAAATTGACGGCAACATATATCAGCCTGAAGGACGTTGCGATGAATGCCACGACAGTTATTTGACTTTGGAAAATGCTCTTGTATGCAAATTAGATGATTTTTGTTCATGCACTGAAGAACAATGCGATTGCAATGATTACGTTTGTTTCAGATATAACTGGTTAAATGTTTGCACAAACGAAATAGTTGCATTTAGCGTTTTAAAATAGCAGATTAAAAAAATAGGCAAAAGCTCAGATTTATTTTAATCATTACATTATGACTTTATGCAATGCGTCTATAACAACAGGATCCCATTTTGTTCCTGCTTCTTTCCGCATAATTTCCATAACATCGCTGACAGTAAGCGCTTTTCTATGCGGTCTGTCAGAAGTCATTGCGCTGAAAGCATCCGCTGCTGCGATTATTCTTGAGCCGAACGGAATTGAATCGCCTTTCAATCCCTCAGGTTTGCCTGAGCCGTCTATTCTTTCGCTCTGGTATGTTATGTAAGGAACAACTTCTGACATGAAATTGATTTTTATCAATAAATGCACGCCTAAATCAGAGTGTTCTTGAATTTTCTTTAATTCATCGGATGACAATTTACCGTTTGCAGCAAATAATTTTTCAGGCAAGGCCATCTTACCGATATTTTGCAATAAACCTGCATAGTATATTAAATCTGTTGTTTTTTCATTCAATTTTAATTCTTTACAGATTTTTCTTGCTAATTCTGCGGTATTTCTTGAATGTGAAACTTTGTATTGACCTTTTGTATCAACGGCATATGCAAGATGTTCAACAAAATTTTGCTGGTAATTACATAAATCACCTATTAATGCGGTTAATTCCGCTCTTATATGCTGTAAATCGCTTATATTTGCGTATTCATCATTAATTAATTGATTTGCTTCATCAATAGTTCCTTGCAGAGCCATAGATGTCGCAAACAGCGCCGCAATACTTTCAACCAGCTTTAAATACTCATCCGGAATTCGTTTCTCGGAATTGTTAGAAATTACAATCATTCCGACGCTTTTAACATTACTGTGCATAGGTATGGCAATATATTCCATATCAGCAGCGGTTTCTTTTTTAATAAAAGCTTCGTTTACTGCATTATTTTCGTTAAGTTTCCAGCCTTCAGTACATAATTTTTCATTACTTGAACCCGCAAGTATCAAATCATATTCGGAATTTTTCTTTCCTTTTGAAAATTCTTTTGTCAAATATATTCCGCATGATTCTATTTCAAGCATTTGGGTTATTGATTGCGCAATTGATGTGTAAATTGCATACTCTTCTTTTTTGTTAAAACTCAATACGCAAAGAGTATTGTTTAAAGAGTATATGGAAACCAATTCTTTTAATTGATTTTTCAAACCGGCGCATTTGTCGCGCGAGCTTGTTTTTTTACCTATCTTTAATGCTAAATCCTCTGAAATTAAATGCTCAGAAAGGAAATCACCTAAATTAAGCGCAAAAATTTCCTCAATCGGGTCATCACTTATTAAAAATTCAGATTGAGCAAAGAGCGACACACCATTTTTATCTTCTTTTTTCATTAAATCTCATCCTTCTATACATACATGTTCATAGTTACACATACGGCATGAAGAATTAAAAACTTTAATATTTTTTACAAAAGTTCATACTAAAGTATGGGAAAAATTATACTTTGGTATTAAAAACTTCCATAATATATGTTATATTACAAGTTTTAATAGCCTATCGCCCAGTCAAAAGGAGCAGATTTCTTTTTATTTTTGTTGATAGTTACAATTGAATTAACAGCCTGAACTTCAATTACTTTCTCTGCTTTTTGAAGTAAGTTATATTGAATCATTTTATTATCAACATTATTAAAAGATTTTAATCCGTCTAAACTGTTCTGTAATTCAGCATTTTCATCGTTAAGAGTTGTTATTTGGCGGCTTAATGTATTTAATTTGAGTTCATTTGACATGGAAAAGTAATAGCTTATAAAAGCAACAACAATAAAGATTCCTAATAATCCGCATAGAGTTCTGTTAATCTTTCTTATCGCCATTTCTTTAACCCAATTCTCTCTTTGAAAATAACCTTCAATAACTGCGCTGTTATATGCATCAGGACTTTGTGAGTAACCTTGATTACCATAAGAATATATTTCTTCTCTTGTTCTTACTCTTGCTGTATTCAATCTGTATTTCCCCAACTACCATCTACACGTGAAAATTAATCTTTTCTGATGCACCTTGCAACCCTTAATTTAGCACTTCTTGAAGGCGGATTTTCTGATATCTCCCGTTCGCTTGCCATTATCGGTTTTTTGTTCACTAACTCCAATAACGGCGGATTGCAATTACAAATCATTTGATTTTTTTCGCAACGACACTTTAGCGAGTGATGTCTGAATAAGTGTTTCACTAGTCTATCCTCCAATGAGTGAAAACTTATTACACTTATTATAGCACCAAAGTCTAATAAATCCAACACATCGTTTAGAGTATTTTTTACATTTGTTAACTCTTGATTAACCTCAATACGAATCGCTTGAAACACACGTGTAGCAGGATGAATAGCCGATTTTACTTTCGGAGTGCATTTAATTATTAAATCAGACAATTCCTGCGTTGTTTCAATCTTTTTAATCTTTCTCTCATCCGTTATACATCTTGCAATTCTTTTTGAAAATCTCTCTTCTCCGTATTCCGAGAAAATCCTGACCAAATCCTCTTCTCTGTAAGTATTAACGACATCATAGGCAGAAAATTCCGAGTCCTGATTAAATCTCATATCCAAAGGCGCATTTTTTGAAAAAGAAAATCCCCGTTCGGCTTTTGTCAACTGGTGATAAGAAGCGCCAAGATCAAAAAGCACGCCTCCCGTGATTTTCAAGATTCCCTTATCATGTAATACTTTTTTAATATTAGTGTAAGAATCTTTTACTATTGTTAAGTTATTGTAATCTTTTAGTCTTTCAGAAGCTGCGGCTATTGCGTCATCATCCACATCAAGTGCAATCAACTTACCGGTCGGTTGAATTTTTTTTAAAATTAATTCGCTATGTCCGCCGCCTCCAAGCGTGCAATCCACATAAATAAGTCCGTCTTTGCATTCAAGCGCATCAACGGCCTCATTTTTCATTACAGTATAGTGCTTAAAATCTTCCATATAAGAATTTTAGCATAAAATCAATTAATTTATTTTCAATTTCCCTTTGGCATTAAGATAGTCGAATAACTGCAAAATTCATCAATTTAGTTGTGATATTCCACTCGACTTTCTCTTGTTTTCTGCTGTATCTCTTTTTTTAGTAAAAAATTATTAACAGATTCTCTAAAATAATAAAAATTCTTTATTTATATATATAATAAATATTATTACAGTCGTATTTATCAATAAAACTTTCGTAAGATAAACACTCAATCAAGTCTTCATTGGCAGGATCTTCAACCCAAAAAACCACATCGCTGCTTTCCAATACTCCCGGAAACATTGTGGTGAATATTCCAAGGTAATGTACATATTTCGTTATTTCGCTGGAATCTATGTAAACTCCCGGCATTTTTTATACTCCTTAATACCAATCATTTGTATTAACGACAAATATTATAAAAAACTTTAATTTTATATAAAGAAATGTAAAAATATGTTAAATTTTAATTGAGATTACTATAGCGCACTGTTAATTCTACTCAAAACCTTATCTTTACCGAGTATCGACATAACTGCCGTAATATCTGCGCCGCGAGTCCTGCCTGTTACAGCCGCTCTTATTGCCCACATTGTTTCTTTAGGTTTTATCCCTTTTTCCTTGAATTTTGCACGAAAAACATCCATTTCTTCATGAAGATTTTCTTCAGTGAAGTTCCAATTTTGCGCATCGTTGTAAAACTCTTTCAAAACATTCTGTGAAACTTCTGTATCTAAAACTGTTTGTTGAACTTCAGGGTCGATTTCCACATCTTTACCAAAGAAGTACGGAACATCCTCCGTAATATCCGACAGAATTGTCAAAGGCTCGCGTGTAATCTCAACCATTCTTGTAAATTGCGCGTCGGTCAACTCATTCAAGTCATATTTTGTTAAATACGGCTTTAATTTTTCTTTCAAAGTTTCGACATCAAGCATTTTAATATACTGGCTGTTCATCCAATTTAATTTATCATATTCAAAAATTGAATTTGAACTTGACACATCATGAATTCTAAAATCAGCCGCGATTTCATCAATATTTTTAATTTCTTGACCATCGGAAGGCGACCAGCCGAGAAGCGCAATAAAGTTTACTAATGCTTCAGTTAGATATCCTTTTTCCACAAATTCAGACACTGCCGTTGCGCCATGACGTTTAGAAAGTTTGCTTCTGTCAGGAGCAAGAATCATTCCAAGATGTCCAAATTCAGGAACTGCTGCACCGAGTGCTTCATAAATCAAAATTTGTTTGAATGTATTAGAGATATGGTCTTCCCCGCGAAGTATATGTGAAATCTTCATCAACATATCATCAACGACAACCGCAAAATTATATGTCGGCGTACCGTTTGATTTCATAATAACAAAATCGCCGATGAGGTTTGTGTCTTGTTTTAATTCGCCTTTGACAAGGTCATTAAAAGCAAGTTCGGAAGTCGGATGAAAAGTATTTTGTGTTTTTTTAATGTTTAATCTTATTACAGGTTTTATACCCTGTGAACAGAATTCTCTTTTTTCAACAGAGGAGAGGTTTTCACATTTTTTTGAATAAATGTAAGCTTCTTTATTTTGGGTTGCCGCTTCTTTTTCTGCCTCAAGCTCTTCGGTTGTACAGAAACATTCATAGGCAAAGCCTTTTTCCAATAAAATCTGTGCATATTCAGGATAGATATCAAATCTTTCGGATTGTGCGTAAGGACCGTATTCTCCGCCGACATCAGGACCTTCATCCCAGTTTAAACCCAACGCTTTTAAGCTGTCGAAGATATTTTTAATATATTCATCGCTAGAACGCTCCAAATCCGTATCTTCAATTCGCAGTATAAATTTTCCGTTATTTTTTTTAGCAAATAAATAGTTGAACAAAGCTGTTCTTGCTGTTCCTACGTGTAAATTTCCGCTCGGCGACGGCGCTATTCTGACTCTCACATCTGACATATGTTTTTTCCTCATTTATATTTATATTTCGTAAGTCTAGATTACCACGAGCAATGTTGTTTTTCAATAAAAAATTAATATCTTTAATATAATCAGACGATTTGACTATGCTGTCTTTCGTTTTAAAATAGTATTATGAAGAAGATTGCTTTATTATTAATTTTATTGGGATTAACCACAATCTCTCCGTGTTTTTCTGCGGAAGAAAGTCTTATCTTGCCGAATATTTTTATCTGGTCAATTCCGGAAGATGTTAATGAAGAAATTGCAAACGAACCCATGAACAAGGATGCATCAGAAAACGAATATATAAATTCTGATGAAATCACCCTTGATTTGAACAACAAAAGTTTGGGAGAAAAAATCAGCGCAACGACATTAAAAGGTTTTGCCGAATATAAAGAGGGTGTAGAAGCAATTTATCTTAAAGATGATAAAAATAATTATGTCTTAAATATTAGACAACCGCAAAAAATAGAATCGGAAAGGCTTGTTAAAAGCGCTCAATCACCGGCATTAATGACGCATATGACAGGCTCTGCTCGATATTCTTCGGAAGAATATACAGGCATTTCAAAAAGTACTGCAAAGGCAATTGAAAAAGTCGGAGGTTTAACTTTCGGAACAATGTTCAGTCAGGAAGTTGATTATTCACAACTGGAAGAAGCGACTTCCCTGTTTACCAGATATGATACGAAAAGATTTGCACTAACTTCTTCCTACAGAAAAACTCTCGGAACAACTCACGGGAATTATGCCGATTCATTATATGTAATTCCCGAGTTGAAAATCAATAATATCTTCTCCATACAGGAAGTTTTTAAAGCAGATATTACACGCAACAGAAAAACAAGCGAGCTTGTTTTAAATATAAAACCGTTCGGCAATCAAGGCAGCGACAGGCTTAATTTTGAACTGGGAGCGGGACAAACTTTCGATGATAATAACGAGTTAATGAGAACAAAAGTAAGATTTTCAACCAAGTTTAAATTGTAAATTTATAAAAATTTTATTGTATAAAGTATAAATTTTTATTATAATTGATATCTAAGATAAGGAAATAAGCTGTGTCTGAAAAACAAGTGAAGAACAAAATACATGATAAAGTAGAACAAAATTCTAAAAAACAAAAACGCAAAGTCGGTTTTTACTATTCGTTTTTGACTTTAGTTCTGTTATTTTGTCTTATCCAAATAGGGTTCGGAGCTATCTTAAATATTTCAAAAACAATTGCCTATCATGCCAAGATAGGCACTCTGGAAAAAATAAGAAACGGAGCGCAAGAACATAATAAAGAGCTTAAACAGGAGATTAAAGTATTCTCATCAATGTCCAGCCTTGAAGGTATAGCAAGAAATAATCTTAAAATGGCAGGAGAAGACGAGATTTTGATTTTAATCAATAACCATAATAAAGAAGAAGTTGAAATTAATAAGAACAAAGATAATTAAGGTAAAATAAATGCAAAATAAAGAAGTTTTGGATTATATAAAACAGGCATTTGAATTAAAATCTCAAAATTGCTACAAACAAGCGATAGAGATGCTTTATAAAGCATTAGAAATCGAAAATGAAAATTCGGAAATTTTGTTTCAATTAGGAGAACTTTATTATTTAATGCTAAACTTTGACAGAGCTGTGCATTATTTGGAAAAAGTCCTTTCAAAAGTACCGAATCACTTAGAAAGCTTAAAACTTTTAAAAGCTGTTTATATCAATCAGAACAAATTTGATAAAGCTTTAATTTATGCCGAAAAAATTCTTGGAACGCAAAAAGACTCTGACAGTTTGGCAAAGTTGATTGTAATTTTATCAAAACTGCATAAATGCGATGAAATACAAAAATTATCAAATTCCGAATTAACCGATAATTTGGTGAAATATGAAATTGCAAAAGCATTTTATGATAACAAACTGCCTGACAAAGCAAAAGAAATACTTGAGCAATTAGCAAAAGAAGATTATGATAACGATAATGTTTATATTTTATTAGGTAAAATATATTTCGATCAAAGTAATTTTGAAAAATCAAAAGAAATATTTAAAAACTTGATCCAAAAAACCGAAAATTCAGAAGTTTTAAATTATCTGGGTTTGTTTGCGCTTGAAGATATGAATTTTATTGATGCAATAAAATTCTTTTCTAAAGCGACTAATTTGGATAAACAAAATCCAGTTTACTATTACAATCTGGCAAATGCATATTTTTATAACGGCTGGATTGAGGAAGCGACAAAAGCTTACCTAAAAGCCGTATGTTATGATCCTGATAACATGGATTACAGGTATTCTCTAGCTTATCTGTATTATGAAACAAAAGCTTTTGATAAGGCTAAAAGCGAAATAGATTTTATATTTTCAAATAATCCCGACCATATACCGGCAAGCGTCTTAAATGCTTTGTTAAAACTGGAAAACAAAGATTTCTTAGGTGCGCAAAAAGATTTGGAAAAAAATATAAGCAGAGGTTACGATAATGACTTTACTTTAATTTCACTGGCAAAAGTTTATAATGAATTAAATTTATTCGATAAAACTGAAAAAATTATTCAGCAGGTTATTGAAAGAAATCCTGATAATATAGGTTATAAATGTGATTTGGCTGACGTTTATATAAAAGAAAAAAAATATGACGAAGCGTTTTCTATAATAGATAAAGTTATTGAAGAAAATGAAAATTATATTGCGGCATATATTTTGGGTGCTAAAGCTAGTTATGATAAAGGCGACTTTGAAAAAACAAAATTCTATGCTCAAAGCGCAATTTCATTAGATATTAACTATGCTGAAGGGTATTATTATCTTGCATTGACCAGAGCGGAAGAGAAAGATTATGAAGAATCTGTTGAATGTATGAAAAGAGCCATTATAAGTGATGTAAGCAATGCAAAATATTATGCAAAAATGAGTGAAATATATAAATCAAAAAACGATATAAAAACAGCTTTGGAATATATAAAGGAAGCTGTAAGTATAAATAATTCTACTGAGTATAAAATTTTATACACGGAGCTGGCGGGTTTGAACCGTAAATCTAAAAAAGATTGACCGAAAAATTTGCCGTCAAAATAAAAAACAGTATAATATTAATATAACTGTTACAAGCTTAGTAGAAATTGGAGGAGATTAGTGGATAAGAATAAATTTAAAAGGTTAATGAGCGTGTCAGCATTGGCTGTCGGGATATTTTTCTCAAGTGCTGCATACGCGGCAAAACAAGATCCTCTTGATAATGTTGTACCCAAAAATTACCCCGCAAAATATACAGGTGCTTACATAAAACAAATTACGCCTATGTACAAATCAACAGGAGAAGAAAAAGTTATTTACGTGGCATTGGATATGCTGAAGGGAACAAACGGGGAATATTCAAGAAACGCTATTCTCGGAAACAATCTTTCTCAACGACCGGTGAAAATTGAGTTTAAAGATTTAGGTTCAATAAATCCCGCTTATGCATCATTTGACGCGCTTGGCTGGAAAAAAGGAAAACAATTGTATGTTTTTATAAATCCCCGCCACAAAGACGCGCCTCCGGGAGCACTAGCAGCTTTGTTATCACACGAAGCAATTCATCAGGATGAATATAATTCATTGGCAGAAGAAACATATGCATGGACTATGGAAGCTGCCGTATGGTGTGAAATTGTGGATATGTATCCTGTGAGTGACGATAATCTTCATCCGTTGGTAAATCGTGAAAATACTTTGAAAAAGTTATTTGAAAGAGGAAATTATACAAATAAATATATTAAAAAGACCGTCTTTTCAAATGAAGGATACAGAAATCTGCCGTCAACTTCTCCGGGATTTGAAGATTTATAAGATTTCTACATAATTCTATACGGTTATCTAAAAGTATATTGATTATGAGAATATCTTGATGTTAAATATTTATATGAAGAAATTACAGGCAATTTTATTTATAGTTACAGGATTAGTATTGTTTGCGTTCAATAAATTCTATATGAATGCAAGCAATTTTCCTTTGGATGAAACCCCGGATATGGTGAATCATGAACATATATCACCTCAAAAATTATTTGACAATACCTGGGCAGTAATCCGCGATAACTATTATGATCCGACTATGAATGAACAAATGTGGTATCGCTGGAAAGAGCATTATCAACATAAAGTCAAAAATGCGGATGATGCTAAAGTTGCTATAGATTCAATGCTTGCAAGCTTAGATGATCCTTATTCCAGATATATGAACAAGCAGGAATACAGCGATCAAAACAGCTCTATAAATTCAAAGATTACCGGCATAGGAGTTAATATAGCTTCAATCGCCGGAAAAATTGAGATTATCAATGTTATGGAAGGCACACCCGCACAAACCGCAAATCTTTTACCGAAAGATGTTATTTTGGCTATTGACGGCAAGGACGTAAGCGGATTATCATTGTCAGAAGTAGCAAATCTTGTTCGCGGACCGGAAAATACTCATGTTGAAATTATGATTTTACGTAATAAAGATAAATTCACAAAAAAAGTAATGCGTAAAGAAATTAAAATAAAAACAGTAAAAAGTTCTATGGACAAAAATATAGGCTATATCCAAATAACAAGTTTTGTAAGCTCCACCACTCCCAACGAATTTTTAGAAGCACTGGAAAAAACCAAAGCCGCTGACGGATTAATTATAGATTTAAGAGGCAATACAGGAGGTCTGCTTCCAAATGCAATATTTATAGCAAATTTGTTCATCCCTGAAGGAAATCTTGTGAGCATAGTCGGCAGAAACGGATACAGATACGATATTGAAGCACAAGATACCGAATTTGGCGTTAACAAACCGACGGTTGTACTTGTAGACGGCGCGTCTGCCAGCGCAAGCGAGATTTTATCAGGCGCTTTAAAAGATTATAAAAAAGCAAAATTAGTAGGTACACGAACATACGGAAAAGGTATGGTTCAAAAAATCATTCCATTGCCGAACGAAACAGGTTTAAATCTTACTATTGCAAAATATCTTACTCCAAAAGGTTATGATATTAACAAAAAAGGCATAACTCCGGATGTTCAGGTTAATTTCAGCATAAATGATGTTAAGACTCAAAATGACGCGCAATTAAATGCCGCAAAAAATATGCTTCACGAAATGTGCGCTAAAAAATAGCCCAAACAGAGGGCGGGAAGATTGGAAGGAAAGCTGTTTCTTTTATGTCATTACGAGGCTTTAGTTCCCGTATCAAGTATGGGCAGGCTCCGCAATTCAGCCGGTTTTATGTCATACCGGAAGTGACTGTTTGTTGAGGCGGAGCCGATTTACAAACTGCCGGTATCTCAAAAGACAAAGAGATGCGCGATCTTTATTTAATAAAATACCACGGATAGTGTAATTTATAACTTCGCTTCACTCAAACAAATTACCGTTTCCTCAGGTGATCCAAACATTATGTTTGGTAAAGTTCTAAATATTTAGCTGCGCTTTTTTCCCATGAAAAATCGGCATTCATTGCTGATTTTCTCATT
>Ga0153938_1000474_pt1:5000-10000 | contig 16296 bp, 9 predicted proteins | sample TSNY022MetaG_FD_104740 | JGI IMG/M metagenome (GOLD analysis project Ga0153938, IMG submission 104740) | Attine ant fungus gardens microbial communities from New Jersey, USA - TSNJ022 MetaG | ecosystem: Host-associated > Fungi > Mycelium > Unclassified | place: USA:New Jersey: Brendan... | reverse complement strand
AGTACAAGAAGAAATTCTTTCTTTTCTGTAACCCCTACCCCAGTCAATAATGTAATAGACTATCGTCCCATTATTTCGCAGAGACAAGCGAGAGACGTAACGTAAGGATTGGATAAAATGAGAAATAGGGATATGTGATAGATAGTGATCTATCTTGACTCTATTTTTTTATACTTTTTACTTAATGATAATGAAATGAAGGTCAACAAAAGAAAGACTAGGTATTATTATTCCTACATGTTAGTAACATTCCCCTGAAACTTCTAAAGGCGTATCCACGTATTTTGCTTGTTCTTACCGTTTTCCGATCTAAATCATATAATAGAATATAAAAACCGGTTAGAATTGTGAGTTTAGTGAATTGTTTCATCAATGGTGTTGGGTCATAATCCACTTCACTTTTGACTCCGCGCCAGCGATTCCACTATTATTAGTGATTAGTGAACATAATAATGATTAGGGAAGGGTAATGGAATAATTCCTTCCTATTTATGGAGATAGGGGATATAATTCACATGGATATAGTAAGTCTCGCTTGGGCTGCTTTAATGGTAGTCTTTACATTTTCTCTTTCACTCGTAGTATGGGGTAGAAGTGGACTCTAGAGGTACTACTAATTGAGTTGAGGAATCAAACTCAACCCATATCAATTGTTTTATAGATCGTTCTGCAAAGCCCTTTTTATTTTACTTTTTTTATTTGTTTTTGGTTTCCACCTCTTTTTTTTTTTTTTATTTTTACTGTTCAAAGAGAAAATGATTATGTTATTAAGTGGATACAGACTCTCTATGGGAAACAACATAGACATAGTGGTTGTCCAACGAAATACTCCACATAATAAAATAAATATTGCCTTGGGCAAGTCACATATTGCGCGTTACCGCTTGCTTTATTATTTGTTGTATTATTTTAGAAATTCGATTTATGCTATGCTTGCTTTATTGAACTCATTTCATATCACGGTTCAAGCGTTAAAAATAAAAATGAGTGTGCTTTACTAATCCTTTTCGAAATCCAAAGAGGTTCCCCATGGAACCGAACCCCCGGATCATCTGTCAACTGCTCAATCAATTATTTATTCGGAATGCTAAAAAAAAAATTATGCGATTCTCGTTTATTAATATACGCCTATACTTTTTTTACTTCATCGATTTGATTCTTTCGGTGGATACCAGGATTCTCATATTGAAAAGAATCATAAATTCTAGGAATTAGAACCGTAAGAGTAAGAGTTGCCCTTCTATTTTTTTATATTGATAATTGCAATCAACACAAATTAAATAGATAAAGCAAAGAAATAGAATTGGTACGCTATGTACATAGATGTATGGAATTTATATCTATATGTAATTGATATCTATGAAGATAGATATTGTGGATTGATCTATATTAAACCTCTATCTTTATACAGTAAAACTTTATATACTACAATAATATAATAAGTATGGTAGAAAGAAATATATGAATCTTTCTACCATACTGATAATTCTAGTCCGCTTGTTTCATTTAAGACATGAAATTGGAATACTTTTCATTTTTATTTTTTCTTTTCAATCATTGATAAGAACGAAACAGTCAAGTTTAAGTCAAATTAATCATTTTGACTGACCGTTTTTACGTATATTATAAGTAAAAAAGCAGTCGGAACTAGAATGAACAGTGCAGTAGCAATAAATGCGAGAATATTTACTTCCATAATCTCATCGTTTCATTTTTATTTAATTTGAAATAACTCGGGATTTAATCCCATAGAGCTGATAAACCTTTCGCCTGTAAATGCAATATTCAATGGTATGAATTACATCTCGATGATATCGAATCAGATCAATATTATGAATAACAATATCTGAGCTATCAAATTAATTGATTCATCGTCGAGAATTAAATAGTATAACATAGGAAGATCCTTTATCCATACCGAATTGCAATTCGGATTATGAATCCGATCAATAATTCTTTTACGTTATTTATCATTCTATTCCACTCTTTAGTTTCTATAAACTGCAGTTTCTATAAAGTACGCCCCCCTTAAGCATCTGATGAGATATCATATGACCTCCTTTACACTTACTTACATTGGTTATAAAAAACCCAATAAAATAAACAATAGAAGCAAAATGTAAAAAGGTAAGTTCGAACCTCCCTTTAATGATCTAATCTTCTTGGAAAACAAAGAAGTATAAGTATAATATATAATAAGGAAAGCCGGGGTATAAAAAATATAGTATTCCATCAAATTCATTAAAAACCCTGTTCTTTCTTCGGCAGGACCCTTAAACTTAAAAAAGATTATTCATTCCCTCACTCTCACTAAGAGAGATAGCCCTCGCTAAGAGAGAAAGAGAGATGGGATCCTTCTTTTTTGAGCTTTCTTTTTATTTTATTAATATACTATTTCCTTGGATTAATTACAGGATGCACATATATCAAAAATTCAGTGTGAAAGTTGAATGAGATAAATTGTTTCAAATTCGCATTACTAATTGAAATTAGTAATTGAGGTTACACAAAATCGTAGTTAGAAATAGAAAGGGATATACCTTTAATCTTAAAAGTATTATATCAAGGTTACTATGTTAAATTTTATTTTGTATGTCCTACTTGAAACATATAGTACTCTATTACATTACACAGATCGGGAATAATCGAAAAAGACGGACTCCGTACGGTATCTCTTGGAATCCTGAATATGCTTCTACCAATAATTGTACTAATTTACATATGCCTTTCGCCTTTCAATCGGTACTAGTTGAATAAATGGGAATTCCCGTATTTCTTTGATGAGAAATGTGAAAGGAAAAAATAAATAAATAAAATAAGAGAGCATTCCCAAGGGGAATGAAATTCTGCTATTTGTTCTCCCTTTCAAAGAAAACGAAGAGATGAATTGATGTATTTTTTTTTTATTGTATTTGGATCCGTCGGGACTGACGGGGCTCGAACCCGCAGCTTCCGCCTTGACAGGGCGGTGCTCTGACCAATTGAACTACAATCCCAAGCAAATAAAGTATACATCATACATATTCTTATGATTTCATTCAAACCCTTTCTATTTTATTTAGATTAGAATAGTCGTATTGTAACATAAATCCGCATGATATATTTGATATCCACATGGATATGCACTTTAGTGGGAGCGTATCGCAAATTGTTAGTAATCCTTTCGTTTTTTAGAAATTGATTGATAATCAAATCAATCTTTCACTTTCAATGAAAAAAAAGGAGTTTTTTTCTTTATTCTTTATTTTATTCTTTACCTTAGACTTTATACCTCCGGATCCTTATATGAATCTAGATGGATCATTAGCAAACAAGATCTGAATTTGTGGAAAAAAATAAATAGAGCAAATGAACAGCGGTAAAAATATATCAGAAAATCTCACTTTTCTTTAGTCTTCCGTATTCCGATTAGGCCTTTCTGGGGAACAACAAGTGGGTTATTCATTTCATGGTGGATCGGTGAATTATTGGGCCGAGCTGGATTTGAACCAGCGTAGACATATTGCCAACGAATTTACAGTCCGTCCCCATTAACCGCTCGGGCATCGACCCAGGAAGAATCAATTCCAGGCATATTGATAATCCATGATCAACTTCCTTGCGTAGTACCCTACCCCCAGGGGAAGTCGAATCCCCGTTGCCTCCTTGAAAGAGAGATGTCCTGAACCACTAGACGATGGGGGCATGCTTACCCGACCGCCCTCATACTATGTTCATAGTATGAACAGCTTTTTGAAATTGTCAATCTAATGGTATGACTAAATCTGAGGGAAAGATCCCTCTTTCATGATTCCATAGAATCTTTTGTTTTGATTCATATTTATATTCATGAATCATTCATTCGAATCACCATTTCATAAAATCTTTGAAATATTATTCCAATTCTATTTCTAATTAATTATACATAGAATAATTAGATTCGATAATATAAAGAGTCAAATAAATATAAGAACTAAAATAAATATACGAATAAATTGATATTCATTATAAATCGATATTTCTATTAAAAAGTAAATATTAAAAAAAAAAATAGGTCGAATAGAAATAATACGAGGTATAGGACCTTTCGGGGAGTGATTGGTCCGCGAGACCAGAAAGGGTAATGAAACTCCATTTCTTCCACTTTCATTCATTGATTCATTCATTTTGTTAAGATTAGATAGACATATTTTTATCTTACACTAAGCTCGGAAATGCAAAAAAAAAAAAAAAACGATAAATCTGGAAATCTGGGAAGAGGGATAGGGATCAACAAGTTATTGAAAATTGTTTTTTTTTTTCTCTAAGAATTGAGTTAGAGAAACAAGTAAAAAAAATCTTTTTATCAATGATTCGAGGAAATATCTTAGATCTATATTGAATTGGCAAGTCTATGTATCAATCAAATGAATTTCGTTATGATGTGGATCAATTCAATTAGGGTCGGTCTTGAAAAAATTTCTTGCGTTGCTATTTAGTAAATCCAATCTTAATAAACCGTTTTGAGTTTACCCATAATCACTAGTTTACTCTATACTCACTAGAGAAGTTGAATTTCTCGTTCCTGAATGGTCCACCATGTGCATAAGATATATATGTGCACTAAACTATATCTATGTACATCTATAGATTAGAATGTGCATCCATCTATATTCTAATCAGTATATGCACTAGACTCATAGTGGCGAATGACTTATTCAGTAATTGAATAAAAAAAAAATGGGCCCCTTTAACTCAGTGGTAGAGTAACGCCATGGTAAGGCGTAAGTCATCGGTTCAAATCCGATAAGGGGCTTTGGCTTTTTTCATAAAATCCCAGTCAAAGTATTCTTATTTCAAGGGGGAATAGAGATATTGGTGGTATTTCTACTAATACTAAAAAAGTAACAAACCTGATCATTCAATTTCATAATTTAATGATTTATTTAATGATAATAAGTTATTATTATAATGAATAATAGTATAGTAATTATAGTTATAAAGTTATAGTTATAAAGTGGAACATTTGTTTATTTATTAAT
>Ga0153938_1000469_pt1 | contig 16336 bp, 19 predicted proteins | sample TSNY022MetaG_FD_104740 | JGI IMG/M metagenome (GOLD analysis project Ga0153938, IMG submission 104740) | Attine ant fungus gardens microbial communities from New Jersey, USA - TSNJ022 MetaG | ecosystem: Host-associated > Fungi > Mycelium > Unclassified | place: USA:New Jersey: Brendan T. Byrne... | reverse complement strand
TACCTTGCGCTTGCTGGGACTTGTCACCAGTCATTGAGCCAAGCACCGAATCCTTGACTCCTACAACCTGTTCTTTCACACCTTCAACGATACCTTGCGTTTTGGCCTGATTCTCTTCAGCTTGGCCCTTTGCACTCTCCTCTTTGCCATGCTGCTGGAGGTTGGTAGAACCGGTGAGGTTACCAAGCTAAATAACACCAAGTTAATGCAAGCCAACAAGAAACCAGTGTAAACGTACCGTCTCCTGCAAGCCGCCTTTGGAAGAAAGGAATTGACCGGAAGTTTTACTAAAAGATAACATCAATATTTGAATCTGCAGAAGCAGACCAGCATATACGAACCTGGGATCGGTAGACATGTGGTTAAATCAATGAGGACACTGGTGAAACATGAAATTCACCACGGTTTATATACCACTGGGTCTGCAACTCAGACATGAACGCATAGTGACAGATCCCTACGTCATCATCGTGGGGGATATATCCGATCACTCTCTCTTAGAAGTATTGAAGCTCGATATAACCAGCTCTTGCGCCAACTGGTTGCTCATGATCATGTCTCTAATCAATGCATCACGCGCTTGATATACTGTTCAGCCGAGTCACCAAGTTGAAATTGTTATTGCCTACGTACTCAAGAACAAGCATACTCGGCCCAGAAACAGAGGATGGTGATACGTAGTTGATGTGTGAGATGACGTCACGCGACTTGGAACCACGTGCAAATACCTATTTTCGCGTCAAAAAATGTGACTCGAACAGCTTTATCGGTCCTAATCTGGCTTTGATCCTCTTCCAAAAAGAATCTTTTTCTCTTCTCTGCCGCTCTCGCTATCTCATATATCCTTCAAGACTAAAGGTGAACTTGAAACAGCGACACCCCCATACCCTTCCATCTTATTCTCATCTATTCTCTACGGGCTCCACTTTGTTCAGCTCGTGTATCACGAAAAAGATGTCTGCGGCCCCTGCTAGGACGTCATTACCCTCCGTACTTGGCACGGATCCTTCAAAATTTGCGTTGGAGTCGTACAGAATTGCGATTGCACAAACTGTGGGCGATGCTCTAGGGTTGACAGTTGAACAGGTGCATCCTGGTGTTGCATGGGGGAAGAAGGGCGTGGATTTCACTGTTGCTTTGCCTAGATTTAGGCTTCCCGGTAAAGTTGATGATTTGGCAAAGAAAGTCATCGATAGCGTACGTTTTTCTTTACACAGTGTCCAACTAATCACTGATGATATCGCGGTTCAGTTCAAACCGAACGACTACATTGCTTCTATCGAATATGATAAATCTTTCCTTCACTTTATGTGCAATACGGACAGTCTTTATCGGGACATCCTCACTCAAATTCATGATCTCGGTGTGGAATTTGGTAAGAATGAGTCAGGGAAGGGGAAGAAGATGATAGTCGAGTATTCGTCACCGAATATTGCGAAGAGCTTTCATGTGGGACATCTGAGGAGTACGATCATTGGGACTTTTTTGACGAACTTGTATCGGGCATGTGGATGGGAGGTTACCAGTATGAACTATCTCGGTGATTGGGGTACCCAGGTTCGTTTCCCCGTCCGTTTCCCCTTTCCATCTCTACAAGTGGGTTTAAAGCTAATCAAGAGCATCACCATCTTAGTTCGGCCTCATTGCAGTCGGCTTCGAAAAATATGGGTCCAAGGAAGCACTTGAACAAGATGCGATCAAGCACCTCTTTGATGTCTATGTCAAAATCAACAAAGACGCCGAAGCAGACCCGCAAGTCAAAACAGATGCAGCAACATGGTTCCGTCGTATGGAAGATTTTGAGCCGGAGGCCCTAGAAAATTGGAAGGTCTGGAGGGAGATGTCGGTGAAGAAATACGAACAGGAGTATGATCGATTGAATGTGCATTTCGATGTTTATACAGGAGAGAGCGCCGTCAAGCAGGAGAGTATAGATAAAGCGTTGGAAAAGCTGGAGGAGATGGGGTTAATTGAGGATTCTGATGGTGCCAAACTGGTAAATTTGGAGAAGTGGAAGTTGGGCAAGGCTGTTGTTAGGAAACGAGGTAAGTTTGGCTCTTCCGAAGTTGAAAAGATGTGGTTGACGAGGAACATAGATGGAACATCGATTTACCTCACCCGTGATATCGGTGGTGCAATTGAGCGGTATGATAAATACAAGTTTGACAAGATGATTTATGTCGTTTCGGCACAGCAGGATCTCCATCTCGCGCAATTTTTCAAAGTCCTTGAACTGATGGGATACCCTTGGGCAAAAAATCTCATGCACATCAATTACGGTCTTGTGCAAGGAATGAGTACGCGAAAGGGTACTGTTGTATTTTTGAATCAGATAATACAGGAGGCAACACAGGTAATGCATGATCAGATGCAGAAGAACGAAGAAAAGTATAAGGCGGTTGTGGATCCTGAATTGACGAGTCGGGAGGTTGGAATTTCAGGGATCAAAATCCAGGACATGGCTGCCAAGAGGTATTCCCATCCTTTCGCTTCGTGACTTGTCCATTGACAAGGGTTGGCAGGATTAATAATTACACGTTCAATTGGGAACGTATGCTCTCTTTTGAAGGTGACACAGGTCCCTACCTTCAATATGCACACGTTCGTCTCGCCTCGGTGGGCCGTAAAAACCCTCATCTTCTCCCTCTCCCACCACCATCACACATCAACACGGACGTTCTCTCTCAATACTCTCAAGCCAGGGATATTGTTTTCCTGCTAGGCCAATATCCGGACGTTGTACTCACAGCACTGAAGACTCATGAGCCATCTGGAGTAGTCACCTATTTGTTCAAATTGACACACGCGGTGTCGAGTGCGTGGGAGACCGTGATTGTGAAGGGAGAACCGGACTTGGACAAAGCAAAAGCAAAGTTGTTTTTGTTTGAACAGGCCAAGGTGGTGCTTGGTGCAGGGATGAAGCTGTTGAGTATCAGACCGTTGGAGAGGATGTAAAGTGATTTCGTTGTTGTATTGTAACAAGTCAAAAATAATGCAGGTCATCTGACCGACTGCGCAAGCACGTTTGTATCAGATTTCTATCCGACAATGTCAAGAGACTCGACATAGAGGAGACACTGCCGAAGCCGCCGGACAAAATCACGTAAAGTGATGCCAAGTGAGACAAAAAGCTAATATCGGTTTGTCTGCAAAAAGACGGATAGATATGCACCTTGCACATGGGCCGACGAGCTGAATCCAGCGAGGACTATAATAATGCAAAGAATGTGGTCGACATATCTGGCAGAGGAGAACTGGACTGCGGATCGGAATACGGAGGTGCGAGAATAAATACATTGTATTAATTAGATAATTGATGTGACGTTGTTCTTCGCTCCTCTTCTGCTCTCTCCCCTCCGCTCTTTTGATTTCATTTCTTTTACTTCTGGTCAGATGGACCATCATGTCAATTACAAGTCAGTCTTCGTTTATCCCTGTCTGGTGTTTTATATATCACTCACTCCTCTCTTCTCATTTGATTTTGTATTGACTCTGTTCCCTGCGCCGCCCCCTGGTACTACACTCCATCGCTGAATCTGTGTCTCTGCTTGTACTCCAGTCGGACCTCGTCGTCTGGGTCACAAGACGACGATTCTTCAACATATCCCATCTTTCCCCCAGAAAGAGACCGCATCACAGAACAAGAACGCATGAGACTCATGGCCAATCCTCGTATGCCCTTTGTTTGACTCTGGCTTAGGTCGGTGTTGCTTACGTTACTCCATCTCGTATAGCTCCAACTGGATTTGCTTCAGGTGTCAGCTCCGCTAGTGGCAGTCTCAACTACGGCACTGGGGTTCTTAGTGCGGGTGAGGAATTGGAAAAACCCGCACCCCCGTTTATGGGGATCTCGAGTTCCAAACCATATGCGAGTAGCAACAGCATTATGGCACTCAATAGCGGAAGGTCGAGTCCAGTACCCCACAGCCCCGGATCGGAACATAAACTCGTCGAGACCGATTCGCAGCTATCGCTTTCGAGGCATTACATTCCAACCAAGTTTTCATCTAGGATGATGAATACGAGGAGGAGGAGGGGGGGCAGAGGTGGCAAGGGTGAGGGTGGTTCGCCGCATGTTCCCAAGATGGGTGGAGGTACGGAGGCTTTTAGGCGTGGCGAGGCGAGGATGCCGGCTGTAGGAGACGACGATTATGACGGCATTTCTCTTGGAGGACCGAAGACGGCGAAAAAGATGAGTTGGAACAAGTTCAAGTGGACGCTGCTTTGTGCGAATGCTGTGGTGCGTTTGCTTTCTAGATGACTGTAGTTTCTTATTGATTTTTTTTTCTTTTGGATTAGTTGATGGCATACTCTCTGGTGGGATTGATTATGTGTCTTTTGACCTGGTTCAACATCTGGTCTAGGGCAGATATCGTCCGTACGGGAAATCGTCCTGAACTCGTCATATCTACGCTCGCTACCTCCATCGGCGTGTTCACTTCTATGATCGGCTGGTCGGGAATTGTGCTCAATAACCGCTCCTTTCTCGCGATTTACAATCTGTTTCTTTGGATCACGTTCATCTTTCTCCTCATACCGGGTTATATGTCATACAAACGACATACTTTCAACCTTGAAGGCAAAATTAACGCTCAATGGTCACGCGATCTAGGACCCGAGGGCCGTCTCCGCGTGCAAAATGTCCTTCGATGCTGTGGCTATTACTCTCCTTTTGTTGAGGCGACTGTCAGTCAGACATGTTATTCGAGGAGTATTTTGCCTGGATGTAAATTGCGTTATTTGCAATTTGAGAGGATGGCATTGAGAAAGTGGTACACTGTTGTGTTTTCGATTGTCCCAGTGCATATTGGGATTATTGTGGCGGGGTTGCTGTGCAGCAATCATGTCACGTATAGGTTTGGGAAGGGAATGATGCCCAAGGCGTATAGGTTGGATATCAGCAGTTTGACTGTGATTGCGGATCAATATGTTGGGTGTGTGGTTCGCTTTATATTCCTCCTTGAGTGCTTTTACTGAATGTTTTTGTGTAGTGAATTGGCGGAACAGTATGGGAATGATATCGCTTCTGAGATTTTGGCCAAGTCCAAGTCTGGATGGCAAGTGGACGGACTACCGGCTATGGCGTATTCGCAGGATTTGAGCAAGACGCCTAGCGTTCAAAAAATGATGTCCAAGTCGGACACAATTGGAAATAAGGGTGAATAGAGAGAGCCTTTTCATTCGATGGTCCCGTGTCCATTTTTTTCATCCTTTGCAGTCTTTTCCATCCCTTTTCTTCTGTCCAATACGTTCGAGTTTTGTCTCATCCCTTGTCATGGAATCACGCAGCCCTTCTTCATTTTCATTTTTTCACTCCTGCATGTATCGCATTCTTGAAGTTACTTTGTACCAATTTTTCTACCACGCATGGACCTTATTTTTGTCATGGACCTATCAATAGATCCACATAATTATTCTCTGATTTGTCGATCGTTTTTTTCCCTAGTCTTCTGTTCTTTGACGCTTCTCAATAGCTTTCTCATGGAGCTGCTTATAAATATGTAGATCTTAAGCAAGCCTGGGATGATGATGATTAACGTATTGATGTACAGATAGTGTCTATTTCTCGGGCGGACCTTGCGTGTGATAGTTTGGTATGTATGTGATTCTCAAATCTATCTTTCACTCGTAACCCTATCTCGAGGCGACATTGTTTGAAGAAATAACCTGGGTGTACGACGACAGCGACAGCGACAGCGGCGAGAGATATAAAGATGATCTACCTGGTGTCGAGATGTTCCACTCCTTGTCGGGTTGTTACGTCGTCGAGAACGAGAGTCTCGTGTAACCGTTTGGGAACCTCTTTCGCGGGTCGTAAGAGAGGATACCACGACGAAAGTTTTGGCTACAGACCTCCACCTAGATATGTTTTTCCAGATTGTGAGTCATTGGTGTTCGGTGTAGTCCTCCTCCTCCTCCTCCTCCTCCTCCTCCTCCTTCCCCCGGCCGTTTTTTCTTTTTCCACCCGTGATGTGTATTTCAAAGTGCTACCCACATTTGTGATATCCCTGTCGCAGATACCGAAAAGCAGCTCATCAACAGAGACCATAATGCATCTCTACTCCGCTATGTCGATTCGATGCGCACGCATGGACACAGAGCAGCACGTATCGATCCGTTGGATTTGATCGCGAGAGAACATGTCGCAGCTTTGAATCCTGCTCGGTATGGGTTGGCGGATAGGGAGAGGAAGTATGATGTGGATGGAATTTTGTGGACGAAGAGAGTGGGTGAGGGGACCAGTGAGAAAGGGGATATGTGGAGTTTGGATGAGATTGAGGGACATTTGAAGAGTGTTTATGTTGGTAATATCGGATATGAGGTGGGTTGTTGGGTTTTTTTTCTGTTCGCCCTCTCCAGTTCGCTCATGTTTTTCGTTCGCTGTAGTACATGCATTCCCCGTCAAGGACAGAAAGATTGTGGTTCTCCCATTTGTTGGAATCCCAAATGCTACCTTCGCCAACGGATAAACCGTTATTTCAGATCGACCATGAGAAACAGAAAAGGATACATAAATTGTTGGCGCGTAGTGAAGTTTTGGATCACTTTTTGCAGGTCAAGTTCCCGAATTTGAAACGCGTAGGTTTCCGCCTGTCTCTTATTCGATGGCTGATTGTCTTGTAGTATGGTTTGGAAGGAGGCGAGTCCATGATACCTGCTTTGGATACATTGTTCTCGTCTGCTGCTCAAGGTATGTCCTTGGATTTCCATCCTTGTCTAAATGAAATAATCTGAATGGATTTGATTACAAGGTGGAATCCAGCACATCATTCTAGGTAAGCTTCCTAGCTTTCCAGTCCAACATTAGCTCACTCTCGCCTTTAGCTATGCCCCACAGAGGCCGCCTGAACCTCCTCACAGACCTTCTGCAATATTCTCCAACGGCCTTGTTCCACAAGATCAAAGGAGGTTCTGAGTATCCCGAGGAGTTACTCGCTGAGGGTGATGTACTCAGTCATCTCGGTGCCTTCCTTCCACTACTGTGCATTGAATTCGAGCTGATGGAGTGATCACAGTATCTTCCCCAAGCTTGGTATACGAAGGAGCAGATAAACCAATCAAGATTTCGCTGCTTCCGAATCCTTCTCACCTCGGTACGAATTCCTCTTATCCTCTCTTTCTTTGATTAATTTCTAACATTATACAATTGTTGTAGAGACAGCCAATGCTGTTGCGCTCGGGAAAACTCGTGCTAAACAGTTTTCGCTGCTGAAGACATTGCCAAAAGACTGTCAACTAGGTGATAGAGTAATGTGTGTACAATTGCATGGAGATGCAAGTTTTACGGGACAAGGCATAGTCATGGAGAATTTTGGGCTGAGTGAGTTGTTTCCTCGCCGTTTCATGCGATGAGACTGCTGATATGGGATGTACGTGTTAGGTAATTTACCCCATTTTACGAGCGGAGGAAGTGTTCATTTGGTCGTGGAGTGAGTTGAAATTTCATTATCCTCTAATTGATGACGTATGCTGATTCGAGGGCTTGTTTGATTACAGTAACAAGTACGTCTATATTGGTAACGAGATTGATTTATGTAGACTTCATGTCACAGTATTGGATATACGACTCCTGCTTCGGGAGCCAGATCATCTGCGTATTGCTCGGATGTAGGCAAGATGGTAAATGCCCCTGTGCTCCATGTGAATGGTGACTATCCTGAAGGTAAGAGCTCTCCTGGTTGTATCGTGTCCTTCTGAGGACAATCATAGATGTTGCGCGTGCCATGGATATCGCTTTTCGATATAGAAATTACTTTAGAAAGGTGAGTAGACATCATTGCGGATTGGTTGAGGCTAAGAGGCTTTGCAGGATATCATCGTGGATCTTCTGGTATACCGACGATGGTGAGTTGCTTCACGGTCGACTTTTTTCGGCTAATGAGGGGAGATCTAGGGGTCACAATGAACTAGACTTGCCTGGAATCACTCAGCCCATCATGTACGAGAAGATTGCCCAGAGGAAATCCGTTCCAGAGTTCTATGAGCACAAACTCCTCGTATGTCTCATTTGTCTTTTTTTTTCACTATTTTCTAAACAAGTTATTTAGTCTGAAGGTGTTCTCACTCAAGAAACGATATCTTCTGTTCGAGAGGCATGTAAATCCAACCTTGAGAATGCGCTCGCAGCTGTATCTAGCTACATCCCCACTCTCACCTCCACCCTATCTACGTCCCCATCCAACGTGGAGAAACAACCAATCATGTTAAGTCAACAGTGGGAGACTATTGTCTGGCCAGGAAGTCAAGAAGCTCTATCGAGCGTCGATATCACCACAGGCGTGGCTAAAGATATCTTGAAGCGCGTTGGACAAGCGAGTGTTTGGATTCCGGAGGGATTTGAAGTCCATCCAAAGTTAGTCAGACATGTGAAGAATCGGATAGCAAGCTTGGATAAGGAGAAGGGGCTGGACTGGGCTACCGCTGAGGTATGAATTCTTTTCTGATTTAGATGGTATAGGAAAATTTGTCTTCCTATAGGCTCTGGCATTTGGTTCGCTGATGCTTGAGGGATACGATGTGAGGATTTCGGGACAGGATGTTGGAAGGGGTACGTTCAGTCATAGACATGCGATGCTGGTGGATCAGAAGACAGAGGGTGTTGTCGTGCCGTTGAACGAGGCGTTGGGAGCGGACGGAAGGTTGGAGTTGGCCAACAGTATGTCTGTGGTTTGAGTCTTGATCATCATTGGTGACTTTGGTGTTAGGTTCTTTGAGTGAATATGCTGTCCTCGGGGTATGCCAACTTTTCTTGCTCTCAGTCTTTTATTGAGTGCGTTGCTAGTTCGAATATGGTGCCAGCTGGGAACGACCAACCCTGCTCCCGATCTGGGAAGCACAATTTGGTGATTTCTTTAACGGCGCCCAGGTTACAATCGATACCTATGTTGCTTCATCCGAAAGTACGCTGCACTCTTATATCAGCTACCCACACTGATTCAATGAACCTTTGCAGCGAAATGGCTGAAGCAGAGTGGCATTGTGCTACAGCTACCTCACGGTTTAGACGGTGCCGGTCCTGAACATTCGTCGAGCCGGATGGAGCGTATGTTGCAGCTGACGAATGACAAGTATTCCGAGACGGAGATGAATCCGACGAGCATTAACATGCAGGTCGTGTTCCCTACTACACCTGCGCAGTATTTCCATTTGCTGAGAAGGCAGATGAAGCGAAATTACAGGAAGCCTCTTGTCATTGTTGGGCCAAAGGGCTTGCTGAGATTAGCTGTACGTCTTCCGTCTCCTGCTCATGATCTGTTTACCGTGATCGTTGTAGGCCTCTTCTTCAGCCTTGGCAGATCTCGAATGTGGAACGAGGTTCCAACCCATTCTCGCCGATCCACTGTCCTCACCTGCAAAAACCAAACGCGTCGTTCTGGTCACTGGTAAACTGTACTACGAACTCGTTAAAGAACGTCAAGTGCGGAACTTGATCGGCCAAGTCGATTTCATACGCGTGGAAGAGCTCGCTCCGTTCCCTTTTACGTGTCTACGCGAGGTGTTGGAGGGGTATGGTGGGTATTTGCATGATGTTGAGATGTGTTGGGTGCAGGAAGAGCCGAGGAATCAGGGGGCATGGGGGCATGTGAAGGAGAGGATTGAGAGTGTGTTGGAGGATGTGGGTGTGAATTTGAGGAGTAGTTGGTTGGGGTTTAGAGGGAGGAGGGAGAGTGCGATTCCGGCGCCTGGTGTTGGGAAGATGTATGTGCAGCAGCAGAAGAGTGTGATTGTGAGTGTGTTTGAGGGATTGTGATTTTTTGTGTACCTTGAACTTGTTATTGTATGGAGGATCCTGTCTGGATGTTAAACCATTCCTGGGATAGAACTGAGTTCTATTCATGTGAGTTCATGTGTGCCTTCTGTCCTTGATTGGACAAATCTACTGTTATTTGAACCCCAACAAATACCTCCCAATTCGCCCAAATCACAACAGCCCAATAATCGTCCCTTTAAAAATCACGGATATTGATCGTGAAAAAAACATTCTTGTTCATGAGAGTTTGCATGCCACGTTTTCGCATCGGTTCAGTGAGAACAATCAACTACTTGAATTTGCAACCCATGCAAGTTCACGCTCAACTCAAGCATATATCCTGTAAAAATCAGCAACAAGATAAAGACTACCAGCCACAACGACGAGTCCACTCTCGCTTATTCTTTCCGCTGCCCACGCAATAGCATCAGAAAGCTGTGTTCCCGGTATCCTAGCAGGATCAGCCACCCAGTGATCGACGTCTGGAATCAAGTCTCGAGTGACTTTGGCGAGCTCGGTGGGAGCGACGGGCTTGACCCACGGCATACCGTCCGGCGGGGAAAAGTCGAGTAGCGCAATGTGGAGTTTCATTCTATCATTATCATGGAGGAGAAGGGGTGAAAGAGTGTGAGAAGGGTTCTTGGAGGGAGAGTGGGAGAGAGCGATGATGTAGACAATGTCCACTGTCCCATTTGTCGATTGTGCGACTGTTGATTTCACGTAGTTGGTTAATGTTTTGGCGGATGCGGGATTGTGTGCTCCGTCGACGAGGACGGTAAGAGGATGAGGAGCTGAGATAGTGTGGAATGAAAGCCTGCCAGGCCAATTCACGCTCTCTATCCCACGTTTTACGGCTAGGGGTGACATGCGGTCGAGGAGCATGGACCGGAGCGGGTTCTCTTTGACCAGCAGAACCGAAACGACAGAAAGAGCAGTGGCCAGATTCTCGATTTGATATGCGCCGTGAAGGGGAAGGACGGCTGTGATAGCTTCATGGAAGGTGGGGAGGTGAAAACACGCTCGATTTTCGTTTGGTGGCTGGAATGGGACCGTTCTCAACGACACCTTTGACAGTTCTGCAGCGCTGCTGACTCGGCGAACGACGAGGAGAGGTTCCAAAACAGACGCCTTCTCCAGCAGCACGGCCTTGACGACGTCAACCACCTCTGGATGATTCTGGCATCCCAGGACAAACGGTTTGCCAGACCGGGCGATCCCCGTTTTTTCTCTCGCGATGGCCTCGACGGTATCTCCCAAGAAGGCTTGGTGGTCGAGATCGACGTTGGTCAGAGCGGATACTAGGATGGCTTCGTCGGGGATGATGTTGGTGGCATCCAGCCTTCCCCCCATGCCCACTTCTACGACTGCCACATCGACCCCGGTCCGCTCAAAGATGTGCAGAGCCGTGAGTGTAAGAAGCTCGAAGCTGCTGAGTCGAGTGCCGAGTTGGTCGTCGATGCGTTCGACTAGGTTTCGTACGGAGCTGTAGAGCTCGGCGTCGACTGGTTCGTGGTTGATGGTGATGGAGTCGGTGACGGAGATCAAGTGTGGGCTGGTGAATCTGCCGAGTTTGAGAGGAGGGGAGGCGGAGAGGAGGATGGCGGAGAGGATGGCGGTGACGCTTCCCTTGCCGTTTGTTCCTGCTATGTGGCATGTCGGTCGAGTATAGGCTGGGAGATGCAAGATTGCTTTTTGCAGGCGGTCTAGACTGAGATCAATTGACATAAGAAATAACAAATGAATTATCATGGACTGCGTTCTATCGGGATCTCCCGCTGCTTCGTCTTCTTCCTACTACCACCGCTCTTGGATCATCAGTCGGACGTAAAAGATCACCTCCAGAGTAAAAAGCTCGGGATCGTTGGTAACCGTTTAATCACCTCCTCGAGCCTGCCTTGGCTTGGATGAATTAATCAACGACAGTGATCGATTGATATGAACTTCATCTTGAACTGTGGTATTCGTTTTACTGGATTTGTATACGGCTTCGTCAGACAGCTCATGCGACAATGGTCGTCGGTCTAGAATGTCCGCGGGGACATAAAGCGAAGATTTTTCATCATGCCCGAGAAATGACTCTAGACCTACCAATGACTACTCAACCCAAGGGCAATAACGCATGTCAAATTGATTGAAATCCCAACTCGGTGTTCTCCCGATGATGTTTAGTTGGCCATCCAACTTGACGGCGATCTTGACTAGGACCACATCAGACATGTTGTCCGTTTCCCTCGGTTTTTGAGCTGCCGTAAGATTCCGAGCCCGAATCAAGTGGAATGATCTCACAGGGTCACCGGCGTAAAGCTTCATGGATAGCTTTCTCTCTCTACCCCCAGATTCGTTACAGGTATTCTATGGCAACTCCGACCTGCCACGACAAGTTCTGCCTATTCAACACGTCCGAGTGAAGCTTGGCCTGTCAAATTTTGGCTCTCACCTTGACAACTGATTTGTGGCTGGTGACCAGAAAAAGCGAGAGAGAGAGAGAGACCCCTGCGGCAGCGCGGAGCTTCTTTTGGATGAATTATAATGTCCGAGGCCTGTTTTCGCCGAGGGCCTGTTTTTATCACTTGTGCTGTGCAGAATGGACGTGTGACGAACATGTTACCAAGGTAAGTTGTCTAGTTCCGCGATTTCTGGGAAAGGATATCTTATCCTAAACTGAAGGAGAGCTCGATGTCACCCTGCGGAAATGAGAAATTTGGAATCTGTCATAACCGCTCGGACGCTTTTGTTGTTCTCGGGAGCTCTTTTCATGTTCCTTGGCGCTTTGGTGAACGAAAAAAGCAACCTGTCAGCAAAAAAAGTGTATCTTGATATAGTTAAACAAAGACGATGGCTTCTATGCATGGCGGGTTCCTGGGAGGTCTCCAGTCGTCATGCTGAAAGTGTTTTCTAGGACGGGTGGTTGCATACACATATATGCACTTGATACCCTGGTTCCCGTCATCGGGTTGCACATGCTCCGTCGCTTTGTAGCGAGTGACAGCGACTCCATAATTACGCTCTCCACTTGCCAAAAAGAAAAGAAAAAAAACGGAGAACGGGTAAACCGGTCGCGGCTCCAAGCTCGACACTAAAAAAGAGTTGGCAACCAACCTCTCTTGAGGAAGTCTATCTCAAGAGTTGTCAAGTGTCCTGGTAAGTATTGATTATGGGCTTGTCTTTTTTTTTTTTGCCGATTCTGGAGATCTCACTGCCCTCAAAAGCCTCGCTTAACCCGCATGGGGATATAGGCTTAGAGCCCAAGGTTCTGCCAGGGCAACTGTGTGTGTGTGTGACGCATGCTTCTCTTGATCTCAGGCACCCTGTCTCCCCCCTCCCCCCCTCTCCTAGGGCTGATCCAAAGTCTGTGTATGTGTGTGTATATGTGTGTGTGTGTCGCGTATAAAAATCTCTCGTCGAGAGAGGGACGAGAATGGTTAACCGACCAAACTCTATAAAGATGCGCTCAAAGATTTTGTCTACTCTTGTTGTTGCTTTGTTCAGTGTGGTTGTGATTGGTGCTGTACCGCTGGTAAGATAGGGTTCTCTGACTTTTGGAGGATCGGCTTTTGATTCCTTCCTCCTTCCTTCTTTGTTTGCAGGAGAGACTTGAACTGGTGAACCGTGATAGTGATATGGAAAGTCTCGTTTCGGTGAGTTTTTGCGAACTCTCATAAATAATCTGGTTCTCATAGCGTCACTTTTTCTAATTCTATTTTAGCTTGGTGTAGGAAAACGGGCGGAAGAGTATTCTGCGCCTGGTTGGAAGAGGAAAGAAGCTTCTGTGCCTACTTGGAAAAGAAGTGATGCCTCTGCGCCAGAGTGGTGAACGATTAAGCCATTATAGAGTGTGTTGATGATTTTGAGAGGGGAGAGAGGGGATACGGGGGATTTTTGAATCAGAAAATAGACGATTTCCATTTTTTGACGTGCGTTTTGCAGGGTTTCTCTCGAAGTTGTTGATGAGAAGTGGGTGTAATTGAATTTCAGGTTGATATCTCGAAATTTGTGTGCGAGCCTCAGAGTTACTGAGTGAGTGAGTGAGTGAGTATATTGAGTTGATCGCGAGCTTGAAGAAAAAAATCCCTAATCTCAGCAAGAAAAAGCTCGTACGAGTCGTGTATTCTTAACTGCCGGGTTAGAATCAAGCTTACGCTTATATTGATATTGTCGTGCTCTTGTGGATTCATCTCTCGAATTCATCTCTCGAATTCATCTCATCGTGATGCTGATATAGGGGGGAGGGAGCTCTCATATGATCCTCTCTGTCCAGCGTGGCGAGGTAAGGGAATTACTAGCCTACTGTGATCAATCACTATCAAGAGAGGATGCGAAAAGAAGAAGAGATTTTTTGGTTTTGCGGTTGATAGGGGGTGTATACAGAATTCTGAGAGAGAGAGAGGTAGCAGTTACTCTTGAGGTGTTTTACCTGAAAGCTTAACCAAGACAGGTTCTCTCTTTAGGCCACACCAATGGGACCCCTTATCAGTTATAGAGCGCTCTCACCTGTTCCATTCCATTTCATTTCGAGGTTGCTTGCGTTCGGTCAAGACGCCGTCAGACCAAACGATAATCACTTCAAACAATTGATGATATTCAACGGTCTAATGATACAATTCGTGGCGATAGATAGGGTCAACCAGAACCTCGGTACAATAAAGAACCGCCAAAAAACTTGATATAAGGCTACATCAGAGGCAAACAATAATCAAATCACGTATATGGCTACAATGCAAGGGGAATACTGAAGAGCAGAAGCGTGAAAGACTAAAGTACTCACGACGAGGAACACATAGATTGAACAAGAATAAAACTTGAGAGAGGGAGAAAATATTGGGTTGGGAGAGAAAGAAACTTGGTCAAGAGTCATCTAGCGAACCGATTCAAGCTTTGTTTTCAATGAGACCTTCAAAGTCAAAGTCATCATTAGGGAATGAACAACTGACATCAGGAACACAGTGCATATCCCCAACCTGATATCCGAGTTCGTTATACGGCCAAATTGAATCTGTCGTGTTCATGGTGCCGTCAACCCCAAACATAACACTGTTGGGAATGTGTTCAACGTGTAACGGGCGAGGGGCGAAAACCGGAAGAGGAAGAGCCTCGTCGGAAGGACCAGGGGACTCTGAGTACGCCGACGATGAATAAGACGATGGACTGTTCTGGAGAGAAGCCATCCACTGCGCAGTCATTTCGAGCTCGGGAATGTCAATGGCATTATGTACTTGTACTTGAGGAGTCGAAACTGTATTGTCATACATCAGGAAAAACTCTTGCGATCCCAAGGTTTCTAATGGTCCCAGACCAAGAGGCGTGTCATGCGTCTGTTCATGAGGCGGGAGAGAGTTCAGGAGCTCATCCACACTGAGAGAGGAGAGTTGCGACTGATGCTGGGAATGAGATGACTGGAAGTTGAAGTTGTTGAAAGTGTTCAGGAGCAATGGATCTGGTTCTGGGAGAACATCGACCTCCTGATGGAACTGAGGAAATTCAGAACCAGACATTACCCATGAGTGGAAGAACGCTGGACCGGCGCTAGAGGGACGACGCTGCTGACCAATCGACATTCGCTGCTGATGTGACAACGGAGAAGAAGGACCAGAAGGCATGACAAATGGGACGGAAGGAATCGAGATGGCAGCGCAAGGATCGAAATAGTCGTGCGGCAGGTGCGGCAGGGGGACCGAGGAACACCGTCGAAGACTCTGCAACTGGGTGACCGGCCGGACAGGTGTCTGCGAACGGATTCTATCCAGGTTCCGTACAGCCTCGGCTAGTTGTTCTCCCTTCTTCCCTTCGAGAAGAAGTTGGGCAACCTCTTCACACCTGCGCTCATTCTCCGGCGTGGGCAACGGCTTGTCCTTTTTCTCTTTGTTCTTGTTGTGAACAGGGCAGAAACGATAGTTAGGATACTTGATTTTATGCTCAGCCTTGGCATGTTTAGCTTTAACCTCCCAAACACGTTTCTCGTCGAGAGGTAATTCTCTCCAACAGTTGCCTGAAGACAAGATTAAAAAAAAACCTCAACATGAAAGAATAGAATAAATTCCCACCAATTATTTTTGATAAAGATCCATGATTGGTCTCGATCGAACCCGGAACATGTTTCTGCCGTACAAAATCCGCACGGAAAAGCATGAATGCATTGGGGGGCCGAGGGATATAACCACGAGACAGGCGCTTTCCAGGTGGTGCACGGCGGCGCCTGGATGCAATTGGCATCGCCTCCGATGGAGGGAAGAGGGCTGAAGATGACGACAGAGACTCGATAGGATCGTGGCCGTTTTCTGACTCGACAAACGTCCCCGGAGTCATATTGGGCGCAAACATGAGTGGTTTCTGGGACGGGCGCGGGAGACCAATACCATACACTCCAGGTTTGGCTGGGTTCAAGCCTATCGTGGTTGAGTCTGAGCTCAGGAAAGGTCAGAGTGAGGCTTACCAGTGAGCATTACGGAGGAACGTCTTCTACAGTTGAAGGCATGGGCGGAAAAACGGGAAGTGGGCATGATGACTGAAAAGCCTGCAGTCGGGAAGAGATTGATATTTATATCTGGGGGAGATTCTAAATTTGAATGGAGGACCCTTGCCACTGCT